>Ga0326511_10000516_pt1 | contig 34106 bp, 51 predicted proteins | sample 0_2496_0518_D_FD_203701 | JGI IMG/M metagenome (GOLD analysis project Ga0326511, IMG submission 203701) | Bovine rumen microbial communities from UC Davis, California, United States - 0_2496_0518 | ecosystem: Host-associated > Mammals > Digestive system > Stomach > Rumen | place: USA...
GGAAGATTGCGCTGGCATCTACTGAGCGGTAGAGGACGCTGTCCTTGACCTCTTTGCTGGTTGCTGAGTCGAGGTTCCTGACGAACTCCTTGTCCTGCTCGTTCATGTCTTCAGGGGTCACACCGTTGCGTGAGCGGAGGTGGTTGTTGATGTACATGCCATCACCGCTGACATAGTACTCAAGAGCGGCCTTTTCGTCTTTGGTGAGTCCTTCGGTCTTTGGCTGGACTGGGATTGTTTCTGCTTTTTCGACAACTTCGACCTTGTAGACGGAGAGGTTGCCTTCCTTCACGATTTCCTTGATTTTCAGCTGAGTGTTTGGAGCAAAGAGCATCTCCTGCTCTTCAAAGACATGAGAATAAGGAGAGAGCGACAGGTTGGTTCCGACCTTCTTCGAGTTGTTTGTGATTTCGAGCATGACTCCGCCGTCTGCGAACTTCTTGGCGGTCTCTTTGCGCCAGTCGGTCGATAGGAAGCCCTTGTCTGAGTACACATCGCCGACCTTCATGCCGAGGATGGTTTCTGCGGCCTTTGCATCATTGAGGCCACGATAGAAGGTGCCAGTGGTACCGACTGTCCTGCCCATGACATCCATGACCGTCTTTGCCATCTTGTCGTCTTCGACCTTGCCGCCATTGCGCAGGGACTCGTTCGGAGCAGATGCGTGGGTGTAAGCACTGAGGATTTGTTCCTCGTGTCTAGTTGTGCCTCTGAATGTTGCACCCTCCTTGAGATATTGGTCGAGATTCTTGACGAGCTCCTCTTCTGTCATGTCGAGCTTCTTGTAGGAGCCGTCCTTGAAGCTCTCCAACCGATTGCCGCTGATGAAGTTTCTGTTGTCATTGTTCTGTTCAGCATCAATATAGAAGGAGACCTGTTCTCTCGTGTTGTGGACGCTATACTCTGGCACCTCGAATCTGTTGGTCACTTCGACAACTTTGCCATTTCCGCCAATATAGAAGCCAGGTGCGACCTTTCCGTTCTCGTCGACATAGGATTTCGGCTCCTTCGGTTCCTCTTTTGGAGTCTCCTTCGGATTTTGCTTCCTGGTGTCACCAGACGAGATGATAGAGGCTTTCCAGTCGTTGTACGGTACATTGTAGGTGAACTTGTTCTGGCCTGTTTCTGGGTCACGGTAGAGCCTCGTCTCGGGTTCATATTCCTTGAAGTATGGGACGATGGTCGAGCGGCAGTTCGGATGGAGTGGTGGGACATTCTCGCCTGGGATTCCCTTGCTGACATCGAAAATCTGTCCGTCCATGTCTCGGCAGATTTCGCTCGTGCGGTTGTCGAGAGTGGCCAGGAACTTGAACTGCTCAAAGCCCATCGCCTTGTATGCTTCGAGCTCGCCTTCGTTGTGGAAGTGGTTCGACTCGGTGCGGATGAGCCTCTCTGCATAGGAGCGGTTGACATTGTAGTCTCGGCTCATTTCTGCGGCCGTCTTGCCGATTCCCTGGCCGTTGGCGATTGCGACAGCTAGAGTTTGGCGAAGCCTGTCTGCCAAGAGGTCAGTGTTCCTCCAGATGCGCTGAGAGAAGTTTCTCCCCTCGAACTTCGCATTGAGCACCTGATTGACTGTCTGCTGGTCGAGCCCGTTGAAGCCGATTGGGGTTGAGCCGAGGCCTTTCGCCACATCGAAGCCTGCCCGATAGTATGAATCAGTGAAGTCTTCCGTCAGGGCTCTTTTGTCGATGGACTCTTGTTTGAGGCCAACCTTCTGCGCCTCAGCCTTGAGCTGCGCATTGATGAGCCTCAGACGATTGACTCGCCCTGCATAGTTGCTCGGAAGGCCAGTCTTCAGGCCGAGCTTCTTCATCTCGGCCATGAACTGCTTGATTTCGCCCGTAGGAACAATAGAACGGAGAGCTTCCATGTCGAAGCCCTCGTCCTTCTTGTAGTAGGCAGCATAGATGTCCTGGAGGCTCTTCACAGTGCGCCTGCGAGCCTCGGCATAGGTTCTGCTCAGCTCTGCCATGTACTTCTTCGTGGTGCGCTCACTAGCAAGGAGCCGCTGCTCGGCTCTCTTCTGCCAGTATGCGTCAGTCCTCCTACGAAGAGCCATGGACTATTCTCCGACCGTTGGGACTGGTACTTGTAGTGCTGGGGTCATGTCGCCGAAGTTGTTTGCGTTGTACTCATTGTCGGCTGGCATGGACTTCTCTTCTTCTTCCTTTGCGATAGCGACCGTCTCTGATGCGTCGTCAACGAAGCTGAGCTGTGCTGCGAGGAGCTCATCGTCTACGAGGCCTCTGAGGTTCGTTATCATCTGGGATGTCTCAAGGTCATTGGATGGGAGGTTGCGCTTGAAGACAGCATCGACCTCTTCGATTGGGACTTCGGCCATCTTGCTCTTGATGCTGAGATAGTGGCAGTATAGTGCGAAGCGTTCCATGAGGGACTTCTCGAAGTAGCGTTCCTTGTTCTTTATCATCTGCTCGAAGGTGAGGAGCTTGTAGCGAAGAGCAACACCAGATGCATTGCCGACGAAGTTTTGGTCGCTCATGTTTGGAATCATTGAGATTTTGTGAATGTCCTGCTCGATTGTCTTGCGGAGGACATCTACATCGCCTTCGTTGATGGTCTTGGTGAGGTACTCAACCTTGCCGTCCTGTGGGATGTTTGAGAGCGCACGGTAGGTCTTGAGCTGTGCCATCTGTTCCTGGTCGAAGGTCATGCCGTAGAAGCAGAGGATTGCGTCCACGAGCTGCTCACGGTCATTGACACGGTCGGACTGGATGAGGTTGTATGCGTCAATCAGGCTTATGACTGGCTCGAAGTCGCCAGAGAGCTCGCCGTTGTTCTTGTACTCAACGAACGGAACATCGCCGAAGAAGTGCTTCTCACGAGAGGTCTCTTTGAGTTCGTCGCCTTTGAGCTGGTACTGAATGACCTCTGCCTTGTCCGCCACGAGCACCTCATAGTACTCAGGAGCGTCGGTCTTCTTGTTTTCGTTGAAGACTGGGCGGAAGTGGATGCCGAACATCTTGGAATGAGCCATTGTGTTGTCGTAGATGATGAGCGTGTTGCGCACATCGAGTGGGACTGATTTCGGCTCAGCTTCCTCGTCTGCGTAGACATACTCGTACTTGTTGCCGAAGATGGAGCATTCCTTCGCAATCTCGAAGTCGATGTTCTCCATGGTCTGTGCCTTGTATGCGTCAAGGATTGGCTCGATGTCGATGTCATCGTTGACCTGATAGTCGACAGGGTTGCCTAGAAGATAGCCAGTGGCAACATCGGTGATGTACTTGGCATGGTTGACGAGCACCTTGTTGTTCATGAGCACTTCGTCTGGTTTCTCACGGAACAAGATGTCATGCTCTCCGCCATAGTAGCGGTCGAGCTTGTCATATCTCTCCCTGTGTTTGTCGCAGAAATCAATGGCCTTCTTGATGAGAGCCGCATTGAGTTCTGTCTCTTTGTCTACTTGGAACATATTTCCTCCTATGACCAATGATTTGCGAATGAGGAGCGCATTGCACCTCTGTTGTGTTTATCTATCACGACAGGCCTTCTTGTCGTTGTGATAGCCTCATAGATTGCCGCCAAAACATCCACAGCATCATCATGCGCATTGCGGCCTTTGCGCTGATATGACATCACTTGTCGGTAGAACTCAGGCCATCTCTTCTGCCAGTTCTGAGGCATGAAGACATGATTCTGCACCCACGCTGACGACGAGAGAATCCTGGATTCCTTGTTGTGCGTCTGTGGGACTGGTCGAATCACTGTGCGGTTTGAGCTGTACTTGTTCATGATGATTGAGCCGACATTGCGAGCGAAGCCTCGTCCGCCGTTGTTGGACTCGATGAGACACTCGGAGACATTGCCATTGAAGAGTAGGTCGGCGACCTGTTGCTCTGTGGTCTCCATCGGCTCGTCTGTGAAGACTAGGTCGGTGATGTAGGCCTCGTTCTCATACTCGATGTAGTTGATGGAGCACAAGAAGTCCGAGCCTGTGTCTGCGGTGTCTGTGTAGTTGAAGACCTTGCCTTCTGGTCTCTTGTCCCAGGTCATGAACTCGGAGTACAGGCGACCACCGACATCAATCGGTTTCTGATTGTAGTTGGCCTCCACGATGTCGAGGTTCATCTCCCTGGTCTTTGCCATGTAGTCCTCATGGCTCAGCACATCGTCGCAGAGCATCGTTCCATCGTCTTGGACGGCTTTGTATGTGATGTGCTCACAATCATCGCCAAAGGCCTTCAGAACTCGTCCTGCGAGGTCTCCCTCAGCCCAGCGAGTCATGACGATGATGACCTTCCATGGATTCTCAGTGCGTGAGAGGAAGGTGTTGTTGAACCACACCCAGTGGCCGTCCAGCACATTCTCATTGTAGGCATCCTCAGCTGAGCGGATGAGGTCGTCCACAATCAGGAAGTGTGCGCCGAAGCCTGTTGCTGTGGCCTTTGGGGAGGTTGCGAGGTAGCTCTTCATCGTTGAGCCTTCGAGAGCCCACATCTGAGATGATGCCTCGCCATACTTGACCTTCGTGTTCGGGAAGATGTCAGAGTAGACAGTGCCGTTGTTGACCTTCTCCGTCTGAATAAGGTTGCGCACTGACTGGGCGAAGGTTGTCGAGAGCGTCTCGTTGTAGCTGGCGGTCATCACCTTGTTCTGTGGGTCTTTGCCGAAGAGCCAGGCCGTGAAGAGCTGGAGGGTGAGCGACTTGCCATGACGAGGTGGAAGATTGATGACGAGGAAGTGTTTGTTGGACTTCTGGACGAACTCCTGGAGCGTGTCGCAGAACTCCTCAAGATAGTGCCGATTGTCTGTGTAGAATCTCGGCATCATCTGCTGGCAAAAATAGAAAAAGCGGAAGTTCGCCTCCCTATTCCTCAAGCCAGTGATGATTTCATCTCTTGTCATACTTCTTCAACAATGCTTCCACTTCCTTTTGCGATAGGTTCGAGAACGGGATTGCGTTCTCTACTTTGCCTGTGAGCTCCGTCTTCGTCTCCTGGACATCAAAGCCACCGAAGAGCTTGATTTTGAGCTCGATTGCTTTGGCTCTCTCCAATGGGGAGTTGTCTGGGTTGGCGATGATTTCGTCCAGAACATCCAGGTCTTTTTTGATAGAGTTCGGATTTTCTTGAGCTCGCTTCGCAGCCATTGCACGATGGCTGAACCTGTCTTTCGGGCGGCCGCAGTTTTCGGCGATGTACGGTGTGTGACCTTTGGCGAATGTCCCGTCCACATTCCTTCCACCTTTTTCAGGGGTCGTTTCAGCTCCGCCTTCCGCCATAATCTTCAAGCCTCATCAGGCGATTCGATGAAGCCAACGCTCACCTCGCCGCTGTTATCTTTTGCTTTTTTGACAGCAATCTTTTTGCCCTTTGGGTCTTCTTTCTTTGCTGCTGGTTGCTCTGCGTGGATTTCGTAGAGTCCGCCGTAGAGTTCGAGTGTTGCGATTCCATTCACGAGTTTGTCTGTCACATCGTAGTCATTGCGGAATAAGCGCACAACAACACGACCGTCTTTGTCTTTTTTAGCTTTGATGATAGTTGCCATTTTTCTCTCCTTTGGAGTACTTTGTCTCTCCGAGCTTTGCCGTCCATTCTGCGAGGGCTCTCATCGTCTTTGCACGGACGAAGCCTTTGCGTGATGTGAGGACAGCTTTCGGGCGGCGGATGTTGCCGTCTTTGTAGATTCCATCAATGTCGACCTTGCAGGCGATGCGCCCAGTTGGTCTGAATATGATGTAGGTGCGACGACCTCTGGAGATTGCTTCCAGGTCGTTTTGGAGCTCGAAGTCTCTCAGGACTCCATTTGATGCGACTGCGAACTTGAAGGCCATTGCGTGAATCGGGAGCTCTTCATCGTATGCTTTGGTGGCATTGTTGCGAAGAAGGACTGCGCAGACTCTTGCAGTGACGATTGTTTCGAAATCGCTTGTCGACAAGTCTTTTTGCATGACTCATTTTCTCGTTTATTGTTTGCTCGTCAAAAAATGCCCGAGAACGAATCTCTGGGCACTATTGGCTGGCTATATTATACCATGAAATGCCACAGGTTGACAGGTAGGCGAGCATAGTGTAAAATAGTGACAGTATATTTGCGCTTGAAGGCCTCATGGCAACATTGTTTGCTGTGAGGCTTTTCTATCACCACCTCAGTCAATAGCAACATTTGCGGAGGTAGCAGTGAACGACGAATCAGGCAGGATTGAGTTTCTCGGCCATGTGAGGGTCGACATTCTCAGCCAGTATGGAGGAGATGCGGCTTGCGTCTATGCCTACTTGTGCTTCGTGGCTCGCAGGAAGCTGAAGGACGAGCATGGGTACTTCACAATGGATTCAGCGTTTGCTGCACGGGCTCTTGGAATCACGAGACAGCGATTCATCAGGAGTCGTGACAAGTTGGCAATGGGAGAGCTCGTCGACTACATCGAAGGCCGCAATCAAAATTGCAAGCCTAGATATAAGTTGCTATGATTGGGGAATCGTGCGGTCGAGGAGCGAAGCTCCTTTTTTTCTTTTTGTCAATGGGCATCCTGTGGAAAACTTGTGGAAAAGTACCCCATTTTTTGTGGAAAACCCTGTGGAAAACCCACATTCTGCCGTCCGAAATCGGACAGCGGCGAATAGAGGTGCGGTGTCCGAAATCGGTCGCCCATATCAAAAGAAATAAAAAGAAATAGTAGTAGGGTGGATGAAAATTGGAGAAAAAATCATGAATATGTACAACGAGTTCAAAAACTATCAGCCCGAACGCTACGACAAGCTCAAGCTGGGTGATGGAGTGGTCAGGAAGGCGATTCACAATCAAGTCGATGAATATCTGGACTTCTGTGCCAACACGAGGAAGATGTCGAGAATGACGATGCATGCCAAGGAGCTCTCGTTGAGGTACCTTATAGGAGAATCTGGATGCAATGACCTTCGTGAGTTCGACAATGAGATGTTCGACAGGTTCGTGAAGGCAGAGTTGGCCAGGAAGGTCTCAGCAAGGACTATCAATGGGAGGACAGACCATGTGGTTGCGATGGTGAGGTACTTCAGGGAGATGGGGATGGAGATTCCAATCAAGCTCCCTCTAGTGTTCAAACTCAAGGAGCAGCCTCCTCGTAGGGTGTGCTATTCCAGGAAGGAAGTCCAAAAGGTTCTGAATAGGTGCAACTCCGAGCTGGCATGGCTTCTCATCAAGATTTCGTTCGACACAGGCATGCGCATCAGTGAGTTGACGAATCTGACAGTAGAAGAGATTCATGGGAGGAGAATCAACTTCGTCGGTAAAGGCAGCAAGGAGCGTGAGGTCTACATCACCCAGGAATGCGCCGAGAGGCTTGGGCACTACATGCAGAAGAATGGAATCCATGAAGGGCGCATCTGGCTGAATGATTGGGGGTACCCGACATCGACGGACACGATTCGAAGAGTGATGAGAGGAGCTTTCGAACGCTGCGGCTTCGACAACTTCTACCCTCACGCTTTGAGGCATAGCTTCGGGAGTGATATTCAGCGTCAGGGAGCCGATGTGATGGTCATCAAGGAAATGATGGGTCATGCCAATGTAGCGACCACACAACGCTATCTACACAGCCTAGACGGGCAACTTTTGATGCTGTTCAACACCTACCGATGAGGCAGTTTTCCACAACTGACCGAAAAATAGCCGCTCATGGTTATTGACAGAACGCTTCGCCCATGATACCATGGAGACAGTACAACGAGTTCCTACAACAAACCAAGGAAAAACGACAAGAACATGAACAACTTGGAAATGACAATCGGCCAAAAGCCGCAGTCTTTCAAGTGTTTGTGTTCAGCGAAGCGTTAGCTTCAAGGCTAGAGCGCAAACCTTGCAGAGCTACCCCAAAGAAATCATAATAGGAAAAGAGGGGTGTTAGCTCAGCTGGTAGAGCACCTGCTTTGCAAGCAGGGGGTCAGGAGTTCGAATCTCCTACACTCCACCACGAATCGACACGCAAGCACTTGAGAGATGCGGATGAGCATCCTTGAGTGCTTTTTTTGTTGCTGGTTGCGAGGCCAGCTTTTTTCTTTTGTTGAGGTGTTGAGCGCAAATATACAACACTTCATTGAAGACGAAAGCGTGAGAGTGCTGCTCAGGGAGGAACGAGAGCACCCACACTTGAGGCTTCGAAAGCTCGTGCACCTAGTTGAGAGGGTGCAGGAGCGGAGGTATCAACAAAAAAGAAGGAGAAAATCTCAATGAAAAATATCAAAGTTAAGCACCTAGACGACACAAACTCAGTCAAGGTTCGAATCGAGCACACGGCAAAGATGGCAGAATCGGTCGACAAGCTCTTGAAGCTCAGCGACTACGACTTCCGCCAGGCAATCCGAGTGTCGAAGAAATATCGCAAAGCGAACAAGGCCATGAGCAAGTACGCAGACGAGGAGACCTTGAAGGTCAGAATCGATTCCAAAACGAAGGAAGCAGACATCGTCAACGACTTGATGAGCCTAGGTGAGACCGAATATCGAAAAGCAATCCGCTGTGCGAAGCAGTACCGCAGGGCGAACAAACTTCTCGATTCGGCAATCAGCAAGTATGTCGGACTCAAGAAGGAAGACGAAGAGATGGTTCGGTCGAGAGAATGGAGTCTTTTGTATGAATAAAGTCAAGACAACGAAAATCAAGGGCGGCATCGACTACGCAAAAGTGGTTGACCGCCTGGGAGAGTTCAGAACATCGAACGCTCGCTCAAAAATCTCGGTGAAGTTCACCTACGACGAAGTAGGCAATCTCACCCACACGGCAAGAATCTGGAAGGACAAGACGGACTACTACGAGCTCCTGAAGAGCGGTGTGAGCGCAGCAGATGCGCTGGAGAGCTGCGACGCTGAAGGAAGCTCCTTCATGCCGAAGGACAGGCTCAAGCAGGAGAAGGGGTTCGAAAAGAACGAGACCATCGCCATCGGTCGTGCGCTGGCCATTCTAGGCTACGCAGTATCAGGCGAGGTTGCCTCTAGTGAAGAAATGGAGGAGTTCGAATCCTGGAAGATGAGCAAAGTGGAAGAAGCACGAGCTCAAGCGATTGAGAAAATCAGCGGAGCGAAGAATATCGACGAGCTGCTCGGTGTGTGGAAGTCACTCACGAAGGAGCAGCAGCTCGACAAAGAAGTTGCGGCTAGAAAAGATGCGAAAAAGGAGGAGTTGAAATGAAATCCCTCAAGATAGAACAGAACAGCGAAGAATGGCTGGAGTTCAGAAAAGGCAAGTCTGGAGGCTCTGAGTTCGGAGACCTCTGGATTGCTGGCTTGCCACTGAAGGGCAAGATTGTGGAAGCACTGGAGAAGGACGGACAGCCTCTCTCCCCTGCTGACAAGAAGCTGACAGCTGCGGAGCTTGCAGAGATGCTTGAACCAGAAGAGCTGGCAGAGCTCAAACTTGAGAGCGAGCCGAAGGAGCGATTCTACGAAATCATCGCCGAGCGAGTTGCTCGACCAATCACTCCGAACGACTACGCAGACCAGCTTGGCGGAGAACCGTTCAGCATGATGGCTCGTGGGCACATTCTTGAGCCTGAAGCCATCGCAGCGTTCGAGGCGAAGACGAAGAAGAAGGTCGACGAGGATTCGTGCGTCTGGGTCTCAGACTACGACGAGGCGGCCTATGTGAGCCCAGATGCCTGCATCACTGGCAAGGACGGGAAGATTCACGAGGCAGTCGAGGTGAAATGCTTGTCGAGCGCAAAGGTCATCAGAGCCTACCTTGAGGGACGCTACCCGAAGGAATATGCGCCACAGATTTTGAAGTACTTCATGGTCAACGAAGACCTGGACACGCTCTACTTCGTGATGTACACGGATGTGATTCCAGGCCTAGAGCTCCAGATATTCACAATCGAACGCAAAGAGATTGAGCAGACGCTCGAAGAGGCAAAGGTCTTCGAAAAGGCAATCCTCAAGAGAATCAAGGAAGCATCAGAGAAAATTGAAAGCCTGAGTTTTTAAGGAAGGAGAAATGAATGGCAGGAACAAGGGAAGGTGGTCGCAAAGCGGCCGCAACGAACAAGGCGAAGTACGGCACGGACTTCTACATGAACATCGGACAGATTGGGGGACGCAACGGCCACACAGGTGGCTTTGCTTCAAACCCAGAGCTGGCAAAGATTGCTGGTGCCAAGGGCGGACGCATCTCGAAGCGTGGCAAAGCAAAACGAGACTAGAGCCAAAGAAAGGAGGTAGACATGGCGGTCTTCAAAAAAATAGCAACATTAAAGGTCAAGAACGGAACCTACAAGAAGGATGGTGAGGAGAAGAACCTCTATCACGAGGTCGGTGTTCTCCTCTCCTCTCCGCATGGGAGTCAGCTTGCAATCAAGCTCCATGCGACGGCAACATCCGAACCGAAGTTCGTCTCCGTCTTCATGGACGAGGGGGTGAAACTCAACCTCGAAGCTCCAGAAGGTGAACAGCCGAGCGGCGGCAAGGACTACACACCGAAACTTGATGAGATTCCGTTCTAGGAAGGAAGAGATGGAAGAAGGAAGAGAGTTCATCAAGAAAAAGAAGCTCACCGAGGACTTTGTGAAACTGGTTCTCGACAGCTACCCTCTCGACCAGCTTGCGAACTTGGTCATCTGGATGCACCAGAGCACGGACGAGGATGTCGTCTACTTCGCACACTGGCTCGACTTAGGGGACACGGTTGAATATCTCATCAGAGAGTTCGAGATTGACCTCGACGAAATACTCGACGAAGTCATGATGGAGAAAAGAAGGCTCGCAGATGAGGCAGCCGACGAAGAATATCAAAGATTTTTAGATGCTCGCCGCTAGGTGGTGAGGCTGGTTCTTTGTCAAGGATGGATGGGTTGGCACTGTTTGGTAGTACTGCTGCAAAGGGTACGAGAACATTCTGTACGCAGTACGCAAGAAACCTGATGAAGTAGGAACTCGAAATCACTTCATCAACACTTTTTCACATTCAAAGTACACTACAAACCGTCTTGAATGATGTTGCTTTCCACAGTTATGCAGAACACATAGATTTTCCTACCACAAAATACACCTGCATGACACGGTTCTCTTGTTTGCAAGCCCATCCTCCCTTGACAAAGAGCCCAGACTGGAGGAAGTATGAACGACGACTTGAGCGACGCAGCGAAGTGGTGGTGTGAGCTAGATTCACCAAGCATTGAGGAGGTAGAAGAATGAAGAAGACAATGGTCGTGGCGGTAGAGTTCGAAGCGGAAAACTTCGACACGATGAAGAGTGCGCTCTACTTGGTCGAGAGTATGTCGACCGCTTATGATGCAGTATCAGCCAATGTGAGAAGCGTCCGCAAGGCTCCGCTCTTCACAGACAAGGTCGTGCATATCATTCAGAAGGAGATTCGCAGAAATGACGAGGAATGATTGGGCGAAGGTGGACGAGGAGCTCGACTTCATATCTGATGCAGCGGAATCGGCAATCGGAACTGAGTCTGAGGAAGACTTGAATGATGCGCTCGAAGACATCAAGCGCAGCTTATACAAAATCAAAGCAATCAAGAATGGGACGGTGGCGGAATGAAGACAAGAGTTCAAATCACGAGGTCGATGGGATTCCTCGACTGGTTATATCTCGGAATCCTGCTCATGCGCATCGCTGGTGTGATTGATTGGGACTGGAGAATCGTGCTCAGCCCAATCTTCATCATCGTGGGAGCTGGCTTCTTGTACGCTCTGTGGCCATACAAAGGAGGACGAAATCATGAATAAAACACGCAATCGCAAAGTCGGAAAAGTCAATGAAGGGCTCTGGAAGGCCATGCACGGCACGAAGGGATTCGGGACGCAGGTCGACTTCGCTCGAGCCTTCAAGGTGTCTCCTTCGACCATTCAGAAGGCCTGGAGGTGCAACACATTCGACGAGTACTTGGAAGAAAACATCACCATCAGGGAGAAGGTCTACGAGTACATGGGGAGGAAGCCTGCGCCGACGCTTTTCGAAGCAAACAAGCTCAAAGAGGAAGAGTTCCTCGCACAAGCAAAAGAGCTCGGCTACGAAGTCGTGAAGACTCGCAAACGCTGGCCGCTTGGAGGCAAGTGATGGGCGAAGTGTTGAGGTTCGCACACACTGAAGAAGAATGGATGGAGATTCTCGACGAGAAGGTTGCGACCATCAACGAGTTCATCCATATTCCCGAGATGGAGTTCGCAAACGACTGGGCATACTTTGGAGTCCGCCTGGTTCTCAAAGTAGTTGCTACTGGAGCCGAGGCAGACCTCAGCCGTCGCTACTACTACGACGAGCCTGGCCAGCCAGACTATGATGACTACTGCGAGCTAGTCGAGAGCATCATCAAAATAGCAAGAAAAATCGAGGAGGTCTCATGAAAAAGAATGACATTGAAAAGCTCATATTCGTCGCTCTAGCGATTGCGGCGGCATTGGTCGTGATATTCGTCACCATCGCCATCTGTGCGCCGCCAAAACGCTCCACAAAGGCCGAGAAGGTCGACCTGAGCTGTGTGACCGAGCCTGGTGAGAATCCACTCAAGGATTGCAAGCAGAACAAGAAATATGCGCTCAAGTGTAGCACCCAGTATGTGAAGCTGCCGAAAGAAAAGTGTCAGATTGAGGAGCAGAAATGAACGGAGGAATGATTGAGCCAGCGCAGGTCATCCTCGCAGTGGGTGTCGCAATATGCTTCTCCGCCTGTGGTCTGGCCTTGCTGGTGGCGGCATGGAAGGACAAAAAGAAATGAATTTCATCTACGACCCAGATGATGAGATGTCAAAAGCGTTTGCTGCGGCATATCATGACGGCTCGCATGAGCTGAGCTTCCTCGGCAAAGAAGTCATTGTGGCTAAAGACAAAGAGGTAGAAGAATGAGCTTATCGAAGCGTGATGCAATCGAAGGCGCAATATCTGACATCGATAATGCGATACTATGCCTTTTAGATGCCTATGATGTTGGTGGGCGAGATGAATTGGCCAAAGTAAAACGAGGTTTAGAAGATGAGCTTGAGCATCTCAGAGAGGAGGACGAATGAGAGAGCACGACATCTATCTCATGATTGCTGACTACATGCGCTACAAGCACCCGTCGGTCATCTACCGATTCGACTTGGCGGCAGACTTGAAGCTCACGATGGGACAGGCAGCGAAGCACAAACGCTTGCAGCACTTCAGAGGCTACCCTGACCTCTTCATCGCTCAGCCGACGAAGAAGTTCGCAGGGCTCTTCCTCGAAATCAAGAAGGAAGGCACGACCATCTTCCTGAAAAATGGGAAGCTGACGGCAGACCAGCACATCAGAGAGCAGTTCGACATGCTCAACGACCTGGCCAACGCTGGCTACAAGGCGGAGTTCGGAATAGGGTTCGACGATTGCATCAAGAAGATTGACGAGTACCTCGCAGGCCATTGACGGTCTGCTCTGGCCGCTTGATGCCATCGCACCAACTCTTTTCACAACGGGCTTCTCTCTTTCTCCGTTGTCATTTTCAAGCGGCCTGAATAGGCCATCAAAGGCTCCCTTCGGGGAGTTTTTTGGTGTCTTCCCCACTGTCTTGACAGGCCAAAATATGCTATAATAAAGACGGCTCTTGGTTAGCGTACCCCCAAGAACGATGCCACCAACAACACCGAGTATCATCAGGACGATGATGCTTTTTTGTGGTATAATATAGGCAGCCAATAGTGCCCAAGATTGAAGTCTTGGCACTTTTTTGTTGCACATTGATGACTATCAAGGGGGTGTTGATATGTCGAAGAAAAAAAGGCAAAGAGGACGAGCCGATTCGACCTGTCCGATGGACAAGCATCACCTGCTTTTTCAGCGAACCCATTGGAGCAAGAATCACGCTCTGCTTTTGAGAAGGGCTTTTGTCCGTTCAGTCCCTATCGAGTACCATCGAGAGCTCCATGCGTTGCTTCACGATGTGCCTTTGCCCGATTCTGAGCTGCTGAGAGCGGCCTGGAACGAGTACAAGGCAAACCAGAGAGAGATTGACGAGTTCGATGTCTGCCGAGCACTTGCTTGGCTCTATGTCGCCATCCCTGATGTCGACTTCCGCCAGGCGATGCAGATTCAGCTTGACTTCTTTGCGCAAAAACTCGGAGGCTCGCACTGAGCCTCCATCTCCAAGAAGAAAGGCACACATGAGCGAAACAGTTCTAGTCGCAGTCATCGCCGCAATCTCGTCTGTTGTCGGCTCATATACTGCAAACAAAGCAATCTCCGAGAAAAAAGGCAGAGAGGCTGAGATAGCAGCCGCACAGAGAGAACAGCGACAGCAAGACCGACTCGAATCTATCGAACGCAAGCTAGATATTCACAACGGCTACGCAGAAAAACTAGGAGCAATCCAAATGGACATGGCCGCAATCCATAAGGACATAGAGTACCTGAAAGGAGGTAAAAAATGAGCGACATTCTCATGTGCGCAGGTGCAGCTGGAATCTTCTTCGGAGCAATGGCTCTGAGAGGCATCTTCGGCTATCTCAAAAACAAAAAGATTGCAGTTGAAGACATCAAGTTTGACTGGAAGAAGTTCCTCAAAGGCTCTCTGAAGCCGATTTTGCTCACACTAGCAATCGGAGGTCTCGCAGCACTCATCATGGCCTTCTTGAGCCTTGTGGACGCTTCTGGAGTGCAAGTAGAGGGCATCGAGCAGATTTCGGTTCACAATCTACTCGTTGGTCTCTTCATCGCCGATGTAGGTGCCATTGGCTACGCTATGAGCGAGGGCTTGATGGCTTTTGGCTTGACCGACAAGCAGATTGCGCAGATTCGTGAAGCCGCTCAGGATGGCGAGACTGGCATCAAAATCGGTGTCGACCAAGACGGCAACATCATCGCATCTGCTGAGACTATCACCGAGAAGTCAATCAAGGAGATGCTCGACGAAGAAGGCGAAGATGTAGACCATGGCGAAGAGCTAGAAGCTGGCAAGGGTGCCGCAGGTGTCAACACCTACCCCGAGCCATATCGCTCCGCACCAAAGGACTCAAAGCTCGACCCTAGCACCTGCTACAACAGAGAATGCGTCTCCTACTGCGCCTGGAAGATATGCGAAGTCAGAGGTTCCTGGCCTCCACGCACAGGCAATATGAATGCGAAGGAATGGATTTATCGCCTCCCGTCCTGGGGGTACAAACAAGTGTCCGCTCCAAAGAACGGCGGACGCTATGTCGGGGTGTTGACCTCTGGCAAATATGGCCATGTGGTCTGGTTCGAAGGCGGCAACACTATCTCCGAGTACAACTACGGCTCGACGGGCAACTACGGTGTGCGCAACATCAACCTCAGCCAGTACATCTGGTTCGAAATCAAGGCACCAGCACCAGCTCCGACCCCAACTCCGACGACTAGCTTCAAGGTCGGCGACAATGTCACGCTCAAGCAGTGGGTCGACTATACTGGCCACCCATTGATGAAGACTCGTGACTACTACACTATCTCCGAGCTCAAGGGCGACCGTGCAGTGCTTGTCTCTGACGGTGTGGTCTATGCAGCAGTCAACACTGGCAACTTGGTCAAGTACAACGGCAGCACCACTCCAACCAACACCCCGAAGATTGGCGACCATGTCACCACCACATCGGCAACTGACCAGAATGGTGTCTACCTCAACCTCAAAATCATCAACGACGGCAACTCCATCTGGACGGAGACGAACGGAAGAGGGTTCGCTGTCTTGAGAACATCGAATGGCACCTGCCGATGTGCTGTTCCAATTTCAAGTTTAAGGAAGGCATAATATGAGCATAACAAGTGGCGACTTGCTCAAAATCGGGAACACATCCGTCCCTGGCCTCAAAGAGTACAAAGTAGGCTACAACAAGCTATGGAAGGATGCAGACCGCAACATGAACGGCGATGTCCGTGCTTCGTTGATTGGTATCTTCCCGAAGATTGAGCTCGTCTTCCGTGACGCATTGACCGAAGACCAGGTCAACACAATCATCGGTCTTCTCGACCAGCCATACTTCTCGGTCACATACTACGACCCAAAAACAAAAGGAAACATCACGGCTCAGTACTACTCGGGCGACTACCAAGTAGAGATTCTCGACCGCTCTCGCAAGCTGTTCAAGACCTTCACTGTGAGCCTTGTCCCAGTATCTAGGAGGTAGAATAGAATGATTTCAGTCTCAAACGATTTCAAAAACGCAATGAAGGCACCAGTCAAGGTTGTCGGTGCTCAGATTGCAATCCAGGACGGCGCAACATACACCTCGGGCGGAGACCTTGTCAAAGCCGAGGTGCAATCTTCTGGCTACTTCTTCGGGGTGGCCACGAAGACCTTGACCTTCACTCTTCTCGGGACAAGCTACTCCCTCATGGAGAAGCTCGTCAATGCGACGCTCAAGGTGCAGACTGATGCTTCGAACGACACCTGGGAATCTTGCGACCTCGGAGCTTTTCAAATCGTTGAACAGAAAATCGACCTCGAAAAAGGAATGTCAAACTTCAAGGCCTATGATGCAGTCGGCATCGCTGGCCTGAAACCGTATGCGGCAGGAGGCCTCAACTTCCCATGCACAGTGAACAACCTTGCTGTCCAGGTCGCATCAGCAACAAACATGAGCTACGACGAAGGGAGCCTAGTCAATGGAACTTACACCATCACAGAAGACCTTTATTCAAACATTAGCAATCTTACTTATCGTGACATTCTTGCTGAAGTTGCTGGTGCTTCTGCTTCTTTGGCTTCCGTCAGTGGTGTGGGGAGCAGCCTGAGCTTCAGGAATCCCTCCACGACACCGCTTGAGACTTTGACCTATTCCAACCTGAAGACATACAAGCTCGAGCCATACTACGGCGATGTGAATGCCGTTGTGCTCGCTAGAACACCGCAGGAAGACAATGTTGTCGCCTACCCATACGGAGAAGCCTCTGGCGAAGAGTTAGAGCTCACAGGCGCAGAGAATGGCCTCAAAGACCTACCAAAAATCGAGGGCGACACCAGCCAGGACTACTATGTCGGCCGCCAGCTCTTGATGAAGGATGGGTTCTCGACAATGCAAACCGACACGGACTACTGGAACTCCATCGCAAACGGATTCACCTTGACCAAGCTCGAAGACGGCTGGGCTCGTTGGGCTCACACTGGGAACGCTCAGTACACCAACCTCTACCCGAAAATCAGTGGCGCATTGAAGGAGCTATACCAGCCCGACACGAAATACACAGTGCTCGTCGAATATCGAAATGCATCGAACTTCTACGGATTCACCGTTGCACAGGGTGCCCAAAATGCCGACCCGTTCGTCGGCAACGCATCTGCTGGTTCAATCGGCGCATCTGGTTCGAAAAAGTTTGTCGTGACAACAAAGTCATCAATCACGACCAGCATGCTCGCAATCCGCTTCTTCCTCACCAAAGCAACTCCAGCAAACGATGCCACCATTGACCTCCGCATCACAATCGTGAAGGGCGACTTCGGCTCGACTGCTCTCTCCTGGGAACCATACACGGGCTCATCGACCTCTGTTGTGGCTGCTTCTCCGAACGCTGACTACCCACAGACAGTCAAGCTCACATCTGGTCTCAATGGCTACCGCATCTGCGGCAAGAACCTGTGCCAGACGCTCGATGGCTCCTACTCCTATGCCGCTGGCGGAACATCGTGGACAATCAATGGCGGTGTGCTGAAGATGACAAGAACCAGTGCAACCTACCAGGGCGGCGCACTGAATCTCTGCAACGGAGCCACAGGGCGATGGGCTTCTGACCCTACCTACGACTACCGCCTGACGACAAACGGTGGACAGTACACGCTGTCGCTGCGCTTGGTTGGCGATGTCACATTCGGAACCAACAGCGCAATCGATGCCTACGCATACATCTACAATGACCACGGTGTCCGCACGAGGGCGGTGAGTATCGCAGCCACGGCCTCCAATATGAGGCCGCTACTCCTCATCTCATTGGCGGCAGATGAGCATGTGGGGTGCATCACCCAGTACAGCCAGTATGTCTCGTGCACAGACCTCGAAGTCGACATCCAGCTCGAAAGAGGTACTGGTGTGAGCAGCTTCGAGCCGTTCACTGGCGGTATGAAGTACATTGACCTCACCACTGGGAAAAACCTCATCGACTGCTCAAGATATGGCAGCGGAGTGGTGAATGGTGTCCAGTTCTCTTCTGACCAGGATGGCACCGTCCATGTCTGGGGGAAGGCATCGGCAGGGACTCACCTCGTCATGCCATTCATGATTCCTCAGTCATATCTCAACAAGAAGCTCTCACTCTCTGCGACTGGCACCTGGGGAGGAATCTCAGACATCGGCATCAAGCGTGGCTCAAATGGCATCGGCCTCACTGTGACCTCATCGTCTCCATCTATCACGACGACAATCACCCAGCACATCATCAACAGTGCCCAGAATCTCGACTTCTGGATTCCTTCTGGCACTACCATCTCGGATGCTTCCGTCAGAATCCAGCTCGAAGAGAGCGACTCTGCAACGGCATGGGAACGCTCCTCGTCTCTTGACTTGATTGAAATCTCCCAGGCTTCAAAAGCCAACAGTATCAGCAAGGTCGGCGATGATTGGTACTACAAGAACGAAATCGGTCGCACCGTCTTTGACGGCTCAAGCGATGAATCGTGGGGTCAGGAGTACTCCGCAGGCGGCTACAACCGCTTCATGGCGACAATCTCTGGAGCGACGACGACCGCAACCCGTGTCAGAATGTTCTCTGACCGCTTCTACTACCGAGCGTCTGGCCATGATTTCGGCACTGGCTTTGTTTATAACAAGCAATTCTTCTGCTACCCAGGCAAGCATGACGACTTCCCAGATGTGGCGAGCTTCAAGACCTGGCTCGCCTCGCACAAGGTGACCGTGTTCTATCAGCTCCAGACCCCGACAAACAACAAAATCACGAAAGCGTCCCTCGTCCAGCAGCTCGAAGAGTTCTCTTCGGCGAAGGTCGAGAGCAGCACGATGAACATCATCCCAGTCATCGGGAGCCTTCCAGCGACCCTCACTGTCGACTACTACAAACCGACCGAAAATCTTTGCGAGGTCAAGCTCGCCAACAACGAAATCCTCGACGACAACCGAGAAGAGCTGGCAGAGCCAATCCTCGACGCTGTCGACGGGTTCGGCTTCTCTCCATTCACTGCCACGACCGAAGGTCATGGATGGTACGAAGTAGGCGACCGCCTCAACATCTCGCAGCCGCTCCTCCCTTCTGGCTATCAGGAGCTCGAATATATTCAGTCAACGGGCACTCAGTATGTCGACACCAACTTCTTCGCAACTCCACTATCGAAAATCAGCGTCAAGTACGCTTTGACGAGTACTTCTCCGCTCCAGCAGCGCATCTTCGGCTGGCAAGATGGAGCAGATTCTCTCTGGGTTGGTCACTACATCAACGGTGCTGGCAACAACGGCTTCTGCTTCGTCAACAGCGGCTCTCTCTGGCAAGGCTTCACCCCTGCCATCGCCGCAAACACCATCTACACCTTCGAACTCGATGGCAAGAACAGAATGGCCAGGTCATACAGTGCGAGCGGTGTCATCGGAGGCGAGCAGAACATCACAAACAACAATGCCACGATGAACGCAACGGGCAGCTTGCTCTTGCTCGCAGAGGGTAGGAGCTCGAGCCCAGCAAACTTCGCAAAGGCGAAACTCTACGGCGCAAAGCTATGGGAGAATGACGAGCTGGTCAGAAACTTCGTTCCATGTCGTCGCCTTGAAGATGGCGCAATCGGCTTGTACGATGCAGTCAGCGGTGCATTCTTCGGCAACAGCGGCACAGGCTCATTCACTGCTGGTGCTGCGAAGAACTCTCCTTCAATGCTTGAGCAAGGAATCGTCATCACCGACATCAAGCTCACAATCGATGGCGGAATCAAGGAAGAGCTCAGAGGTGTCGCTCCGACCGAGACGACCACGAACTACGCTCTCGCAGGCGGAATCAAGAAGTCCATCTACAACACCGAAATCAAAGTCGACAAGCAAGGCCAGGAAATCACCTCCATCGTCTCTCGTCAGGACGAGTTCGAAGGCCAGACGCTCGCCAACTTCTCGCAAATCTCGCAGAACATCAACTCGGTCGTCACGACGATTCAGACGACGGGTGGTGGCAACTTGATTCACAACTCGGTCGGCTATAAGAAGAACACTGACGGCACGCTCGCAAGCTGGACGAATGTCGGGACGGTCGCATCTGAGACTTCCCCAGAGTCCGTCTCTCATGGTGCTCTCTCTGGCAACCAGATTGACCTCGGCGCATCTTCCTCGATTGCTCAGAACATTGCGGTCGACTTGACTGGCAGTGTCTACACATTGACCTTCAGGGCGAAGAAGAGCGCAACGGGCATCGCAAAGGTCTCGTTCTACCCTGCCTCCGCTCCTAGCTCAACCACTGGAAGCTACTCGGTCGAGATGCCAAACGGAGAGGCGGTACTCTGGCAGGAGTACACCATCTCGTCAATGAAGCCAGTCGACACCCCAATGGTCATCAAGGTCGAGACGAACGGCTCCGTCACTGACTTCGCAATCACAGACCTCATGCTCACAGTCGGCGATTCCAGGACTCCTTGGGTCTCCGCATCGGACGAAATCATGTCCAAGAGCGTCGCAATCGACTCCGAGGGTGTGAAGGTGAGCTCAAATAGCAACAACGACTATGTGAAGCTCGACGAGCTCGGCTTGAATGGTTATTCAGACGCAGGCGGTTCACTTCAGAATGTCTTCACGGTCAACCGTGACTTGACTGAGGTGGCGAAGCTGAAATCCAGGCAGCAGATTGAAATGCCGCCATTGAAAATAGTCCCAATCAACAGCTCAAGCAACTCTGGCTGGGGATGGGTGAAGATATAAGGAGGAAGAAATAGATGGCACTCAGCGGCTCATTCGAAACATCACATCGTTCGTACACGAACTACCCGAACAGAGCATACTTCAAGTGGTCTGGCACTCAGAGCACCAGCGGAAACTACACTGACATCAGCTGGTCGTTCACCCTTGGCGGTGGCACCAGCTCCACTGCCTCCATCGCAATCTACTCTGGCTCAGTCACGGTAGACGGCGAGACTCACAGCTTCAACTATGCCAACTCTGGCTACAAGAAGAACGGCTTCGTCCTTGCATCTGGCACGAAGCGCATCTACCACAACGGCGACGGCACCAAGAGCTTCAGCGCAAGTGGCGGTGTGAACATCTACGGCTCCTCTGAGTACTACTCGGGCTCTGGTTCCTGGACGCTCAACTCGATTCCACGCAAGGCTACAATCACCTCCGCTCCGAACTTCGACGACGAGGCGAATCCGACCATCACCTACGAGAACAAGGCTGGCAACAGTGCCAACTCGCTCATGGCCTGCATCTCGCTCACTAGCGCAGCTGACGACATCGCCTATCGTGACATCAGCAAGACTGGCTCGTCCTATACCTTCAACCTGACCGAGGCCGAACGGAATGTCCTCCGAGGCGCAACGACCACGGCAAACTCTAGGGATGTTTACTTCTTTGTAAGGACTGTCATCGGGAACAACACATTCCACGACTATAAGAAGGTCACGCTCACAATCGTCAATGGCAACCCGACCTTCTCGAACTTCACCTATCAGGACACCAACTCGACCATCACTGGAATCACTGGCAACAACCAGGTGCTTGTCCAGGGCAAGTCGACGCTTCGTGTGACTGTCGCATCGGCGAACAAAGCAACGGCCAAGAAGTCGGCCACGATGAGCAACTACCTCGCATCCATCTCTGGTCTCTCTGAGACTGGTGCCTACTCTTCATCGGCTGATGTCGTGATGAACTTCGCCAGCAAAGCATTCACAGCTGGCGCACAATCACTCTCGGTCAAGGCGACGGATTCTCGTGGCAACTTCACATCGGTCAGCAAGAGCGTCACTGTCTTGGCTTATGCCGACCCAGTAGTCAATGCAACGGCAGAACGCTTGAACAACTTCGAGAGCACCACGACTTTGGCCATCAGCGGCTCGTTCTCGCCGCTTCAGGTGAGTGGGACGGCCAAGAACACAATCCAGAGCGTCCAGTACCGCTACAAGGCCTCCACGACCTCTACATGGGGTTCCTGGACGACGGCTGGTGGCCTCAGCGTCAACACGAACGGCACATACACCGTCAGCAACATCACGCTCAACTTGAACAACCAGAACGCATACGACTTCGAGGTCAAGACGACAGACAAGGTGGGTTCGAAGACTGTCTCCCTAAGCGTCAGCCAGGGTCAGCCACAGTTCTTCGTAGGCACGGATGGTCGTGTCGGAATCGGTGGGCTCCCGAACATCTCTCTCCCGAGCGGCAACCTAGGCCAGCTCGAAGTTATGGGTGATGTATATGCGAACGGGAACAAGCTCCTCATGACGCTTGATAGGGTCTACCCTGTCGGCTCAATCTATATGTCAGCGACTCACTCAACTGCCGATGCTGTGGCGGAAGCACTCGGCGGCGGCACATGGGTGGCCTGGGGTGCTGGTCGAGTCCCTGTCGGTGTCGATGCGAACGACACGGACTTTGACACGGCTGAGGAGACAGGTGGTGAAAAGACGCACAAGCTCACCACGAGTGAGATGCCAAAACACAGACACCTTCACGGTCAGGTCTATTCAGGCTATCATCTCTACCAGGGCGGCTCTGCACCGAATGGTGTCTACACTGGCTATGCGGTGTCAGACCCTACCAGTTATGAAGGCGGCGATGGTGCTCACAACAACTTGCAGCCTTACATCACCGTTTATATGTGGAAGCGCACTGCGTGATATAATATAAGCGAGTATGCTCTCCACTCTGGAGGCCGCCTGGATGGATTGGGGGTTCCCAGTCGCCAGGCGGTTTTTGGTATAATAAGGGCAATCATCTCGAATCAAACAGAAGGGTGGTGAATGCCATGGTTTTGAATATAGAGATTCAAGGCAAGATTGATTCGGCAGGACTTTGGAGGCACATTCAGGAGTACGGGGTGAACGAGACAGACCTCATCGACAAGACCCTGGTCTACGGTGAGACCGACTCCTATTCAGCAGTGAAAATAGTTGCATGTTGTTTGAACTACGCAAAGAACATTTCAATCGAGATGAGAGACCCCTCTTCGTGAGGGGTTGTTTTCTGGTATAATAGAAGAGTAGACAGAGCTGATGACTTAACGCCTACAAAACGGTCAGCCTCCTGTGTCGAGGCCTGCTCTTCTGGACTCGCCCTTCGGGACTTGTCCGCCGAGGAGCTGGAATCTTCACTGCGCTGGCTAAGAAAAGAACCGCTCATCAGGCGGTTTTTTTGTGCATCAAAAAGAGACCACCTCGGGTCTCTAGTTGAGCAGGTCTTCCATCGTGCATTCCAGGGCTCTTGCGAGCTTCTGGACAGTGGCTGCCTGCGCTTTTTTGATGTCCTTGAATCCTTGCTCGTAGTACTGAACCATGCGCAAGTTGACTCCCGACTTTTCGGCCAAGTCCTTCTGCGACATGCCGAGCTTCTTTCTTCGTTCTTCCACAACGGCCTCCTTCCGTCTATGATAGCATGCTATTCTTCCGAGCCGTCATTCAGCTCGTATGATGAGATGAGGAACATGTCCTCTCCATTCTCCAGCTCGAACACTTCGTCCTGCGTGAGCTTGTAGTAGTCCTTGCCATATCTCTTCTTGAAGACCCGACGGAGATGCTTCTTCGCCTCCTGGTATGAGCGGAAGACTCCGAAGAACTCGAAGCCGTCGCCATAGTTTGTCTGGTTCCAGACGATGAATCCTTGCTTCATTTCAATTCTCCTCCTCGATGCTGACACCGATGATGTCTTCGATTCCTGAGTATTTGTGAACCATGGCATCAATGATGCGCTTGGCGGCTTCCTGAGCCTCCTCGGCATCGTAGTAGTGGGTGTGCTGTTCTGTGCCATCTTTGAATGAGATGCACACTTCGTAGGTCTTGGTGTTCTTCATTTCCTTCCTCCTTTCTCTTTGTCGTTGCTGTGGCGATTCTCGCTTCTGTAAAGCGACAGAGCTTCGACGAGCCCTTGCTTTCGCCCTTCGAGATGGGCGATTCTGACTGCGTCCTTTTCTTTCTTCGCCTTGGCAAGCAACCACTCGCACTCGTCAATCATTTCAAGCATTTTTGCGTTCATAGTTTTTCTCCTTTCTTGTTGTTTGGTATGAAGGCGACTGTCAGCCTGAAGTCCTCGTCAAGCTCCATGTCGTCGTCTCTAGTAGGCCTGAACCAGCGGAAGACATCAATCGGTCGTCTTTGCTCCTTGGCGAGCCTCTGAGCGGCTCTGATGGCCTCACGCTTGGTGTCGTAGAGCTCCTCCTCCCCATCTCCGCCGTCTACGACATAGTCAACCATCTTCATGCTAGTTCTCCTCCTCATGTTCCTGGCAGTAGTCGCCGTTCTCGGTCTTCAATGAGTCGATGCCGTCGCTCCAGCAGATTGGGCATCGGTCTTCTGGGCAGTTCATTTCTCTTCTCCTTCCGCTTGGTTGATGATTTCTTCGAGGTGCTCGATTTCGGCTTTGGCGAGGTCAGCGTTCATCTCACACTCCTTGAGCCAGGCCTTCTCCTGGTTGAGCTCATCTCTGAGCTCTTCCAGGGTCATTGTCCCGAGGTCTTTCATTTTGCCTCCTTGACTTCGATGCGGAATGCGTGGCGGCCGAGCTTCTGCTGAGCGTACTGCCTGACACTTTCGATTGCTTTCTTCCTGTCTTCTGCCTGGACTTCGAGCTCCTTCTCGAACTCCTGGCGGTTGATTTTGATGATGTACTTTGCGTTGTAGGTTTTCATGATTGATTCTCCTTTCTGTGGAGGGGAGCTATTGCTCCTCCTCCATGTTGAACTTGATTGTGTGCCATTCGTGGCGGTAGATTGTGTCCTTGCCCGTCTTGCTGTTGTGGACGGTCTGGATTGCTGTGCTGAAGTGTGCCTGATGTGGCTCGATGACTGGCTCGTAGTGGTAGAAGAGGCAATCCTGGTCTGCTTCGTGAAGAAGGACTTTCACTGCTTCTTCTTCGGTCTTGTAAAGGTTCGGGTAGATGATGGTCTCTTCTGGCATGCTCTTGTTGCCCTTGAAGATTTCTCTTTTGATTCCGTAGTAGTTCATGTTGTTCTCCTCCCTTGTTCCTAGAACTCGCTTCCAGTTTTTTCATTGTAGGCCTCGATGACCTTGATGAGCTGTTCGCTGACCTCGTTGTAGTCTCTGAGGAAGGCGAAGCTGTTTTCTAGGTCGCAGAGGTTGTCCATGTGCTTGATGTTCGAGTAGTGAGTTTTGAAGTTGCTTTTGAGGTACTTGGTGAAGGCCTCGATTCTTTTGATGTTTTCTGCGGTTTGTTGGTTGGTTGCTTTCATTTTGTTGCTTTCCTTTGCTTATGTTCTGACTTGATTATACACCCACGGGTGTATAAAGTCAACAATGATTTTGTGATGGGCTGTGGAAAACTTGTGGAAAACTCAAAAAAGCCACCCCTGTTGAGGTTTTCTCATAACAGAGGTGACGAAAAAAGTCGAAAATTGTCCGAAAAAAGTCTTTTTTTAGATGTTGATGACCCCACGATTGGCCATGAATGAGCTCTCGTTGATGCCTTCGATGACCTTGTCGACGAGCGTGTCCTCGCCTACCTTGACGACCACATGGGTCTGCGAGTTGGCCTCGATGACATCAGATAGGGTCTGGTCGATGTTGCCGCTGAAGTCGGAGAACTTGCTTGCGAAGTCCGTGCCGATTGGTTCGAGGAAGTCGGCGAAGGAGACATTGGCTGCATCTGCGACCTGCTCTGCTGCATCTGCGACTTCTGGAATCTTGTCCATGATACCGAGTGCGACACCTTCGGAGAAGAAGCCACCCTGCTCTTTCATGACACGGGATGGAGAGTGGATTTTTAAGCGTGCATTAAAGCCTTTGAAACCCTGGTCGGCTTGGTTCCAGCCTGCGTTGTAGACTGCGGTGTTCTTGCTCTGGATGCCCGAGACGGTACCGTTGCCGAAGCTCTGGCCAGATTTTTTGCCGTTGCTGGCAAGCATGTTCTGGAGGTTGAGGAGCGTTGTGTCCATTGTTTTTGCATTGTTCTTGACGCTGTTTGGCATCATGCTCCAGACCTTGTCCCATTCCTTGTAGGATTTGGCCATATCATCTGCGACACCCTTGACGAGCCAGCCCATCTCTTCCTTCGTGCGCTTGACGGTTTGGCCATTTTCAAGAGTGAACTCCTTCTCCTGGTTTGCATACATTCTGAGCGTGTTGGCGAGCTGGTACCAGTTGCCCTTCTCTGCGAGCTGCTGAACCTGCTTGTTCATCATCGAGCGAATCTGGCTGTTCTCTGCCTCGGTCTGGCGGTCTGTTGCGCTCGAGACTTCGTTGAGGCCGTTTTTTCTCTCTTTCTCTGCCTGAGTCACTCTCTGCTCTGCGTCCTTCACCTTTGCGACTGCGTCCATGAGCTTGAGGTGTGCGCTGTCGAGCGTCTTGACCTTGCCCATGTTCTCTTCGTAGTACTTGGTCGCCTGCTCGGTGGTCATGTTCAAGCTCTTCGCCACAGTGTCGAGGTTCGAGACTGCGCTGCGACGGTTCGTTTCAGCGTTGATGAGGTTTGCGTTTGCGCTGTTGAGATGGTCGGTTGCTGCCTTGAGCTCCTCCATCGCTTCCTTCTGCCACTGAATGCCGTCTGTGCGCTGTTTCTCGATATACTGAGCGAGCTGCTGGGTGGTCATGTAGTCTTTGGTTGCGCTGTCGTTCAACATGAGCTGGAGCTTGAGGGCTTCGTAGCCAGTCCTCAATGCGACGATGATGCCAGTGATGGCAAGTACTGGGACAGCTGCCGCTGCTGCGGTAGATGCGAATGCGGTCAAGCCTGTGCCTGCTGTTGCGACCGCACTGGTGACACCTGTGGTGCTTGCAGCGGTGTTCATGAGTGCGACATTGAGGCTTCCGCTTGCTGCGAGGAATCCCTGGAAGACCTGGATTGCTGATGCTACACCTGCGACAAGAGCTTCAATCTTGATGCCTGCGATTGCGACACCGATTGCGATGAGCCCTGCTGCTAGGAGGTCACAGACTGGAGCGTTCTGGCCAATCCAGCGCAAAGCGTCTCCGATGCCGTTGAGGACACCGACGATGATGCTTCCTGCGAACTGTGCGATAGGTACGACGAAAAAGTCGATGAATGGCTTCAGGTACCCCCAGACAGCGTTGATGATGCCGCCTAGGGCATTGATTGCGCCGCCTAGAGCGTTGAGGAAGGCTGGGAAGAGTTCATTGCCAGTCCAGCTGATGAACGGCTTCAAGTAGCTCTCCCAGACATCCTTCACAATCTTGCCTGCTGGTTCCATGAACTTCTTGATGTCGTCGCAGAATCTCTTGATTGCTTTGCCAATCTTGTCGAAGTCGAAGATTTTCTTGAGCTTGGCCATCATCTTCTCTGCGATTTCGGTGACCTTGTCAGTTGCGTTGTCAAACTTGCCGAAGTCGAGATTGCCGAAGTCGAGACCGCTGAGGTCGCCGACACCTGCGCCGCCTCCGCCGCCACCGCCGCCGCCTCCAGAGCCGCTGTCCTGCTCACGGAGGACATTCATTTCATCGAAGCCTGCGAGCTGTTTCTGGAGCTTTTTGGCTGCTGCACCAGTGCCGTTGATAGCACCCGTTGCATCATTGGCCGCTGAGCCTATTCCTGAGACCGAGGAGGCCGCTTCACCAGCCGAGCTGGATGTTTTACCGAATGCGATGGCAGACTGCCCAAAAAGGGCTCTCAGAGCGTTGATTGCGGTCAGCACGAGGCGAATGAATGCTGCGATGAAGTTGGCAGCCGTTCCGATGGCCGATGCGACAGCGTTGAAGAAGCCAGCGATGTTTGTCTGGCCGATTGCCTCCATGATAGTCGCCAAGCCACGAGTGATTGCGGTCTTGAGGTTGGTGATTGAGGTTGCGACACCACCAGTCGCACCACGAGCCTGCGCTTCAAAGCTCTTGAGGCCGTTGACTCCGTTCTTGTTGAGCTGGACGATGGTTGCCATGAAGTCATTCATGGAGACCTTGCCTGCACGGAGAGCCTCACCGAGAGCGGTTGCGTCTGCGTAGCCCATAGCCGTTGCGATTTGCTTGAGCTGTGCTGGCATGGCCATCATCATCGTGCGCCATTCCATCATGTCTGGCTTGCCCTTGGTGTAGGCCTGGCTCAACTGCTCAATCGCTGACCTTTGGATGTCGATGCTTGCTCCACCAGCGAGAATGGCATTATTCAAGGCAAGGAACATCTGAGTCGATGCTTCAATGTTGCCATTTGCACTTGTAAAGCGTTGGACTGCTTGAGCGGCCGCATCAACGGTCGTCGGAAGTCCGTTCAACTTGGCGGTCAGATATTGAATCGCAGGAGCGGATTTGTCGGCGGAGATGCCGAGGTTCTCCATCACCCGAGGGAAGTTGTTGATGGTGTCGAAGCGAGAGATGGCACTGTCCATTGACGAGGCGATGGCAGAAAAGGCCTTCGAGATGACATTGGCGGCGATATTGCCGACTGCGCTGCCGAAGGCCACGAAGGATGTGGACATCTTGCTTGCATTTTTAGAGACAGCGTTTGAGAGCTGGTTGACCTGCTGCTCAACATTGTTCAGTTTTTTGTTCACATCAGCGGTGTTGGCGGTGATTTGAACTTGAAGCTCGTCGATTGTTGCCATATTATTCCTTCTTTTTGCCATACTTCAAGCGAGCCATGTGGAGACGCTCGTTGTCTGTGTGAGCAGTGTTCAGCTCGTGTTCTTCAGCCTTCTTGTAGAACGGCTGCTTCGGGTACTTCTTCGGGTCGTTGACTGCGTAGGAGATGTAGGTGCCGAGAGTGTGGTTGAGCGAGTCGACCTCGTTCATCCATCGCTTCGTTCTCTCGTTGTACCCCTCGATGCAGTCTTGGAAGTCTCCCCAGGTCATTTCCCAGAAGTCAGGGAGACGGAGTCCGATTTGATAGGCTAGGCTTTGGTTGTTTCGCCAGACTTGGTAGAAGAATCGCTGTTCTTGGCCTTCTCTAGGCCGAGCTCTTTCTTCATCGCCTCGATGTCTAGTTTCTCCCCTAAAAAACCAGCGTCATCGATAGCCTCGAATATGTTCAGGACAACTTCTTGCATGCCAGCTTTGAAGTCTTTTTCGAAGTCTTCATCTGCTGCGCCACCGCATGAGTAGAGGAACATGAGGGTCGTGACATCAATCCTGTTGCTGCCAACCTTAGAGATGCCATCAAAGAAGCTGAGGCCATACTCTTTCTCTGCGTTGCGGATGTTGCTTGCCTTGTAGTCGAGTTCGAACATAGAATGATTCCTTGTTTAGATTCTAGGGTGGGTGCAGTTAGCCTCAGCACCCGTGAGGTGAGGGCTACTCGCCCTCTGCGTAGGTTGGCTCACCAGATAGGCGAATCGTAAAGTTCGCCGAGATGAGACCATCTGGTGTTGCTTCACCAAAGGTCAAAGCTGAGATGTAGCCAGTGTAGGTCAAAGTGCCTTTGCCGTCTGGGTACTCTTCAATCCAAGTGCGGACTGCGCCTGATGCGTAGACAGCCTTGAGAGTTTCAATCTGACCGTCGAAGCAGTTGTTGATTGCTACTTCTACGGAGCCAGCGTCTTTTGCACCCTGGATGTACTCTTTCGCACGATTTGGCGAATCGAGAGTGGTGACATCGATTTCTTCAGCTTCGGAAGCCTGCTCGCCGATGCTCGTGATGTGAGCGATGACGAGGTCGGCTTGTTCGGAGCCAGATTTGACCATTTTGAGGCTGGTTGCCATTGCTTGAATGCCTGCCATGTATTGTTTCTCCCTACATCAACGAAGACCGACGAAGGTCGCATTGATGTGATATAGTGCGCCCTCTGGTGATGGAACATCAAGGGCATTGTTGAGTCGATATTTCAGCTCCCTCATCTTGGCCTCGACTTGAGCCAAGAGGGTGGACGCAGTCGTGCTTTCATCCGTCCAGATGTCAATGACACAGTAGATGCGCTGAGAAGCAATTTCATTCTCCAAGTAGTACTCGGCAGCATTGCCTTCGATACGATATGTCACCGCTGGCACACTGTTGAAGACATTCTGCGAGCTCTGAGACACAGCGATGCCATTGATTTCACATAGCTTCGAGTAGATTTCACGCTTTGGATTATACATGCTTGACTGCCCTGTTTACTGATTCCTGCACGATTGTGCGGATTGTCTTTTCGTTCTGGTGGAGTGACCTCCCCAGGAATGGCTGTGCTACTTGGCCAGGCCATTCCTTGTTGTAGGACAAGGCGACGCTGGTCTCGTATGGGTAGCCACCCCGTCTGCCTGTGCCGAACTCTACGAACGGAGCATACTCAACACCAGTGCCGACGGTAGCAGTTATTGGTTCAGCGGAGGTCGCTGGCTGGATGTGGATTGACTCTCTCAGGTTGCCTGTGTCCACTGGACATGCGGCCTTTGCTCCTGACAGAACCACACCTGCTGCACGATTGACTCCGTTGACTACTTCCTGCACACATTCGGCTGAGAAGCTCTCGAGCCTCTTGTTGTTTTGCTTTGCTCCTACGAGTTTGATTGCAAGCGACATAGTTTCCCTGTGATTGTGAGGTGCGAATCGCTCGGGATGACATTTGTTGCAACATAGCGACGATTGGCATCAAGCCTGAATATGTCATCGACCGCTATCTCTGCGTTTGTGTTGCATGTGATGACAACATCGATGGATTCCGTCAGACCGAGGTCGGCTTGAAGTTCTCCAAGGTCATTGAACCTCACATTCCCCTTGAACGATGTTTTGACGCTTTCTGCGTTGCGGATGATTCCGCCTTCTTCATCTCGTTGCACCGTTTTGTTGAGCACAACAATCACTTTGTCATAGAATGCCTTGGCGATTGCTTCACTCGCCTCATTCGGCCACAACATTGATTCTCCTATACGGAGCAAGGAGCTTCGAAGAGCCTGCGAACAGCTCATTGTCATCAACGGTGGCAAGATAGTTCTTGACCTCGTTGCTGAAGCTGATGGACTGTCCGTTGTCGCTCATCGAGCTGATTGCTGAATCAGCAGATGTAGAAGGTTTTGCGTTGACTGACTGGTTGAAGATGCCCGAGATTATGCGAGCAACAATGCGCTCGATATTCACAGGCAAGTCTTCTCGGTTCAAGTAAAGAAGGACACGGTCTGCGACTTCATCCGTCGAGAAGTCTAAGATTTCGGCATTCTCAGGAAGGCTCGCAGCTTCATTGAGCTTCTTCACATACTCCTTGATTTTTGCTTTTTGTTCGTCGGTCATCTTCTTTCCAATCTATTCTTCTTCTTGTTGGTGCCCGATTTGAGCCTCGGGCAAGGGCTTGATTCCTACTCTCCGTCTTTAGCAGCGGCTTCTGCTGGAAGAGTGTCAATCGCCTTGACTAGGTCAGGGGTGACAACCTTGGTGCCGTAGGAGTAGAAGAGCTCTACTGCATGGGCATCAGAGAGAGGGATTTTCTCGTCTTGGTACTCTTTGACCATGACTGGCTGAGCAGCGGAACCAAAGATGGTTGCGATGATAGCCTTGGTCTGGCGAGTGTTGCTGAAGACACGAACACCGTGGAACATGGAGATTTCCTCTGCGCCAGCGTCGTTCTGAACCATCACCTTGTCGATGTGGTTGCGGAGCTTGCCATAAGCAGCAGGGGTGAGCGTGAGAACGATGTCTTCACGGTCAACACCATCTACCCAGTCGTTGTTGACAGTCTCGACTGCCTGGATTGCAGCTTCGACGATGTCTTCAATGGCGGTGAGGCCAGTGATGGTGACAGCGGTTGCAGCGGTTTCAAGTGCGCCGAAGTATGCGTTGTCAAGCGTTGCAATCATGCGCTTTGCATGATTGCCAGCACGACGGCCGATGAGGTTGTCTACACCGTAGAGAGCGATGTCTTTTGCTTCGAGCTCTTCGATGATTTCCTTGTCGGTGTCGATGTTGATGGTGACTTTGCCAGTGTTCAATAGCTTTCCGCCTTCACCAGCAGTACGAGCAGTGCCGTAGTCATTAGAAGCAGCGTTCTTGAAGCGGTCAACTTCGACGCTACCAGTTGTAGGGTCGCCAGAGTAGTCTTTGTTCTTGATTTGCTCTGAGATGGCACCCTTTTGAATGCTGTCGATGACCTTGCCGTAGCTCTCAGCGAGCAAGTCAGCGGTCGTGCCAGCAGCATTCGTTGCGATGTTCATAGCATTTGTACGAGCCATGATGCAATCTCCTGTGTGGGTTTATTGTTCAAGACTAGAATGCGGTTCCGCCAGCTCCATGATAGCCATTGGCTGTGAGCTTGGAATCACTCTTGCCTTTCGTTTTGTTGCCATCGCCGAAATCGGTTGGGGTGCGACCTGCGAGCTTTGCCTCGACTCCTTTCGAGACTGCCTCGTTGAAGGCTTTCTCAAGAGCTTTGACATTCTCTGCGGTCTTGTCTGCGTCGATGTCGACGACAAAGTCAACCAATTTGGTGTCGATGTTGCGTTGTGCAAGCATCTCGACTGCGTCTGCACGGTTCTCACGGAGCGTGATGCTTCGTTCCTTCTCTGCAAGTTCGTCGTCTTTCTGCTTGCGAGCCTCATTCAACCTTTCCTCTTCGGTCATCTTCTGCTTGCGGTCGTAGTCGGCCAAAGCCTCCTGAATCGCTTGCTTGTTGCGCTCGTCATTCTTAGCGTTGATGTCATTCACACGCTTTTGGATGAGTGCGTTGACCTCGTCCTGAGTGAAGGTCTTGCTTGAGTTGCTGCCTGTTTTTGCCTCAGTTTCTCCGCTCGTAGGCTGTTTTGCGGCTGAGTCTTGACTCGTGGATTTGTCGTCCATATTGTCTCCCATTTTTACGCCTGTCGGCTTATTTGCAACAAAAATGCACCGAAGATTGCTCTCCGATGCACTATTTGATGCCTATATTATACCACAATCAAGAATGGAAGAAAAATGTCAAGAGACTTCCATCATGTCGTCTGTTTCTTCGCAGAGCTCGATGTACTTCTGCTTGATGTGGTCAGGGGTGCCAGGGAGGAAGGCATTCTCCATGGTCTCCTCGTCAATCACGACCCACTTGAGGATTTCCTCCATCTGCTTGCTAGTCATTGTAGACTCCTTTCTCCTTGAGGAACTTCAACATCGCTTTGCCAAGCTCATTCGGTGCGCCACAGAAGGCATTTGCGAAGGTTTCAGCGAAGAACTCCGAGGCATTCTTGCCGCCGTACTTGCTGAGACCCTTGAGAACATCGACTCCTGGGTTGTCCTTGCGAGCGATGGAGACGATTTGCCGCCTGTGCGCCATAGCGATTGACTTGTCGTAGCCGAAGACCGAGTAGTAGTCAGCGAGCCTTGAGTTGGCTGTCGAGCGAGTCTTCATCTCTTGTCTGACGAGGTAGCTCTGGACGGCATGGCCGAACTCATGGGTCACGACCTGGTCTTTGTAGTGTTCTTTGCTCGTAGGCATCCACCAGCCGACCTTCTGTGCGTCCTCAGCCTGTTTCTCGACCGTTTCGAGTGTCTTGAGCTTCGAGCTGGCATATTCAATGCTGATAGGAGTGCCGTTGCCACGGTAGCGATAGAAGCCCATGCTGCGCTTCATGTTCGGGTTCGACTTGATGACTGCGCCTGCTGCGTTGAAGTCATTGGCGACATCTGGGAACATCTGGCCGAGGTTGTTGAGCCTGTCTACGAAGGAGTTGGCGACTTCCTTCGATGCGGTCTTGCCGATTTCGGTCTTGAATGGCTGGACATCAGGATTCTTCACATCAGATGCGCCGCTGACGGACACATCGACATATATGTTGCCCTCTTTGTAGGAGACCTTGCCAACCTTGAAGGTCTGGTTGCGAGCGAGGAGGACTTCCTTCTGCTCTTCTCCCTCTACATCGAGGAATCCTAGGTCGACACCCTTGGTGCCCTTGTCCACCTTGATTCTGAGGACGACTGGCTTGTCGCTTCCTGTGAAGTCATCCCAGTCGGCTGCCACCATCTCGTCCTTGGTCGTGCTGACGAAGCCCTTGTCGACGAAGCGTTGAAGCTTGGAGCCCATGATGACCTCAGCCTTGGCTCGTGAGTATGAAGTGACGGTTGATGGGTAGGCGAAGAAGTCCTTCAGCTCGTCGTAGTCGTTCTGCGAGATATTCTGGAAGATTGCGCTGGCATCTACTGAGCGGTAGAGGACGCTGTCCTTGACCTCTTTGCTGGTTGCTGAGTCGAGGTTCCTGACGAACTCCTTGTCCTGCTCGTTCATGTCTTCAGGGGTCACACCGTT
>Ga0326511_10000517_pt1 | contig 34080 bp, 55 predicted proteins | sample 0_2496_0518_D_FD_203701 | JGI IMG/M metagenome (GOLD analysis project Ga0326511, IMG submission 203701) | Bovine rumen microbial communities from UC Davis, California, United States - 0_2496_0518 | ecosystem: Host-associated > Mammals > Digestive system > Stomach > Rumen | place: USA...
ATCATCAACCCCGACCGTCGGTATTATGGGCTCTTCCGGTCTCGTCCTGCTCTCGCTTTGACCATCCCTGCCTAAATTATTAAACATTCCCTTCCGCTTCCAAGGCGGAAGGGATATCCATCGCCATGCCAAGAAAAAGACCAAAATCCCTCGATGCTCCGGTGACAACTCAAGTCAAGCGACTTGAGGCATGGGCATATCTTCGCGGTGATCAGTGGAAACGGACTTATCGATTCACGCTTGTCAATGAGTTCCGGATCCACATCACCGAGGCGAAGAATGCCATCATCCATGGTCTTGATACGCAGAACCGATACAAGGAGGAGAAGATATACTACTTCCGTAAGGCTCTCGCGGAACTCTCGATTGTGGAGAGCAACATGGACATCATGATTATGGACTCCTTCTGCATCATGAGCGAGAGGGATTGGTCGCAGGCAGCAGCACAGATCGATGATATTAGGATAGCGGTGTCGAAATTGGTAAACTCACTGACTCACGGTGTCGGTGGGTCGGAATCTCCGAACTTCGGAACGGAGGGAGAATCTACCGACCATAAGGATGCTTAACTTGTTATGGATATGGCAAGTCAATACAACATAAGCAAGCAACGAGGTTCGTGTGCCGATTACAATGCCAACAACTCTTGGTACTTCAATGGTGACAACGGTATCATCAACAACAACAATCGGTATAATGGGAACTTCCGGTCTCGTCCTGCTCTCGACTATGGTGGATATGACAACACCAACCTCGACACCTATCCTATTCCTCTACATGAATGGCTCATTCTCTGCATCCAGACCGCCAAGGGAAAGATGGGGAAGCCTTCATGTGTATTCTTCCATCTCAACCGGATCCACGAACTCATCCAACTATGCCATGAGATCAACAATTGTGAGGTCATGCCGAGAGAAGGTACTGCGCATATCATTTTCGAGCCTCGCATCCGCGAGATTGTCTGCGCTCACTTCGCAAGCAGGATCAAGCAGACGTTCTTCATATCCTCCCTCAAACACATCCTTGAGAAGTTCTATCATCCGGACTCATACTCATGCCGAGTGGGGAAGGGAGGTCTGAAGGGTATCCTGCAACTGCAGGAGTATATCTTCGAGGCATCCAACGGATACACCGAGGACGTGTGGATAGCAAAAGTCGATCTCAAGGCATTCTTCATGTCGATCGACTGCTTCCAAACAACCAAGATTTTCGAGAAACTCATCGATGAGGGAATGCCGGACGGAGACCGCAAAGAGATTCTCAAGTACCTCACAAGAGTTATCTATCTCGCAGCAACAAAAGACCACATCAAGGATATGGCACGTCCGGAGGAGAGATCACTCCTCGATCCAATCAAGTCCATCTACAACCAACCCTACTATCAAGGAGTGCCAATCGGAGATTGGGGATCGCAGACCGCAGGACTTGTCATCACCACATTTGCGCTCAACTACCTCACATCTCTCGGATATACCTTCATCCACTATACCGATGATACGGTTGTGGTTGTCAGGGACAAGCGGAGATGGCTTGAGGACGTGGAGAGACTCGCTCGATACTATGAGCAGAACTTCGGACTCTGCCTGCATCCTCAAAAGAGGTATCTCCAACACTACTCCAAAGGCGTGGAGGCTCTCGGATACAAGCTGCGGTTCAACCGGATCCTTCCGAGTGACCGCATAGGTCACAATCTGCAATGGTATGTCGAGAGAATTGTCCGAAACGCGGAGAACAATGCGAACTATGCCATCCTCCACAAGGACAAGATTCTCGCCACCATCAACTCATACCTCGGATTCCTCCGGTGGTGCAACGCCTATCGCCTCCGCAAGTGGGTGTGCGACCAGATCATCGAATCCCCTATCGGGAAGGTGCTGATGGCGGACAAGAACTACACCAAGGTCACCATCAGACGGATGTACACCGATAAGTTCTATTATCATCAAGAATTTAAGAATCTTAAACAACAATTAAAATCAGCAGCATGAAAAAGTATGCCAAAATCGAATGCGGTCGGCTCATCGTACCGCAGAATTATCCCGGATACATCATCATCGATGGTGTCAAGGTCTACAACCCCACCGAGGAGCAGTGGATCTCTGCAGGATATCTCCCACTCACCGAGTCAGAGCCGGAAGAGCGCGAAGGATTCATCCCGGAGGCTCGATATGAAGTCAACGAGGACAATACGGAGATCATTCAGACATGGGAGTATATCCCTGCTCCGGATCCGCAGCAGTCGGAGGAAGAAGAGCCAAAAAAGACCACCACAAAAAGATCATCGAAGAAATGATATTCTTGAATGACATATCAACAACGGTGTCATTCGCAGTGCCGACAACAAGGAAGACGGAGGCGGAGACTCTCACTCTCACTCTCACCCATGAGGTCACCATGAGCGAGACGGAGGTCTCCCTCCCATCCTCCGCCATAGAGATTGGGGAGACCAAGGTGATGGTCACCACTTCGCTGCCATCAACCCTCCACACCGGACAATATAAGTACAACCTCTCCGATACCGAAGGCACACTCTCCGAGGGTCTCCTGCAGATAGGAGATACGACACCGAGCATCACTGAATATTCAACAGCCAAACAAAGACATGTCTATGAAGGATAATGAGAATAAGGTCACCATTGCGTTACATGCAATAGAGCCTCGATCTATCGACATCCCAGTGCCGAAGGAGGAGGTTGACCGGAAGGGATTCGTCTCCTTTGGCAAAGGAAACACCTATCCGGACTTCCTCTTCGACTGCTATTCCGAATGCAGCATCCTGCAGAGCATCATCAATGGTCTCACCGACTACATCTGCGGATCCGGCATGACCGATGAGACCAAGGCGAATATGGTAGTCAACAAAAACGGAGAGCAGCTTCTCGACATTGTCAAGAAATGCACCTCCGACTATGTCATCTTCGGAGCATTCTCACTTCAGATCATCCGCAACCTCAAAGGAGAGATCAAGGAACTCTATTGGATCGACACTCGCAGAGTCCGACTCGATGAGGATGATGAGAAGGTCTACTATCGCAAGAAGTGGGAGAAATACGGAGATAAGGCGCGAGTCTATGACCGATGGAACAAGGATGTCGGATTCGAGAATTGCATCTACTACTTCAAACGCCCTGCATCGAGAGGAATCTACGGTCTTCCCATGTGGTCTTCCGTCACCAAGGACGTGATGACCTCCATCGAGATCTCCAAGTTTCACCTCTCCTCGATCCTCAACAACTTCGCACCATCCGCCATCGTCAACTTCAACAACGGAGTGCCGAGCAAGGAAGAGCAGAAGGATATTGAGCGCAAGCTGAATGAGAAGTTCAGCGGATCCGAGAACGCTGCGAGGATGATGCTTGTCTTCAATGACAACAAGGAGCAGGCGGTCACCACCGAGCGACTGACTGAAGACAACTTCGATCAGAAGTATCAAGCACTCTCCAAGAGTGTCAAGGAGAATATCTTCGTGGCATTCAGAGCGCAGCCTCAACTCTTCGGAACGGATCCGGATCGCACCGGATTCAACTCGCAGGAGTATTCCGAGAGCTTCCAACTCTTCAAGAAGACGGTGGTCGCACCCATCCAAAGCGAGATTGAGAGAGCATTCAAGGCTATAGATCCGACCTATGAGTTCACCCTCAACGAGTTCGCAATCACTTTCGGAGGATCGGAAAAGGAAGGAGAAATGGTATGAACAACGTACAACTCATCAGTGAGGCAACGCTCAAAGCGTACACCCTCATCAATGACAATGTGGATGCCTGCTATATCGCACCGGCAGTCCAGAAGGCGCAGGACATGGGACTGCAAGCTCTTATCGGCTCAAACCTCTATGACAAGATCTGCAGTCTTGTGGCGGACAACACCATCGGAGACGAGGAGAATGCCAACTACAAGACCCTGCTCGATGTCTACATCACCCCATATTTATGTCAGAAGGTCATGGCGGAGATACAGATCCCCCTCTTCGCGAAGATTCGCAATAGTGGCATCCTCAACTCCACCGATCAGCAGACTCAAAACCTCACCATGCAGGAGGTGGAGTACATCAAGAGGAACTTCGAGAACGATGCCACCTTCTACGGCACTCGCATGACCGACTACCTTTGCACCAACTCCACACTCTATCCGGAGTACCGCACCACGCGCACCTCTGCCGATATCCCTTCCGACAAGAACGCCTTCAATACCCACATCGTACTATGAACCTCACTCAACTCTCCAAGAATATCGACACCGCTTTCGAGAGGGTGGGATACGTCAATAGTGTCCTCACCGGAGACCCCTATGAGCGGTGGAACAACAAGGAGGTGAAGTACGTCTCCGCCTGCTATGCATTGGAATCCTCCGATTCCGATGAGAACATCACGACCTACTCACTCATCATCTACGCTGCCGACCGACTCCTTGAGGATGCCTCAAATACGGTGCAATCCTTCGACATCTGTCAGACCGCGATCGAGGTGATGCTAAATTTTCTTACGGATTCCGGAAAGGAAGATAATTTATGGATAGAGGACATAAGAACATACACCCCTTTCGTGCAGAAGTTCGCAGACAACATCGCAGGAGTCTATGTCCGAACCAAAATTAAAGTAAGAAACACCCTAAATCTCTGCAAAGAATGAAAACCCTCATCAGCGGAACACCATGGTACATTCATGCAGCAATGATTGTCAGTATCATTTTGGTATGTGTATCATTCTGCATCCCTCCCTATGCGGTGATAGACTCCTCGGTCATCGCAGTGATCGGAGAACTCCTCGGAGGAGCAACATTGATCACCTTCGTCTTGAACATTCCGAATTACATCGAAGCAGGAGTCAAGGCGAAGATCACAAGAGGAAACACCACCATCGAGGTGAGTGCAGATGACGATGATGAGAAGTGATTTTTACGAATTTTCAAAATTCTGATAAGTTATAATCAAAAGTTCAACACATTATGGACAAAGTTAAGATTTTGAAGCTCGCCAAGTGGCTGAAGCTGACCAAGGAGATCAAGACCGATGAAGGTGTGGTTCTGCTCATCGCAGGAGACATCGCAGTCGGTGAAGAGGTCTTTGTGGCTGATGAGAGTGGCAACATGATCCCTGCCCCGGATGGGACGTACACCTCCGAAGGTAAAATCATCGTGGTCGCTGCCGGTAAGATAACCGAGGTGAAGGAGGTCGAGACTCCTGCCGAGGAGACTCCTGCCGAGGAAACCAAAGAGAACGCTGAAGAGGAAACTCCTGCGGAAGACCCTGCCAAGGATGAGGTCGAGACCCTCAAGGCTCGCATCGCTGAATTGGAGGCGGAAAACGAGGAACTCAAGGCGAAGATCAAAGAGTACGAAGAGAAGACTCCTGCTGCTCCCTCCATCGAGGAAGAGGAGAAGAAGGAGAAGAAGTTCAAGAAGGAAACGAGTGAGGAGAAGAAGGAGATGTCCTTCCGCGAAAAACTCCTTGACTACGCCTTCAAGAGCCAAAACTAATTCATCGAATATTAATCATTAAAACATCAAAATTATGGCATTTGTAGTTTCGAGTCTGACTGACTACGTCAACGAACACAAGAGCGATCTTCTGGCTGCTGCCGTCATCGCTTTCAAGTCGAGCAAGTACATGCAGCTGATGCCCGGTGTCAAAGGCGCAACCACGCTGAATCTGCTCTCCACTCCTGCAGTCTTCCAGAGCGGAAACGACTGCGGATTCAACGCCTCCGGCAACGTGACCTTCACGCAGCGCACCCTCACCCCCGGTGTGATCAAGGTGAACGAGAACTTCTGCCCCAAGGCTCTCCGCACGAAGTATATGCAGAGCGAGGTGCTGATCGGTGCCGGTCGCGACAAGATGCCCTTCGAGGAGAAAATCACCTCGGAATTGGTAGCCAACATCGGTGCTGCCATGGAGGTTGCCTTCTGGCAGGGTGACACCACCAACGGCACTGGCAACAACGCCTTCTTCAATGGTCTCTCGACCATCATCGATGCCGATGCTGCTGCCTCTCCTGCGGTCATCCCGGCTGCCAATCAGTTCACCGCAGGGTCGAGCGACACCGTCTTCGACCGCATGAAGACCCTTGTCCAGAACGTCCCCGATGCTCTCGGCAACAAGATGGTCTTCTTCATGAACTGCGCGAACTTCCGCAAGCTCGCCATGCTCATCATGTCCGCCAACCTCTATCACTATCAGCGCGACCTCGACTCCAACGACATGGAGATGATTTTCCCCGGCACTGACATCAAGGTGGTCGGTGTTCCTGGTCTGACCGGCATCGACAAGATCTACGGTCTCAACACCGAGGAGGTCTACTACGGCTTCGATGCTGAAGACGATGTCGAGAACTTCAAGTTCTGGTTCAGCGATGACGATGATGTCTTCAAGTTCAAGATGCAGTGGCTCGCCGGTGTCCAGTACGCCTTCCCCAACAATGTCCTCGTTGGTAAACCCTACAGTGCTTAAGGCATAGTAGGTGAAGTCATGGGAGGGTGGCAACGCCCTCCCTATCTACAAACATCAAAAACTTAAGAATTATGTCTTGCACTCAAACCTTGTCCGGAATCAATACGTCCTGCGACTCCAATGTGGGTGGCATTGTTGAGGTGTATGCGCAGAACAAGGCAGATATCGCCTCGATGACCGTCACCGATGGCAAGATTTCCGCCATGACCCTCACTGCAGGTGCGCCTGCTGCTGCGGTGCTTCTCTTCCGCAAGCAGACCGGTTCGCTCGTTTCGACTTGGAATGTCGATGATGCTGCAGGCAGCAAGTATGTCAGCAGCGATCTCACCCTCCGCTTCGCCAAGATGGAGACCGCCAAGCGAACCGCAGTTCTCGCTCTCGCACATGGCGAGACTGTCCTCATCGTGAAGGATCAGAATGGTCTCTATTGGCTTGTCGGATACGACAATCCGGTGACCTTGTCGGCAGGCGGTGGCAACACCGGCACTGCTATGGGTGATGCCAATGAGTACACCCTCACTCTGAATGACGTCAGCAGGGATCTGCCCTTTGAGGTCGCTTCTGCTGCGGTCACCGCCTTCCTCAATGCATAATACGACCCTACAAACGTACTTTTGCATAAACATTCCATTGCTTGGATGAGAGACCACTCCCAAAGGGTGGTCTTTCGTTTTTCTCTCTCTTCGATAATTTATAGGTATAACACCGAGAAAATATGCTATCTACTATCAGACCCATCATCGTCACCATCAGCAACCTCTCCGATGCGATAGGATCCTATCTTGAATATGAGGTGAGGATGCAATACAACACCGACTCCATTGGATCGACCTCCACGAAGACCCTATATCATGGAAAGTCTTTCGTGGATGCATACGGTGACACCGAGATCCATCTTGAAAAGATGCTGCGAGACTATCTATGGAAGTGGACTGCGCAGTATGTGGCATCAGCGCAGAACCATCGCCCTGCATGTATCAAGGGATCCTTCGGAAACCAACTCAACGCGATCGAGGCTTCCTCGACCGACCTCTTCTGGAACACCAAGATTGACATCGTCTATACCTATAACAACACCGAGGTCACACAAACGCTGCAAGTCTGCGGAGCATGGTGTCCTGCGTATCAGAAGATGCTCGAACACATCTGCTGCGCATTGGAGGATGAGGCAATCACCAATTATCTGCAATCCTATGCAACCATCACGACCAACATCCTTCCGCATATCCCTCCCATCAGCACCTCCAACTTTTGGCTCGGACTTGTCCTCAACGTCAACCAAGCTGCGGAGGCGAATGTCAGCGATATCGGCATAGGAGTCGATAACACCAACGTCATATCGCTCCCTCTCCGGCATGGTGGCACTTATGCGATGGCATATCCCCTCTCTGCAGTCTTCGAGGCTCTCAATGACTCCGAGATAGATGGCGGTGATAGTGACAGCACATACTACTCCGAGATAGATGGCGGTGGCAGCAATACGGTGTTCGCAGGAGAGTATGATGGAGGCACGTCAAGTCCTTCCGGATATGACAACGCCACACTCTTCATGGGAGCGGTGATCTCCGTCTTTTGGAATATCGGAGGATCCCTCCGGAGTATTCCGGTGGCGAAGATTGACACATGCCCATCGAGATACTATGTCTCTTGGATCCTTCCGACCGGAGGGTGGACTTCCTACGGAATGGACGGAAACGCCACCATCGCATCCAAGGTCAAGCAGCAGTCCATTGTCAATATCCGCGATGAGAGAGACATCCTCTCCATGGAGGAGACCCCAACATTCTCGCTCTACACCGGCATGGTGGACAAGGACACCTATGCTCATCTCATGACCATGCTCACTTCATACATCCTCTATGTCTACGACACCGAGAAGGATGAAGGATTCTATTGCACTCCGACCACGACCGCAGCGACAAGCATGCCATCGAAGACCGGCAAAATGCAGGCATTCCGGATTGAACTAACCGCCATTAATAGCAACAAGCAATGAAGTTATATCTCCGCATAAGGGAGGGAGGATCCTTCCAACTGATGAAGATGGATGCAGGGAGCGACATCTCCTTGAATTTCTCGCACGATAACCTTGAGAACCCATCGAACTATGTGAGCGAGTACTCCTACAACCTCAAAGTGCCGATATGTCCGGAGAACAACAAACTCTTCACTAATTTTGTGCATCTCGACTCCCTTGTGGTCTCCGGAGGATACGATCCGACCAAGACAATGGAGTATGTCATTCTCGACAACTCCGGATCGCTCATTTCCACCGGAATCGCATACATCAAGACCATAAGTGACGGATACTACAACTTGTCCCTCACCGGATCCCTCTCAAGGATATTCCAAAGACTCCTTAATTCCGGATGGAATACCGAGAATCAAGACCTCGACTACTATCACATGACCGATCTCCTCAAGATGGTCAAGGCGATATTTCCCCAAATGCCAAACCGCACACAGCTGATCCCTGGCACAAATGTCATCAACAAGGATGTCGTATATGCATCATGGATGATCGACAATCCGGTCTTCGATCTCATGCAAGTCATGACCTATCGGCTGCGCTTCATCTATGGTGTGGAAACCGATGAGACAAAAGCATTCATCGCATCGATTATCGGATTCGCACCGACCGCGCAGGGACTTCTCCCCGGATTCTCCAATGATCGGTGGATCGAGATTGGAACGATCAACGGAGGACAAGCGCAATCCTTCGCCTCCCTGCCGGTATTATGCTCCGAGAGGGATGCAAACAACGAACCGATCAATCCAATAGATGTGGGAGACGGTCTCATTGAGGCGCAGATGGGCGAATACCGTTCCTATTATCAGCAACCATACATCTATATAGACAAACTATGGCAGATCTATCAACTGGAATTTGCCAACATAACTGACGGATATTCGCTCATATTGGATCCGAGGTGGTTCTCTCCGGACAATCCAAAGCTCAAAAACCTTGTATATATGCTTCCGAGATTGTGGGATGAGAATAATTCCGCAATCATTGATTCCACCACATTGAACGCCCAAAGTGTCATCAAGACACTTCCGACACCCTCCGGTCAGAGATGGGAGAGTTCCACTTTCCTCATCTCCGGAATCAACACCACCGCATCAACACAATGGTCGGAGATCCACAATACCATCGGTCACAAACTGACCTATGACTTTGAACTCAACCTCACGATCCAAACCACGCAGACCGCAGTCAATAGCGGTGTAACCTATACGCGATATCATTCCAAATACAACTTCATCGAAGTATTGGTCAGCGTATCCGACCTTGACAATATGTACTATGGATATCCTGCCATCATGGGGAATGTCAGATATCTCATTGTCCCCATCCCGGATGATGGTAGGTACACCATGGATGACATCATGGAGGATGGTCTCGCAAGCAGCATGATCCTCGGAGCGATGGATCAAGGGTACAAGATTGTCGAGTGTACCTACACCCCCGGAAACGGAAATATCAACCTCACTACCTTCAGAGGTCAACTCTCGGTCATCAATACGCGATCCAATCTCGATGCTGACATTGAAGATGTGAGAACGCGCCTCTCCGCCACCGTCTCCTATATATCAAACAACACTCCTTGGATGACATACGTCTCCGGAACACCATATTATATATATGGCAATCCGAGCGGAACTCCATACACAAAACTCAATCTCACCCTCTCTGACATCAAGGTCAACACAACCTATGCCAACCGTACCGAGAAGATCCTCTCACTTGAAAATCTCTTCCGGGATGAGAAACCATTCACCGTCCTGCTGAAGTACTCCAAGATGATGCATCTTGTATGGCAAGTCGATGACAGAGCGAAGACGGTGACGGTGAAGACTTCAAGAGACTTCTATCACGACCTCATCAGCGCAGGCGGAGCAGGAATCACCGATCTCACCGAGCATGTGGACTTGTCGAAGGGTATCATCATCACGCCCTTGTCATGGACTGACAACAAAGTGCAGTTCAACTTCGACACATGCGACCTCGACTACATCAAGGAGTATGAGGAGCGATACGGTCACACCTATGGATCCAAGATCCTCATCACCGCCAACAAGATCCAATCGACAACCAAGAAGCTGCTATGCAATAACGACAAGGACACCATCGAACCTTCCGCCATGCTCTCGGAAACCATTTATCCGGTCGGTCAGATCATCTCGCAGGCGAGAGCATCCCTCGGATATGTTGAGAATGTACCGATGCCCCTCAATCAATCGGACGGAGGCAGCGCAGACCATCATGGCAACTTCCTCTTCCGCATCGTCAATGGTCAGTTTGATTCGAGAGTGTGTGGTGGATGGAGGCAGGATGCATCCGGAAACTATGCATATATCACTGATGACCTCGATGCAGAATCGAATCTGCAGGAGTGGGCATGGCATGGGACGGTGGCACTGTCTTCATACCATCAATCCTCATGGATCCTCATTCGCAGTCTTCCGAGATTCGACACCACATCTCCGGATGGATCCACAAGCATCCAATTTGCTGCGGTGAGGGAACTCTTCGCAAGGGAGAACCGAGAGCCTGCCACCTATCTCTATGACGATGTGTGGAAGGACTACATCGAGGAGGTCTACAATGTCCAGAATAAGACCGTCACCCTCTATGCGCATGTCACCAAGGCGGTATTCGATGTCCTCAAGGCGGATCCATTGGTGAAGATCGAGAATATCCTATACATGCTCACCTCGGTCGATGGATGGGGAGAGCATAGTGAGATCTGCAAACTCACCCTCCGCCAGATCTTCGACCTCTCCAAACTCGCAGGATCCTCGGAGATTGTCATCGAGGATGGCAACTATATCCTCTGCGAGGATGAGAATGAGATCGTCACTCAAGACGAAGAATATCTAATTCAAGAATAACATGACACAAGAAGGAATTGAACTTATCAAGCAGTTTGAGGGATGCTCCCTCAAAGCGTACAAATGTCCTGCCGGAGTATGGACAATCGGATATGGTCACACCAAGGGAGTCACCGAGGGAATGACCATCACCAAGGAGGAGGCGGAAGACCTCCTCAAGAAGGACATCGTCAACTTTGAGATCAATGTCCGAGGATGTGTGATCCCAAATCTCAATGACCATCAGATCGATGCTCTCACATCATTCGCATACAATGTCGGACTCGGCAACCTCCGAAAGTCAACCTTGCTGCGAATCATCAACTATGGTCTCGGTGATGGTATCGGAACGGAGGGAGCGATAAGGGAGCAGTTCGACCGGTGGGTGTATGCCGGTGGGAAGAAACTCAAGGGACTCATCCGGAGAAGGAAAGCAGAGGCAGACCTATACTTCACTCCCTGCGGAGACAATAACCTTAAATATTGAATGATATGAAGTGGATAATTAAATCAAATCGTTGGAAGCACCTCATCGGAGGGTGCATTCTCGGTCTATTGCTGACCATTCTCTGCGCCATCGGATGCGCAGGAGGTATGGAGTTCAAGGACAAGCAATGGGGAGGTCAATGGGATTGGCTCGACTTCCTCGCCACCATCCTCGGAGGACTCATCGGACAAGGACTTCAGATACTCATCATATACCTCATTGTGCGATGAAAGGTGTGGCAAAATTCGGTATGTTTTTCGCGGTGATGGTCTTTTTCGCCACACTTGCATCCTGCTCCTCCACGAAGAAGATGCAGGAGATCCATGACACCGTATATCTCTCCAAGGTGGTGACGGATATCCAATACAAGCACGACTCGGTCTATGTGGATCGGTGGCATAGTAAGGTTGTGGAAGGCGATACGGTGTACCTCGTTGACTCGGTGTATGTATATCGCTATCGCCTGCTCCACGACACACTGTCTTTGACCGACACCGTCTACAAGGTCTCGGAGAACATCAAGCAGGAGGAGATCACCAAGTACAAGACACCCTCATGGGCATGGTGGTGTCTCGGCATGGTCATTCTGATGGTCGCAGGATGTGTCCTATACATATATATAAAGGTCAAAAAGTAGCCTTGAAAAGACCGTTTTCGGTCATATTTCGGTCATAAAATAAGAATGGCACTGATTTTCAGTGCCATTTGTTGTCCTACCAGCTCTTGAGGGATAGGAACAAACCGAATACAATTCAAATCAAAATGAATCATATCACAAGGATACGCTCTGATGAGTGACAGAGTGTCGATGCATTTTCGGTCATACCGAATCATTTTTCCGGTCATATTTCGGTCATATATCCAACTTGTCGAACCTCGACATGCTCTCCTGCTTCAGTTTGTCAACGATTGCCATGTATGGTCTCATCGCCTTGGTGTCATTATGTCCAGTCCACCGAACTATGACCTCCGGAGATATCTCCAACCGGAGAGCGGTGACAACAAAGGTGCGCCTTCCGCAGTGTGTGGACAACACCTTGTACTTCGGAAGCACCTCCTCATGTCTCTCCGACCGGATCCAATACACCCTTCTCACCGGATCCGTCACCTCCGCCATCTCTCCGAGAACCTTCAACTTGTCATTCATCTTCTGATTGTACATCACCGGGAACACAAGTCCATCCCGGTCATCAGTCCGAAGCTGCCGGTATTTGTCGATGATGGCTTTCGACATTCGGTTGAGTTCGATCTTGAGAGGATCGTTGGTCTTTTTCGTGACCACGCGAAAATGATCATCGTGTATGTCACTCCACATCAGTCTCGACATGTCGCTATACCGGAGTCCGGTGAAGCAGCAGAAGAGGAACATGTCCCTCACCTTGTCGAGGTTCGGATCACCGGAGAGGTCGAGCGCGATCACCCTTCCAAGTTCCTCCTCGGTGAGATAGACAACATCCTTCTCCGACTCCTTGATCTTCGGTTTGTATTCATCCCATGAATCATTGGAGGTGTACCCCTTCCTCTTGCACCACCGCAGCCACCATCTCAATTGCACCAAACTCTTCGCAACGGTGGAGTTCACCATCCCGGTGGAGTAGAGATGATTCATGAACGACTTAACCGTCTCTTCACTCATATCCTCCACATTGGCATCCTCATTCCATGCCTTCAGATGGGAGAGCAGGACTCCGAACCTCTTCCTTGTGCCTTCCGACCAATTGTTGGTGACTGACTGCTCTTGGACAAACTCCTGCAGAGCGACACATGCCTTGTGGGTGTCCGACTCCACCTCCGGAACATCTCCGAGTGCAGTTCTGATCTCCTCCTCGGTGGGAATCCTCCGGTCAACATGAGCGCGATCGAATAGGTCATCAATAATGGATGAGAGCCTTCCGGTCTCCTTGACCGCATCCTTGTGTGCCTTCTTTGGCAGACCGGACTCGACATCCCATCCGGACACCGGAACGGACTCGGAGAGATAGTGAGTCACCCTCTTTCCATTCCATGAGACCCTCATCCGGATGGTATGAGTGCCATCTTTCCGCGCAGCAGGCAGCAATGTATATTTTATAGAATACTTCATATATTGCTGCTCTTTAACATCTCCACAAGCGATTGGATGGTCTGCTGCTGACTATGGATAGTGTCGATCATCTTGGATATATTCTCATCATTCATCCCATTATTTTGGACATTATCACCCTTCTGACTGATGGTGTTGATTGAGGGTGCGGACGGATGATTGTCTATAATCATGTCTCCCTCACCGGATAGCAACCATTCAAAGGATATCGATGGAGCATAGTCGCATATTTTTCTCGCCAAATTCTTGGTGATAGATGACTTTTTTAGGCGAATATCGGTGAAAATTTGTGCATTTTTGAGTCCGATTGCCCTTGAAAACTCGGAATAACTCCTAAATTCCAAGAAAAATTTCACTTTTTCAAGACGTTTAATATCAGTGTTTTCCATTGCTTGATAAAATTTTTTTTACTTTTTTCAAAGATTTTTTCTTGTAATTCAAGAAAAAGTATTATTTTTGCATCGAATTTAGAAACAAATGCAAAAGTACACAAAAAAATCGAAACAACAAAAAAATCAAGCAAATGGAAACCAAGAACATCAAAAAGGGTGACACCGTCACCATCAATCAAGGAAAGTACAACGGAATGACTGCCAAGGTCGTATCTATCGACACCAACCTCATGACTTGGAAGGAAGAGGCGACGGTGGAACTTATGGAAGGCGAACTCAATGGACGTTGGGTCATGGGAGTTCCGATGACCGCAATCAATAAGGCTGCTTAACCCTCTAAAACATCAAGATTATGACGAATAAGGAAGTTATTTGCAAGGCTCAAGAGGCAGCAGGAGTGTATGTCACCGGATACAAGGGAGACGTGAATTGTGACATTATCCGCGAGATCTGCAAGATGATCTGGACAAGAGCGAAGAATCTCGGATATAGTTTTTCCGAGTGGCACAAGGAGATCGCTGCAGTGATCGGAATGAAGAATTACAAGTATTGGAACGATGAGATCTTGGGATATCAGCAGTCAATGCTCGAAGCATCAAGATACTTCGTACACCATGGACAAAGATACTGCGCATAAATAACAACCGGGGAGGGATCCTCCCTCCCCATAAACTCAAACCAATGGCAACAAGAATCACGATCGAGAAGGTGGACACCGGAGACCGGTACACATGCGAAGGATGCTGCTTCGACAAGGATGGCTGCATCTTGAGACAAGTCAAGCAGGATGACTTCTTCTCCTGCGAGACGGAAGACCATGCTCCGAGGGATATCTTCCGGAACTATCCGGAGAAGAACTACATCTTCAAGATTGTCAGTCAAGAATAGTATTATTAACCAATCAAATCAACCAAGCAATGAACGAACTTATCAAAGAACGCAATGACCTCGCAAAACAATGTTTTGTGGCTCATCTGGACGAACCAAAGGCAACCTCCATCATCGCGCAAGAGGCAGTGAGCAGTGCAGACTACATGATGGAAGAGATGTATGGAAAGGATTGGGAAACGGTATGCGACAACCCCACCATCCCATCCGGTGATGCCGAGATCGGAACGTACTCCCACAACGGAGAGACATGGGTGAGAGTCACCGCCCTCGGAGAGGACTTCATCATCGCTCCGCACGACCTCGATGGAGGCAAGGATGACTTCAACTATGACCAAGCGATGGCACGTCTGAAAGAACTCCACCTCGACACCTTCAACCGCAAGCAGCTTTTCATCCTCGGAATCTACATCGAGGAGATAAACGCCAAACTTGAGGAGACCGGTGGTGACAAGTTTGCTCCAGATCTGTACGTCTCCAACGAACTATGGCATCCGGTCGGTTCGTGTGCCGATTCCTATGCCGCCAACTCTTGGTTCTTCTATGGTGACGGCGGTGTCATCGGCGCCAACGGTCGGTATAATGGGCGCTTCCGGTCTCGTCCTGCTCTCGACTTATCCTCCTTGATTAACTATTAAATATTAAATATTTATGGACACCAAGGAAAGCTGCGCAAGCTGCCAATGCTGCTCCGTCCGAGGAATCTACTGCGAATTGTGGATGCTGCCGACAAGACTGGAGTATTGGTGCAAGGAATGGACGAAAATCAAGCGCAATGAGAACCGCAGAAGTACACATTGAAGAGGAGAAGGTCACGATAGTCTTCTATGAGACCGGAAAGCACACCACCGAACTGACCTTCACCGATGGAGAGGAAGCATCGAAATACATCTGCAACCTCGCCAAGAACGAATGGAATATCAAATCAATCAACCACATTAACAAACAATAAAAACAAATTAATCATGAATACCAAGCAATATCCCACAATCGAGTACAACAACGGTCACAAATCGACATATCTCACCGATTCCTCCACCACCGTATCGCAGACGATCGATGATGCGAGACAACTGATGCCTGCCGGAGCGACTTGCTTCCGCATCGTCATCGGCAACGCAAGAACACTCTGGATGAATTAACCACTTAAAACACAAAGAACATGACAAACGAAGAAATCATTGCTCGCAGAGCAGAAGTACGCCAACAATTAGCCGATGTTGAGGCAAAAAAAAACGGCTCTCACAAGAGAAGAGTGGCTTCGCCATCAACGCGCACTCAATGAAGCGCACACGCAACACCGGGACAACCTCACAAAGATAGAGGCTGAAGCTCGCACCCAACGCCTCATTCTGCGCGAAGAATTAGATCGCCTCGGTCAATCCATGCGTACCGTATGTCCGATGGATATAAAGGCAGAATGATCAATATGAGATCAAACCAGAATAGAACTCCAAAATCAAGATTCGCAGAGCATTGGCAGGCAGACGAGGAATCCCTGCTTGTCAAGCTCTGGTCGGATCACTCCATAAGGGAGATCGCTCCCATGCTTCCGAACTACTCATTGTCGGCAATCAGAGCGAAGGCAAACCACCTCGGATTGAAGAAAGACTTTGAGGCAAAAAAAGCGAGAGGTGTCCGCAACATTACACCCACCCGGAGAAGATCGGCAACGCAGGAGAAGCCGAAGTGCATCAGATCACTCGATCGACCGGTGATCGCCTTCGAGCCGGACGGAGTCAAGGAGTTTGCAAACGCAAAAGAGGCTGCAGTATATTATGGACTGAAACTTCAACGAGTATTCGATCTCATAGCAAGCGCAGAGACAACGCATAGTGATATCGGATTCAATTATCTAATATGAAGAAGCATCGCCACATCTTCGACCGCAGAGAGACATCACCTGAGACGTATGCTCATAGCATGATGGAACATCTGCAGGAGGTCGAAGATGGACTCAAGGCACTCAAGGAAACGGAAGAAGAAGGCATCGGATTGAGTCAGATGTGGTCATTCGACCACAAGGACGGAAGGATCGCAAGGATACCGGACAAATATCCAACCGAATACTGGCATGAGCGGTCAAAAAAGAGGGATAAGGAATGGATCAAACACCTAATGAGAAAATACCAAATCAATGAAGACGAATAGACAAATCAAAAGAGACATCCTCGCACAGAAGGCATACAAACTCTACAAGAGAGCATTGGAGAGAGGTCTGACCAATCAGCAGGCAATCGATGAGGCTCGGCTCAACAAAGCCATTCTTGTGAGCGATCGAGCCATGAGGAACTACATCAAACTGATTGAGGAGGGAGAGTAGTATGAGCATCATAGGTATTACCGAGGAGAGACTTGCTCTGATCATCGAGCAGGCGGTCAAGAGAGGGTATGAGGCAGCGAGAAACGACATGGAGCAGTCCGAGTGGCTGACATCTCGCTCCGCCATTTGCAGATTCCTCTCTCCGGAGAAACCGATTTCCGAAGCCACCTTCAACCGCAACCGCGCCAAGGGTATGTACGGAGACACCATCATCGGTGTCGGATCCAGATGCAAGGCACGGAAGAACGACCTCTTGAACGCAATTCAGAAATATCAATTATCAACCCTATAAAATTATAAGCAATGGAACAAAACAAGACACTCGCTCTCACCGAGAGCAAAGAGCAGTTCGCACTCGCAATGAAGGATGCAGAGTCGCTCGACATCGTCAACAACACCGCAGCAGCCTTCGATGCTGCCATCATCATCAACAAGCTCCGAGCAGTCATGACCGATGACATCATGAAGCAAGTCTTCATGCCTCTGCAAGGTCAGAAAATCGGATTCCGCACCGACAAGGTCTATCCGGTGGAGACAGTGAGGAACTGCATCATCGATGCAGCTGCCAACGGACTGATGCCGACCGGAAACCAATTCAACATCATCGCAGGCAACATGTATCCCACCAAGGAAGGGTACACCGCCCTGCTGACCAAGCTCAAGAAGTCGGAACTCCGGCTCACCTATCTCTTCGAGTTCGATCCGGAGACCAAGGCAGTCAGCGCAGATCCCTCCTATGTCGCTATCCCCTGCCGGATCTCCTACAAGACAAGCAAGGAGGATATGAAGGGATGGTTCAAGTATGTGGCGATGGTCAAGTCCAACGGAGCGACCTCCAACACCGACCAACTCCGAGGAAAGGCGGAGCGCAAGTGCAAGAAAGCCTTCTTTGAGTTCCTCACCGGTCTCGATCTCGGTGACGGAGATGCAGACACCTTCGACACTCCCTATGAGGACGTGACCGATAGGAAGACTCCCATGCAGAAAGCGAGAGAGGTGATGGAGAGGCAGAGAGCAAAGAAGGAACAAGAGGAGGAGGAGGCGAGACTGCAGGCGATGGATGCAGCCATGGAGCAGGAAGGAGGTGTGGAATGACAACACAAGAGCAGAGAGAACAAGTGATTCAGAACATTGCAGACCAACTGCGATGCAATTCGTTCACATTTGAGTTCAAGGTGGCGAAGAATCCCAAAGGCATCAAGATCATCCGCGAGGTAACGCAGGAGGAATTGGATGAGGTAATGAAAGCAGCGAAAGAGAGAGGAGGCAGACAATGAAGACCCCTAAACCTTACACCATCAACGGAGTCTCTGGACACCGATGGGACTGCGACACCAATGAAGAGTGGAGAGAGGAGCGTAGCAAGTCGATAGGTGCATCCGCCATCGGCATACTCATCGGAGAGAACCGCTTCACCACCCCCATGGAACTCGCAGAGAAGATGAGAGCGGAACTCAAGGGAGAGTTCAGCTATGAGCAGACCCTCGCCATGATGAGAGGTCATGCCTATGAGCAGGGAGTCGCTGACCTCTTCTCATGGCAGACCGGAAAGGAGATCATCAAGAGCAGTAGCAGGGAGTATCTGCTCCGCAGGGATGACACACCCTTCATGCATGCCTCCCCGGATAGAACCTATTGGATCGACTCCGAAGGGATGAAGCATGGGAAGAACTCCGAAGGCAACAAAGGCATTCTTGAATGCAAGACAACTCGCAGGCAGATAGACCCCACCGAACTCCCTGCCTCATGGATCTTCCAACTGCAAGTCCAAATGGGCATCAGCGGAGCGAAGGAGGGATACATCTCATGGGATGTCCTAACCAATGCAGACGGATTCGGATACAAGAGATTCGAGTTCGATCCGGAACTCTTCGAGGCTGCGGTGGAGATTTGCAGGGACTTTTGGACTCGCTGCATCGAAGGCGGTGAGGATCCGGATCCGGTAGAACCGCGAGACATCCTCAAGAAGTATCCAACAAGTATAGAAGGCAAAACCATCACCGCCAACGCGGAAGTGGTGGAGATCATCCAAAACATCAAGGAGATGCAGCAGGCATCCAAAGAACTGACTGCCGAGATCGACACCGCAAAGTCCAAGCTCATCATGCTCTTCACCGATGAGGAGGCGATTGTGAGCGCAGAGACCGGAAAGCCGATTGTCACCTACAAGACCAAGAAGGGAGCGATGCGAGTGGACAGCAAGCTGCTCAAGTCCGACTATCCGGAGGTCTATGAGAAGGTGACACACCAAGACAACGACTCTCGCACATTATTGATAAAATAGTATTAACAATTAAAACGTCAAGATTATGAGTACATTCATCATTGCAGCAGCAATCATCTGCATCATCCTCATGGTAGTCACACTCTGCCTTGTTGCCAAACGTCTCAACGAGTTCCTCCGCACCTACAAGGAGACCAACGCCATCCTGCAGGAGAGCCTCGTAAAGATTCCCCACGCCATCAACAAGGCTCACGAGAACACTACCGCAGCCATCGATTCCATGCTCAAGGAGAACCATGCCGGCATCATCGACTCCACCAACTGCCTCAACGCCCATGTGGTCAATGTGGAGAAGTTTATCGGAGAGATCAAGAGCATGATCGAGGAGCGCAAGTCAGTCCCCATCACCGTCACCCTTCTGAAGACCAAGGACACTCCGGTCGTATCCAAGGAGGCGAAGAAGTCACTTGAGAAGTCAAAGAAGGACTTCGAGAAGGAACTCAAGGAGACGGAGTCGAGAGCCAAGGAGAAGAAGGATCGCGAACTCTACAAGGAGGTCATGAGACTTCGCAAGACCATGACTCTGCAGGAGATCGCCAAGCACCTCGGATATAAATCCAAGTCCACGGTGCAGCACATCATCAAGAAGGGAAAGGCTAACAACTGGTAAACCTCAACCCATGGCGAGAGTAAAACAACCAAAAGCCGAAGCGAAGGTAGTCTGGGTGTACTGCTCGGACTGCCGGAACTTCCGCAGGGATACCGAAGGCATCTCCCATCGGATTGACACCGGAGAGTATTTCATGGGTGAGTGTCTTGTGGGTCTCCATCCGGACACACCAAAGAAGCAGTTCGCTGACAAGCCGAGGGTGTGCAAGTCGTACTCCAAGATATGAAGACTGGATACATACATATAGATCAGACATGCTTCGAGGAGATGAATCTCAATCCGACCGAGGCGGTGCTATACTCCCTTGTCAAGGGATACTGCATTCATGGTCAGAAGTTCGAGGTCAAGGTGGATGATGTAGCAAAGCGAGTCAACTTGACCGAGAGAGGTGTCCGGAAGGTGATGGATAGGCTGATCGAGAGAGGGTATCTCACCAAGGAGCGGAAGCAGCTCGGAGTGGAGTACAAACTGTCTGCCGAATGGCGGTCGAGAACGGAACAAAGTTCCGAACAAGAACGGAACAAAGTTCCGCGCAGAACGGAACAAAGTTCCGAACAAGAACGGAACAAAGTTCCGAACACACCTATTATAATAAATAATAATAATAAAACCTATAATAAGGAGGGAGAGAGTGTTTTTTACGGTGCAATACTGGAGATCTTTGTGGAGCATTTCAGATCGTCTCATGGAGGGAGGGAGTACACTCCGAACTTCACCACAATGTCCACCGCAGCGCACAACATCATCGACAACATCAAGACATGCATGACCGGTGACAAGTATCTCACCGACCTCGAAACCTTCAAGGCATACTTCTCGCAATGGATCCAACTCGCATGGCAGAAGACCGATGATTGGCATCGAGAGAGATGGAGTCTTGAATTTTTGAACTCGCAATTCACTTACTTCAATAATATCATCAATCAAAATGGAACTTCAACAACGCAATCAAATCCAAATCGGCAGCAGAGAGGCGGAGTCTCGGATGACTATATTGCCAAGCAGTTCGACAAGATCGCTCGGAGTAGAGCAGCAAGAGCAGCAGGCTCTAACGATCCAACGGCAGGCAGTTAAGCAATTGTCGGTTCAATATCGTGGATACACCCCTGCCATCGCATTCCAGTCGGATGAACCGAGTATCCATGCCCTCATCGTTGATAACGGCATCGATGAGGTGGAGGGAGTCTTCACCCTGCATCTGGTCGCATTGTCCCGGTATCTCAACCTCAAGGCAGGACTCACCGAGGATCAGATAGACTACATAGTGGAGAAACTCACCACCGACTATAAGTGGTTCAAGATGGCGGATTTTGCCATCATTATCGACCGTATCAAGTCGAACAAATACGGAGACTTCTATGAGAACTTCAACGGCAACAAGTTCCTTGACATTGTGGCGCAGTACGACCAAGAGCGCACCATGGAGATCGAGAGGATCCGGTCGGAGGAGAACAACGCCTTCAGACAATCCTTCAACTCGGACAACATGAAGCTGCCATACTACATTGGAAAGGACGGACGGATTCATCTCACCCAGGAGAGAGAAGAGGAGATCGCCAAAGAGCAGCAGGAGAGGGAAGCGATCAGAGCGGAGAGTGAGCGCAAGGAGCAGATCAGCAAGAAGGTCTTCGAGGATGCAAGGAAGATCCAAGAGGAGACCGGATGCACTATAATAGAGGCGTACAACACCGCCATGCAGCAGAATATCGAACAATCAAACCAATAACACATGGAGACCAAGATCACATCACCCATGACGAGCGATCTCATCGACAACATCCGCAAGGATGGATCCGACATCGCCCTCATCAACTGCGATGAATGCAAGTACAACAAGTCCTGCGACCTATACAACCAAGGTGTCCGCAGAGTCACCAAATGCAACTCATACACCATTGAACTATGACACACAAAGAATTGATACAACTGCATGAAGATGCGCTCCGCTACTGCTTCTTCAGATTGCAGCACAAGAGAATAGAGAACAAGGTCACCGCCAAGGTCAAAGAGGCGGAGTCCTACCCCTGCATCATCCTTGAGACCGTCAACATACCGAATGTCGGAGAGTCGATATGCGAGTATCATATCTTCAGTGGTCACAAGTGGCGGAAGACCTGTCGGCTCAACGTACACCTCCGGCAGGAAGGTGTGATCTACCTCATGACCGACCGGCTCTACTCAGGACTGACCAACGGAGGCATCCGCCAGAAGAACGGTCACTTCTTCATCGCCATACATCCCCATGCCATTGAGAGGTACATCGAGAGGCATAAGTTTGAAGGATCCTTCGAGGATGCGGTCATGCATATTCTCATCCACTACCGACAAGTCTCCTATAAGAAGGACACCATCACCAACGAACTGATCTGTCCATTCGACACCGGAGTCTTCCTCGGATATGAGGACGAGGAGGGAGTAATCAACCTCAAGACCTTCGTCAACAATCGCCAACTCTATGTCAATCAGCGCATGGATGAGGTGAAGGCGAAGGAGTTCGGAAAAAGCTGCAGCAGAATAGTGGAAGACTAAAAACATATAGCAATGGACAAGACAATAGACGGAATCAAATACATCCCGGAGAGCGAGGCGGTCAAGGTCTATGAGAGGATCTATCGCCTGCTGAAGGATCAGAAGGAATACTTCAAGACAAAGAACAAAGCCTTGTGTGAAGACTGTAAGAAGAGGGAGAACGGATTTATCAAATGGTTTGAGACTAACTACCAAAACAAGCAGATATGAAGTACGCAAGATATGTCTATATCGACAAGAAGAACGGTTCGGTCATGTGGTATGAGAATCCGGACAACAAGTTCAAGGAGTCCCATCCGGAGGGTGTGGTGTACGACACCGAGACCGATGATCCGGAGGTGATCCAAAGAGACCTCGATGAGGCTCGGAGAGTAATGATGAGTACCGACTAACGCAAAAAACACCAAGCAATGAAGACAAAAAGTATCGACAAGGCGGAAGAACTTCGACTGATCTCCAAGGAGCATCGATGGCTCTCGATGCATTATCGCAGGCTCTATGAGCTTGAGATGGAAGAGAGAGGTCTCACACCTCAACCGGAGGAGGATCCGAGACAGTTAAACCTATTCAGCATGCAGCCATGAGAAACATCATCAAGAAGATCTTCGGAGCATTCGTCTCCAACAAGCCGGATTGGACTGACCGATGCGGTGGATGCCTCTTCGCGAATAGCATCAAGACCTACTGCTACAAACATCACAAGAGAATCTGCTACTACGACCGCAAATGTGCCGAATATCGTGAATACCGATAATTTATATGTATGAAGGAGAAGAGCAAGACGGAGATACTGACCGAACTCTACAACACTCACTTTGTGGAGAACTATGCCTTCAAGGTGTCCGGAAGATTGGACAAGGTATTCTTTGAAGACATTGTCGGAGAACTCTATCTCTTCATCTGCGAACTTCCGGAAGACCTTATTGTGGGGATATACAACAAATGTGGGATCAACTGCTTCCGTCAGTATGTCTCCGGAATCATCGTCAAGCAACTCCGGTCAAAGAACTCGGTCATATATCGGAAGTACAAGAAGGACTACAACACAACCATCCCCTTGTCATCCATACTTCAACCAGAGAGAACATGGGAAGAAAACGAAAGACCATTGATATAGACCAATATGAGGACACATTCCGAGACCTCGATCTCGACTACCGGGAGAACGAGAGGAACGATGTGATGGTGGCAGCACTCAACTCCCTCCCACCGGACGAGAGGTCTCTCATGATCCTCTACATCGCCAACGGAAACAACAAGACGGAGGTGGGGAGGATCCTCGGAGCATCGGAGGCATTCGTGAGATACAAGATCAAGGAAATTCAAGAAAAACTGAAAGATAAAATCAATAAAACAATAGACCAATGACCTACATCAACATCATCATCATCGGAGCGATCTACGTCTTCATCCTCGACATCAGCGGAGCATGGAGCGAGATCACTTCCATGATATCCGGATGGATCACCGGAGGGAAAATCATCAAACCAATCAACATCAAGCCGTTCTCATGCTCCCTCTGCATGACCTTCTGGACATCGCTCATCTACCTCGCCATCTCGCACCGGCTGACATTCTACACATTCGCCTTCGGATGCCTTGTGGCATTCCTCACACCGAGGATCAAGGATATCCTGCTGACCCTCGACTCACTCCTCTGCAAGTTAATCAACCTAATAAACAAATAGACCATGAATACACCGAAACTCACCAAGGAACAACGGAAGCAGCTCAAGCCGTTTGAGAGACACCTCCACACCGCAGTCTTCTCGCAGTATGTGGTCGGTCTCGATCAGAAGACCGCGAAGACCCTCTTCTCGATCTACAATGAGGTGTTCGAGGCTCACGAAAGCAACATCTCCTGCAACTATTGTGTGATGAATGTATGCTCTCGCCTCGGAAGGCTGTACTACAAAACCAAGTGACACAATTGTCATGTTTATAATCACGCGCGAAATATTAATATACCATGCCAAGAGTTAAGACTATGGACTCCAAGAAGAACCGCGAGAAGTTCCTTGAGGAGTACGCAAAAGAGGGTGCGACCATGGAGACCGCTGCCAACGCAGCAGGATTGTCGGTGCGCACAATATTCAGATACATCGAACAGGGATCCGACACCGACTTCATTGAGCGCAAGCAGGCGATCGAGGAGAGCAACCGGATGAAGAGAGCGGAGAAGATTGTCAAGAAGGCGGAGGAGGGTCTCATGGAACTTGTGGAGAAGAAAATCCCATCCGCCATCTACTTCGCCCTCAAGACAAGAGGAGGATGGCATGAGAAGCAGGATGTCAATGTATCCGGTGATCTGAAGGTGGACATCGTATATGGAGATGAGCAGCAGTAGAGTCACACTACACCTCTATACACCGCAGCCGTATCAGAGAGCGGTGCATGATGGTCTCAAGTTACATTGGGACGGTTCGGTGCATGTCATCAAGGCAGTCCGACAATGCGGAAAGTCCATGATGTGCGAGAATATCATCATCGAATGCTCTCTACGTCACAAGAACCAGACCTCGATATGGGTGTCTCCAACCATCAAGCAGTCGAAGCGAATCTTCAAGTCTATCGTCAAGAACCTCGCCAACTCCGGTCTCATCACCGGACACAACGGAACTGATCTCGACATCACCTTCTTCAATGGATCGCAGATTGTCTTCGCATCAGCGGAGCAGGGAGACAACATCCGAGGTGCTACCGTATCCCGGTATGGCATCATGATTGTGGATGAGGCAGCATACATCTCCGATGAGGTGTACTACGTTTGCACTCCCTTCGTCAACGCCAACAATGCCCCCACGCTGATTGTCTCGACACCCAGGTTCAAACAAGGCTTCTTCTATGACTTCTTCACCGATGGACTCATGGGGAAGACGAACATCTTTTCCTACGACTTCACCAAGTATCCGAACCCATATCTCACCAAGGAGCGATTGGAGATGTATCGTTCCAAGATGCCCCTCAACCTCTTCCGAGCGGATTATCTCGGAGAATGGATGGAGGCGATGTCGGACATCTTCGGAGACTTCAAGAGGATCCTCTCCAACTCCGTCACCCTCGATGGCAACTACACCGCAGGGATAGATTGGGGTGTCGGCAAAAGTGCCAAGAGCGATGACTCTGACCAAACATCCCTCTCTATCCTCAACGGTATGCATCAGCAAGTCCGACTCTACCATTGGAATGACCTCGATGAGACCACAACCATCAGTCACCTTGTCAACGCCCTCAAGGAGAACCAAGTCCGCAAGGTGGTGGTGGAGACCAACTCCATCGGAGGAGTTTATCTCGGACTCCTCCGGAAGGCTATCCAATCGGCAGGACTGCCATGTCAGATTGTGGAGTTCGTGACAACCAACGAGACCAAGAGATCCATCATCGAGGCTCTGATTGTGGAGGTGCAGAACCGGACAATCCAACTGCTCGATGATCCGGAGCAGTCTCTCCAGATGAGTGCGTATGCCATGGAGCGCACACCGTCCGGAAAGATCACATACAACGCTGCACCCGGATACCACGATGACTGCATCATCGCCACCGCCCTCGCCCTCCATGGCACTAAACGCGGAACATACAACATTTTATAATATGAAAGCACAAATCATCAACTCATGGGAAGATGTGACCCTCTCTCAATTCCTTCACATCATCAAGCTGCAGCAGGAGACCTCCGACTCGCAGGAGTTCGCCAATCAAGTCCTCAATTACTTGTACGATGAGGATCCCATGCAGATACCATACAACCTCTATGTGGCACAGATCAACGGTCTGAACCAATTCTTCGACAAGCCGGTGAGCAAGATGAAGATTTCCAAGAATTGCACCTACAACATCAACGGAACGGTGTACGAACTCGACATCACTCCGAACAACTTCTCCACCGCACAATATCTCGACTTTGTCACCTTCTCCAAGGATCCATCGCAACTCATCAACACCCTCACCACCGTACTCATCCCACAAGGACACAAGTACAATGACGGATACTCCATGGAGAAGACTCGACAAGACATCGGAGGGATGCCATGCAGCAACGCTCTCGCAATCTCCAATTTTTTTGTGGCATGGTCAAAAAGATCCATTCTAACTATCCTGCGCTTTTTGACCTCCCAGATCCGCAGGACGAAGAAGAGCAAGGAGAAGGTGAGGGAACTCAAGAAGGAACTGGAAACCCTCTCAAATCTTTTGGAATCATTCCCTTCATTCTGACCTACTGCCAAATCACCAACGAGACCTTCACATCGGCATTGAGGGAGTCGGTGATACAAGTCCTCTATATCTACTCCTATGAGCATACAAGGAAGGTCATGGATGAGGAGAACCGGAAGCGATATATGAATGCTAACGGATTTAGCGGTCTGCGATAATTTATAGTATATGGAAGAAGTAGAAATATTGTCAGTAGATACCTCCAAGACCGTCAAGTCGATGGCTTCTCTGAAGCAGGAGATCAAGGATCTGAAGTCTCAACTCCTCGGACTGCAGGAAGGGACGGAGGAATATAATAGGGTACTCACCGAGTGCGCAGACAAGACCCATCAACTCTCCGAGGTGCAGGAGCAAGTGAAACGCTCCTCGCAGGACTTCGGTGACCGGATGACCAATGTCTCAAGCGCGATCTCCGGTGTCTCCGGAGCTGTGCAGACAGTCACCGGTGCATTGTCCCTCATGGGAGTGGAGATGGGTGATGACTCGAAGCTCATGAAGACTCTTGTCGCTGCCATGTCGATCACATCCGGAGTCCAAGCCATCGACAAGGGTGTGAAGGCATTCAAGGCACTCAAGATCTCCATCCAAGCATCCACCATGGCGATGAGCGGTCTCAAGAAGGCTCTCATCTCCACCGGCATCGGTGCATTGGTGGTCGCAGTCGGTCTCCTCATCGCCAACTTCGACAAACTGAAGAATCTCATCAGTGGGACGGTGGATGAGTCGGAGAAGTTCAAGGCTGCAAACGAGAAACTCAAGCAATCCCTCGATGATCTCAACCGAGAGTATGACTATGAGATCGCCATCATGGAGCAGGATGGCAAGAGCAAGGTAGAGATTGCACAAAAGAGGTACGAAGCTGCCAACGCTGCCCTCAAGGAGGCGGAGGCAGTATACGACCTCATATCGGCAAAGAGCGACCTCAACGATGCAGAGAAGGAGGAACTTGAGACCGCGAGAAGAGTGGTCGATGAGAGATGGAATGCTATGATGTCCGCGCTCAATGCTGTCGCGCTCGCAGAGAGGCAGGAGAGAATCGACCGCCAAAAGGCTCAAGAGGAAGCAGCGAAAAAGAGACTCGAAGCGCAGAAGGCAGCAGCGGAGAGGGCACTTCAGCAGCGCAAGGCGGATCTTGAGCGCATCGCCAAACTTGAGAGGGATGCACAGATTGGTCTCATGGAGGATGAGCAGGGAGAACTTGCAAGACTCAAGGACACCTATGATGAGCAAGTGGCTCTCTATGAGAAGAGAGGTCAAGACACTACAACCCTCACCGAGTACTATGAGAAGCAGCGCAGCGAAATCATCAAGAAGTATGCAGACCAAAGGAAGGCGGATGAAGACCAAGCAGCGCAGGAGGAAGAAGAGAAACGCAAGCAGCGCAGCGCAGATCTCATCGCCATGCTTGAGGTACAACTTCAGATAGAAGACAACCTCTATGATCAGCAGGAGATCAACGCCACCAACCGACTCGCCAAGGACTACTCCGAGGAGAATGTCGAGAAGACCAAGGAGATGATGGATGCTGCCTATGATGCCATGCTGCAACACAAAATCGAACTCGACCAACAACTCCTTCAGTCGGATGAACTCCTCGCAGAGGATAGAGCGAAGGTCGAGTCGGATCTCCTCCAACTTCAGAAGCAGCAGGCAGACCGCTCCGTCCAAATTGAGAAGGCAGCACTCGACAAGCGCAAGACTCTATACAAGAACTACTCCACTGCGGTCAAGTCCACAACCTCCTCCATCGGATCTATCCTCGGATCCATCGGTGACACCCTCGAAGAGGGAGCAGCCGAGTGGAAGGCTGTGAAGATTGCGGAGGCTATCATATCCACCATCCAAGGTGGAATCGCTGCATACATGGGCATGGTGGAGTCGATCCCAGGTCCTGCCGGTATCATCGCAGGCGGTGTGGCAGCAGCAGCAACGGTGGCAGCAGGCATGGTGGAGGTAGGCAAAATCAGAAGCACCCAAATCTCCACCAACTCCTCCGGATCCGGTGGCGGATCTACATCGTCTTCGCTCGGCAATGTCAGCAGTTCCGCGCTCTCGGTGGCAGCGACACAAGTCACCAACACGCGAGACACCAACACCACCTCTGACATTGAGGATCTCCCAGACACCAAGGTCTATGTCCTTGAGTCCGACATCACCAACGCACAAAACAATGTAAGGACAACTGTACAACAAGCAACCTTCTAAATCATGAATATTTATAGAATTACAATCGATGATCTCCTTGACCCTTCGGAGGGTCTGATGGCGATCTCCCTCGTTGACTTCCCTGCGGTGAAGTCAAACTTCCTCAAGTTCAAAGACGATGAGCGCAGGCACATCAAACTCAAGGCGGATGATGACCAACATATCATCACCGGCATCGCCCTGCTTGCTGACACACCCATCTATCGGTATGACCCTGCGATGGGAGGTGACTATTACATCGTATTCGAGCGAGAGACAATCAAGCAACTTGTCCAGAAGTACTCCAAGGACGGTCTCCTTAATCTCATCAACCTCCAACACGATAAGACCACCTATTCCATGGACTCTTGTGTGATGATCGAGTCGTACTTCACCAACAAGGAGAGAGGAATCTCTCCGGAGGAGTTCGGCAACGTACCGGACGGATCGTGGATTGTATCCTTCAAGGTCACCGATGAGGAACTCTGGAAGAAGATCAAGGAGAGCAATGGGGAAGAGGGAGGTCTCAACGGATTCTCGGTGGAGGTGTGCGCAGGCATCGCCCCCAAACTCAAACAAGAGGTCAAGGTGGGAGATGTCAACGAAGTGAAGGATGACGATCTTGAGGAGTTCATTGCATCACTCCTCGCACTCTTCGAGGGTGAAGTGGATGTCGAGGTGGTGGATGGTCTTGAGGAACTTGTCAACGAATGCTTGTCCGTCTCCAAGAACGAGGTGGTTGATGCCATGAATGCAAGGAAGCAGCTTGAGGTGGAGTGGCGAGACGGTGACAAGGAGCGCACCGACAAACTTCAGATCAAGGAAATCGGAAAGGAGGGATCCAAGACTATCATCAATGCCTTCCTTCCTGATCGCAATGTATGGAAGACCATCCCAGTGGAGAAGATATCATCCATTTCCATCACCGACACCGCTCTTGCACCATGGAACTATGACCTCCCTTCCTACAAGGAGATCGTGGACAATCCGGAGATCACCATCACCAACTCCGGAATCGCATCGAGGGAGAATATTGAAGCAAGCATAGATGGTCAGTTCTTCGTAATGATGGAGTACGATGATGAGACCGAGGATGCTGCCAAGGGTATGCGCCAAGTTCAAGTCTGCGCTTACGGCACATCCCTCGCAGGGAATGAATGCTTCCGCGCTTATGAGTTCTTCGGAGCGACCAAGAGCAGCCTCCCCGGTGGTGTGGGGAATTGGAGACTCTTCCTCACCAAGAGATGTAGATCCTTCGTACTCATGACCGAGGCGAAGCGGTGGGGATCCGTCCCTCCCGGATATCGCACCGGAGACGTGGACATGACAACCATATACAAAGAGATCATCCCCGGTGGAGTCAATCCCTATCCGGATAGCACAATAAGAAGATGAGCGTCATTGACTACGGAGAGATCACCAATTCCACACAACTCTACCAACTCATCCGAGATCTTCTCGACACCTACCGAGAGAACATCATCGATGCGGATGCCAAAGCGAGTGGAGAACTGCTGACCGCTGCAACCTATGAGACGAAGCAGTGGATGCTGCGGTGGAAAGGTGAGACCCTGCAGCTTGTTCTCATGCTTCCGGAATATTGGAGATGGATAGAGCAGGGAAGACCGCCAACGCAGCAGAGCCAAGGCGGTGTCCTCTATCCTGCCATCCTTGAATGGGTGAAGGTCAAGCATATCATACCACGTCCGGATCCGAAGACAAACAAAGTGCCATCGGTGGATCGTCTCGCATATATGATTACTCGGAAGATTCACCGAGAGGGATACTTCTCTCCCAACCATCAAGGAAAACACCTCCTGCAGAATGCCATCGACCATGTGGATCTTGTCGAGAGAGTCAAGACCGCATTGGTGGATCAGTTCAACCGAGAGATCAAGGTGGCTCTTGACGAAGGACTCTCCAACATTCTGAAAAAATAAATACGAATTACGACAAATCACGATAATTTATCATTAAAACAATGTCAAAGTCATGGCAAACTATTATCACATTAAGATAAGAAGAGCAACCGCAGCGAATTGGGCATCCGACAACCCCACCCCTGCGGACGGTGAGATTTGTTGGGAGACCGATACAAAGAAGATCAAGGTCGGAGACGGTGTGACCGCTTACAACGCCCTTGCATACTTCACCCTCCCCAATGCCACCACAACGGCAGCAGGACTCATGAGCGCAGCGGACAAGTCGAAACTCAACGGCATCAACATCTCGCTCTACGCACCCCTCAACTCACCATCCTTCTCCGGATCCCCTCAAGCTCCCAATATTGCAGGCAGAGCGGTGTCGAAGGTACTCGCAAATGCAAACTATGTAGAGGGTGCCATCGCGAGAACCAACCCTTACATGGTTCGGTGTGAGTATTACGTCTCCTCCGGTGGTTTATATCAGATCGCTTCGGATCTCTCCAAGTGTACATACATGGCAGTCAATAACGAGTCGGTAGATGTGGAAGATAATCAGAAACTCACAGCCGGATACAACTACATCGACTACCTATTCTATAAAAAAGACCTACTTGCATGGAACACGATTCCGGTGGGAGCGTTCAAGGACATTGTAATTCTCAAGAGGGTACTTCTCCCATCGTACCTCTTCCGCATAGAGGATGGTGCTTTCGGCAACTCCGGACTGGAGGAGGTGTGGAGTCTATCTCCGACCCCTCCGACTCTCGGAAGCGATGTCTTCACCGGCACTACCTTCGAGAGCGGTGGAAAATGCTACTGCCATAAAGACAACCAAGCAACCTATTCCGGAGTGTGGGGATTCGGATGCATCTTCCTTGATATCGCATAACATCAAAAACCAATATCAGATGATCAACACTTTTGAATCAGTTAAAGCCATGAAGGTGGAGAAGATCACCGACCTCTCCTCTGCCTTCTCGTTGGAAAGCAAGAATGCCTTCCATATCTTCATCGCTCCCGGTGCAGGAGCAGACCTCGACTGCGGAGAGGTCATGCAGATCTCTGCGAAGCCTGCCAAGAACGATGCAGCCACCACCGTTCCCATTGTAGTGGGTGATTGGAATCCGGTCGTGTTGGATAGTATCTCCGCATCCGCCATCGACCTCACCAAGTACGATGTATTTGTGTCGGAGATCGCAGACTACTAACCCATGGGACTCATTATCGGTATCACGCCCTCCATAGGAGGAGGCAGTGGCGGTGGATCCGCCTCCATCGGTGACTTTATCCTCACCGAAGACGGATATCGCATCGCCACCGAATCAAACGAATCATTAATTCAAGAATAAGTTATGGCAAAAAAGAAAATCTCCGAGCTTGACTCATTCACCGGCAACGCTGCCGACTTCGTCATCGTTGGTGTGGATACCACCGCCAACCAGACCAAGAAGGCAAACCTCGCTGCTCTTATCGCGAATAGCGGTGATCCTCGCATCAAGGATCTGACTGCGGACAACCTCATTGTCGGCAGTATGCTCTTCTATGACCGAGCAACCGAGTCATACTGCATTGTGCATCCGAACATGATCGCTGCGGTGCTGAATGACTATGACAACGTCCGGTATGAGACCCACTATGACACCTATGTTGGCACGGTCGGTGGGAAGGCTCACTTCATCGCCAACGATGATGCAAGATCGAGCAATGCCCTCTTCTCCGATGATGTGGCTGCGACCTCCTGCTTCTACCGCATCGAGATCGACAACTCCGTCAACGGCAGCATCACCTTCTCCGCTGCAAGTGGAAACGCATCAATCGCATCCACCACTATCACTTGGAATGCCGGTGACTCCATGTCGAGCATCGTGGCATTGTTCACTGCCAAGAATACCACCTATATCACCTTCGCTGCCCTCGATGATGGCACTGGTGTCGGTCTTGAGATTGGTGGCTATGGCGCGAACACTCTCACCGTCACCGGAACTCCTACCGGATGCACCGTCACCGACCTCACCAACTACGCTCTCCTGCTCTCGCAGAACCCCTCGGTGTCGATCGGTGATACCTTTGTCCCCGGTGCAGGATATACCTATCTCAACACTGCAACGCATAAGAACTTCAGAGGATCGGCTGCTTCGTCTATCCTCTCCGGTCTTGTAGGTGCAAATTCATCGCTCATCGCCAACTCCGGAAAGGACTACTCCTATCGCTGCGGTGCTAACTTCGCACAGTTCAAGAAATGGGCATCCGCAAGTGGTGATGCTGCTTTCGAGGCTGACGGTGTGAACGGATCCACCAACGCATCGGTCGGTCATGTCATGAAGAAGGCAACCTTCGATGCAAACGTCATCTCCACTGCAACCGGTGATGCCCTGCTTATGTACAACTACTATAATGCACTCCTAACCGATCAGACCGGAAGCTATGCAGACCTCCGCGAGGAGTATGTGGCGAAGTACGGTCAGATGAGCGACCTCTATGATGCCTACCTCATGAGTCACATGACCGATGTCGCTGCCAATAGTGGCATCCTCTACAGCATCATGAACAAAGGCAAGAATCAGACCGAGAAGAAGGCTGATCTCGCCAACATCAACTACAACTACAAATTCATCCCTGCCTATCCTCCGGAGTACAACGCCAACAAATATGGCGATGGCGGTCTCGATGGATTCAAACCAGGAACGTACTACCATGCCGAGTCTGCAGACCTCGCTCTGATGTTCAGAGACGATCTGATGCCACTCATCAACGCCAACATCACCGCTGCAGGATCCGGAACTCCCCTATCCGCCACCTCTGGCTTCTACCGAGGTTCGTGTGCCGATTACGATGCCAACTCC
>Ga0326511_10000518_pt1 | contig 33961 bp, 76 predicted proteins | sample 0_2496_0518_D_FD_203701 | JGI IMG/M metagenome (GOLD analysis project Ga0326511, IMG submission 203701) | Bovine rumen microbial communities from UC Davis, California, United States - 0_2496_0518 | ecosystem: Host-associated > Mammals > Digestive system > Stomach > Rumen | place: USA...
TGGTTCGTTTTTGTAAAATTTTTTTTTTAATTATATTTTTATTTTTTTTTATATTTTTTAAAATATAATTTTTTTCAAAAACGACCGGAAAATCCCCTCAAAGCCTTATAAATCAACGGTTTCAGCGATTTTCAAAAACGACCGAACCGGTCGAAAAAACGACCGAATTTGCCAAAAATGGCCGTTTTTTGCATTTTTCTGCCCCCATTAAAAAACAGCCTTTTTTAGGCATTTTTAATTCAAAAACGACCGGAATTATTATGTTACTCCCAGTATCCATATACGCTTTTGCCCATCTCTTTTTGCACGATTTTGTCGATATCTATTTTTGTATCATGCCATTTATCGACTGTCTTTGGGTGAAGCTTGTAAAGGTACTTTTGAACAGTAGCGTCAATCATCAGGATTGAATCCCGAATCTGCTTTGCCTCTTTAATATCCATTTCGAAGCTCCTTTCGTCCGTAACCGTCAGTCCCCATAAAGTACTCTTAAAGCAAATGTACTCGGACATCCTGGATCAGATTGTAGTATTTATGCATATCGCCAGATGCATCGCCAAGCACATCCATGAGCATCTGCTCCACATATCGCACCTTGATGCCGTCTGTGTCCCCATAGTCGTGTAAAAGTGTCGATAGCATAAGCTCCACTTTTCTACGAAGTTTCTTTTCTTTCCGGCCCATTTGATTCTCCTTTTCAAAAAATATAAATCTATGTCCTTAGATGTCCAGTTCCACCTCTGAGTTTTCTCCAAGCCAGGCATGCATCTGATACCAGATTTCAACCCTTCTCTGATCCTGCTGAGGATACTTCAAAGGGAAAAGTCCGCCCTTTCCATCCCGGTCATATTTTCTGTCAAGAACCCGAAAGACAGCATCTTCCACAAAGAATTCGCCGTTCAAACTCTCCCAGTTCTCGTCCGTACACTTATTAAGTCCAAGATTTCTGATAAGTACCCAAAAATAATAGGCTGTGCGATGATCGCTTTGGTTTCCATGCATCAGGAAACTCATGTGTCTTGCGATCCCAATCAGAAACTCCAGCATGGTGCATCCTCCGCGGTTTGTTGCCGTTCCAAAGGCCCCATGTTGTTCCATAAAATCCACCCTCAGGTGCATTCCGTCCATGCCTCGGTTCTGATCCGCAGGGAGCTTGGCCCGGAATTCCGTCTGATGGAGACTCCGGGCCAGCTCAATATAATTGCGGTTGTTGATCATGATGCACAGCCAGTCGAAATATGGATCTCTTGAGCTGCGCATATCTTTGGTTACCCCTCTCCCATGGCAGCCTGGCGCCAGCTGATGTGGTGCCTTACAATTTCATAGTCGCTGCCATACTGTTCATTTCTCACGAACCGAATATCCGGGTCGTCCTGCTCCCCTGTGTTCTTTCCAAACAGAGCCGCCGCGTTTGTTCCGACATAGGACTGAATATCCGCGATAATCTCCTCGTTTTCGTCCAGATACGTATTGTCCTCTTCATACCAGTCAATGGTAATCTTGTCGTATTCCGGACGCTCGTTATAGAATTCACTGAGCGTGATCAGATGAGGCGGCTCCATCTGCCCGGGTTCCACCTCTTCTTTTTCGATCATTTCGAGGAAGTCCTCATCCAGTCCGTCTTCAGGATCAATGGGAAGGCTGTCGGCATTGTCCTCATCCGAATATCCTTTTACAGTCTCCCATGTGCTGGCGAACCGCTTTTTTGCTTCTTCATCCGCCTTGACATAGCTGATCTTTCCCTGCATGGCATTCCGGATTTCGTCCTCATTCTGAGGATCTGCCTTCTCCAGAATATCCATCTTCTTCTCAAGGGGATCGGTCTTTTCTTCCTTGTTCTTCTTCAGTTCGTTTTCGATTTGGGCCATTTCCTCTTCATCGATCTCCTCGAACTGAATGTCATTCATCTTCTTGTGGCAAAGGAATCCGGCAGCAAAGCCACCGGCGAATCCTGAAACCACACTGATCAGAATTTTGATCCACGGTTTCATAAGTCCTTTTCTCCTTATTGTGTTTTCAGAACGACATAAATATAATCGTCATTCCCATAACGCAGTTCATGACAGACGACCACTTTTTCGACTTCATTGTCGATGTGCGGGTCATCGATAAAAACGTCGGCGGTTCTGGTTTTTACTTTTTCAAGAAGGTCGATCAGTTCGGTAACAGTCATGTCGTCTGTTCCTCCTCATGTGCTTCCTTCTCTTCCAGTTTCTTTTCGAGAATATCAATCCGGCTTGTCACAGTCGGACGATCCAGCCAGGTTTCTTCGTCATTTTCTTCATCTCCCTTCGAGAAAATTTCCTCAATTTTTTCATTCGTCGAGGGCTTTTCGGAAGTATCCTCACAGAATGCCTCTGTTTGGGCTTCTTTGGGCCCTTCCGGCGCGTTTCTCCGTCCGGATAACTCATTTATCACCTTTTCTGCAACGGCCTTCACGGTCTCGCAAACGGCCTTTACAGTGTCAGTGTTAACAGGCTTCTGCGGCTCTTCGGGAGCGTTGTCGCGGGTGTGATCCTTCCCTTCCGGGTCGAAAACCACTTCGTAGTCTGCCTTGTCGGGCCGAACCGTCTTGGAATATCCAGGCGGCACAGGTTCACCCTCCGCTTTACCCTTACTCCAGCATTTGTAATATCCACGCCACTTGGCTGCCTCACAGGCGTTCATAACCGCAAGTCCCATGGAGCTTACGGCTTTGTTCGCCACAAGGAAGGCCGCAACGCCAGTCAGAATCATACCGCCAGCTTTCATCTTAATCATCAGCAGATTTTCCTCCCATTTCGGTCATATCTCGCAGAGTGGTAAATGTTTCCGTCGCAGTTGAAGTTCAGCATCACGACATTCTCCAGCATGTCAAGCGCAGGTTTATTGACTGCTCTCATAATGCCAAAGTCAATGCGATTATCGCCGTCCCCGTTGGGCCGCCATCCGGCAACCAGAATATAATCGTTTGTCGGGTCGTCCGGATCCAGTTCAATTCCAAGATCGTCAAGCACCATTGATAGGGTGACAGGCTTTCCGGTGGCTGACATCCAGACGTTCCAATACTTTTCCTGGCTCCGCAGGAAGGCAATGGTATTCACCGGATCTTTAGGGCATCTCCGGCTGAACTCTTCCGAGAATACAAATGAATACATGGAAGAAGCTTTATCCGGATCCACGATCGGAACCTTGCACTGAACCTTTTGCTCCTTTCCGTCCGCGTCCGTCATCGTTGTTTCGACTTCTGTCTCCCCAACAATGCCATAACGGTATCTTCTGTCGCATTCCTCCCCGTGCTCAGCAATGTTCATCTTCCGATATCTTTCGAAGGTCTGCTGCAAGGTCGCAAGCGCTGTTGAGACCTCGCCAAATCTCCTGAATAAGATGACATGACCTCCGATCATGAGGCACATGCCTCCGGCAAAGGTGAATATCGGAAGCCCCATCAACAGAAACATTCTCCAGACATTATCAATTTTTGCCTTCCTCAGGTCCTTTTCCAGGGTGATAAGTGCGGTCTTTGCCTCCTTTTCATCCATTCCGTTTTCTTCGGGGTTCTTTGCGGCGTCAATCTGACTCTGAATATCTTCCACCTTCGCCGCGCCGTCGTCCATAACCTCGCCGATCTTCCGAGCGTTAACAATCGCCCACACGAATCCGCCGACGGTTACCACAATCCCCGTTCCCATCAGGATCTGTGGTTTATTCTTTCCGAGTTTGTAAATCAGTTTGCCGCCGCCGTGACGAATCATCGTCGGCAGCGCTTTTATAGCACTAAGCATACCCATGCACATTCCTCCAAATATAATAGTTCTGTCTCTCTTTTCAGCTGATGACATGAGCCTGCGGCAGATCGATCATCCAGGGGTACTCAGGATGGTTGATGTGAACGATTTTCACGTTCTGAATCTCTTCACGCGTCCAGCCGTAGGCGTCCCAGGTGTAATCGATGTGCTGCTTGCGCATCATATATAATGTGTGAACGCTGAGCGTCGGATAGTCGTAATCCTTCATCATTTGAAGGAAGTCCTTCGCTCCCTGCACACGGTTTCCATCCGGACCGATTCTTGAATCCAGGAATCGGAAGCACGGGTTCGTAAAGCCGTTTTCCAGATCGTTGTCTTTCTGGCTTGGCTGCTGGCTGATCTGCGTGGAATTTACCGCCTGCGTATTCTGGCCAGACTTGAATATCTTTCCGTATGCGACGTTATTTGACTGCGTCGTGTTCGGCTTCGCACTCTGGTAGATGAACATATCCACCGAGCTTACCAAGCTGTTGCGGAAATTGTCCTTGATTCCTGGAACAATCTGCTGCTCCAGAACGTTTTTCATAATATCACTGGGCTTCTGGTCTGACAGGAACATTTTCCGCATCCATCTCCAGAATCCGATTCCTTTTTTCTTTCTTTTGACGCCGGCCACTTCTCCATTGAATTCGGGAATGGCCGGTTTCTTGCTTTCTTCCATTTGTGCTTCCCTGCTTTTATGGCTGTTGGACGGCAGATCTCCGGCTACATTACTCATACTGTCTTCATCTCCTCTTTGGCTTCCTGAAAGGTTTTGATGGTCTCATCCACGGTTTCATTGAAATACTTTTCCGCAATATCTCCTGCCTTACATCCAAGAATGAAGATTCCGAGTTTCATCATTAACTTTGTCAGTCCCTTGGACGCTTCGACAGGATTCTTGAACATGCTGATCACGGCTGCTGCTGCTCCAAGGGAAATTAATGTTCCAGTAATGAATTTCATCGTTGAAACCGGGGTTACTTTTGCTTTCAGTTCGTTCAGTTCTTTATTAAAATCCATTTTTGCTCCTTTCTTCCTTTTCCTTTCGGTCCACTCGGTCAATGTAGTTGTTAATGATAATCTGATTTGGGTGGCTTTCGCTTTCACTGTAGGCGTTCGATACCTTTTTGGTCCCTTCAATAAACAGAAATATCAATACGCCAAGCCTTAGGACCCTTGAATAGAGGTCCACTTTGCTGTCCACCTTTCGTGAAGTCTCCTTCACAATCGGCTGAACGGTCTCTTTTACAGATCGTCCCATCTTCTCTGCCACTTTTTTGGCTAGATTGTCGAACATTTGGTCCTGTTTCGCTCCTTTCAAAGGCCTGTTTGGGAAAATAAAAAGGCTAAGTCTTTTCATTTCAACTTAGCCTTTTCATTCCGGAGGAACCATTCCCCGAAATATCTTTATTCTTCAGTCGTTTCGTTATGGTCTTCTTCGTCGTCTTTACCGGCAGTTCCTCTTCCGATAAAGAATCCCACAATTCCGGTTGCAACCAGCGCAACTCCAGACGCCACGGTCTTTATAATCTTCCGTACCTTGGAATTGTCCTCAACAACCACTTCTGCGTCGTTCTTCAGTTCCTCTTTAAGTTCTTCCACCTTGTTTTCAACGTTCTTCTTTTCCATTTTTCCGTTCTCCTTTCAAATTCAGTAGAATCCTGGATATGGTTCCTCTCATCTATGAGAGTGTTTTTCGTGCGTGTTTTATTTGTTTTCCTTTCCGTTTAAGGCTTCCTCTGCGGCGATGGAAATATCATTGTAGTCGAGCAGGTTACTGGTCTCAACAAACTGATTGAACATGTCACAAACCTTGATCCACTTCTTGGTTTCGTCACGGATCACATTATTCACAATCCGAAGAGCCTCCGGATCGCCTTCCGGCGGAATCGTGTCAAAATTCTTTTTAGCTCTCATGGCCACAAGGCCAAATATCTCTTTGTGGAATGCGTCGATCAGCTGCCGCTTGATCATCCACCGGTCTGCGCCCTTTCCAATGCCGTTTCGTCCGTACTCTTCGAAGTACTCCTCAGCTTTCCGGATTCTCAGCATTTCCGCCATCTTTCTTTTCTCCTTTCTTTTCCTTCGCTTTTGCCTTTACGGTCTTTTTCTCCAATATCTTTTTGACCCGGCTGTTGTTTCCATAGATCTTCTTGGCCAGTGCAGCGCAGAAAGCGGAATAGGGATCGTCCGCGCTGTTTTCGCTCCTGCGGACAATTGTCTTGGTCCTGTCTCCCCAGAACACAACGGTCACAGGTCCGTTCTGAAGAATCCGCTTGGGCTCGATTTTAATGGCAAACTTCCGCAGGTTCTCTTTTTCGGATTCGTTCATTTTCTCTTTACGCTCCTTTTCTTTTTCATCAAAACCGCGTTCAGATTTGAATGTTCCATGGCAATTGGTCGTGCGCGGTACTTTTGCGTACTCAATATAATCCTTGCTGTTTGCATCTACATTGAGAACTTGTTTTTGCATTAAATTAGAAGGATCGTTCAAGATCCAGCCGATGGATGTCGCGTTTGAAGTGATACAGGTCATGGCGTCTCCTTTATTTGCCCACGCATCGGCCGCGGCCATTTCTTTGGTCCAATATTTACATGGAGCGCTGGTTACGTCAATGACAGAGCTGGTCCTCGATGTGTCGATAGTAAGCTCCATATTACCTCCGTCCATGAGCTTTGCCATTGCGAGTTCATAAGGTGTCTTGCAATTATCCATACTCATTTCTTTTCTTTTTTCTTCTCCTTTCCGTACGTATTCAGGATGTGCTCCAGGCAAAGCCGAGACTCATCGTCGTCCTTCTCGATCATCTTTTCCCAGCCTCGATCGTACTTTCCGGAAACAACGCCATCCCGCTTAAGCAGCAGAGAAAATATCCTGCTGCCACGAATGCCGAAAATGCTTTCTCCTTTACTCCTTTTGAAGGTCCATTCCATGAGAATGTTGTTGATGTGGATCGATCCGTGCTCATCCGGATACATTTTTGTCAGCCTTGACATGCAATACTCCTTTCGAAAATATAAAGAAGACTCCCGGATGGCTGATCTCAGTCAGACCTTAATCCGGGAGCTGGCGGAATGTTGGCGCATCCAAGCTTTTACCGGGTCGTAATGCCACGGAATCCTCCCAGACGAATGCGCCGTGCCGGTCTCCCATTGTTAAAGACCGGCGTCCCCACAAATATCAATCTTCAGTCCAGATCAAATTCGTAATTCGCCCACGGAGCTTCCATTCATATTGGCGTCGCCTCAGGCTCAAACCAGATGGTACCGACCGCCCTGTTCTCGCCGTTAATATCCATGCGCTTGCTGGAGATTCTGAACTTCGGTCCCTTCAGTCCAAGTTTGGTTAGATCGCTCTTGTACCATCCGTTTGCACCGCCAATATAACAGTTTCTGGCTCCCAGATGCTCCAGCGCGGTGTTCATCCAGATGAACTGATCGCCGTCCGTATCCCAGTCGTTGCTGTCATCCAGATCGTTCCATGTTTTCAGCTGCGCCAGCTCAATAAAGTTTGTATCGGCGTAGATCCATTGCCCGACATCTTCGATGAAGAACAGCTCGTTTCCGTGGCCTGTTGCGATAATATCTGCGTCGTTTTTGGGCTTGTTCTCCTCTGCCTTCTGGCTGTGCACTTCATCGATAACTGCCTGGGCTTTCTTCGGTCCGATCATTTCGCCCATCTTGTTTTCCATCTTCTTCAGCGCTTCCATACTGCTGCCATAGGCGCTGGTCAACATGGCGATCTTCTTGGCATTCATCTTGCCGTTGCAAAGGATCGCTGTCGTGGTCAGAACCACCATTCCAATCGTCGGAATATAACATTTCCATACGGTCTTAATGATCTCTTTGGTTCCGACCGGCTGTTTTTCCTCATAAAGCTTGACGGCTTTGATTGTCCCGTGAATCGCTACTGTAACCGTGGCCAGAACGCCTGTTGCGCTCAGCACGGTCAGAATCAGGTTACTGTTTTTGTTGAAGAATCGGATTCCGTTTTTTCCGATCCGGATCATCGGTCGCAGGAATTTACTGATTGCGCTTGGGCTTCCCATGAAATATCATCCGTCCTTTCATTTCCTTTTCTTTTTGTGGCCCTTCTTTTTACTTCTTGATTTGGCCTGACATTTGTATTCGTCAATCTCTGCGTAGAGGTGCTCGTAAATATCTTCCTCCATCACATTTTCGTCTGGTCCGTCTTCTTCGCTGCCTCCGTCTTCAGCGCGTTCCCCATCTTGGTAATCAGGTCCTGGATCAGCATCTTGATCTTGTTCTGTCCGTACACATTCCCGATCGCAAATCCGATCATCGTACACAGAATCATCATCAGAATCACATTCACCTGGTTCATCTTCTTTTTTCACCTCTTCGTATAAAAGTTTGATCATCCATTCCTTGAATTCGATATTGATCTCCCGATAGTCAAGAAGCCGCAGCCGGTCCTGCTCGTATCGCGCCTGCAGGACGAATTCCCATGCGCGCATTATTCCTCCTTTTTATCTGTCAGTTCTTCCGGAACAGGATACAGATACTTCGAGAATATCTCATTGATTCCGTTACCAGCCCATCTTGCGGTCTTAATGCTTTCATGAAGTCCGAGCAGGCACTGCGCATAGCTCATCAGATTCATCCAGTCCTCTTTCGGCATGTTTTCTTTTGTTCCAACGGCAAGCGTCTTCCAGCATTTGTCGAGGTTTTCGTCGATTTCCTTTTCCAGGGTTTCCGTGCTCAGTTTGATCTCTTCCATGATTCTTCGTCCTTTCTGCGAAAAATAAAAGAGACCGAGTGCTTACTCAGTCTCCATTGCCTTTGCCAGGCATTTCAGTGTTGTCTCTTCAATCTTTTTTGCAAACATCTTTTTCACGATCGGATTGGCTGCAACAGCCATGACCTGGTCCAACTCTATTGGAAGACGTATTGGGAACTCTTTCTTGCTCATAAGATTTTCCACCTTTTTCGATGAAATATCTTTGAGCAGTCCGATTCCCTTCGCTTCCTCCATAAACCTGATCAGGCTTTGCAGATCTCCGATCTCAAGATAAATTTGACTCATTTCGAGTCCACCTCCTTTCTCGTTTAAGGAGATGTTTTCTGTGCGTCTTTTCTCTCAAGCCATTCCTTGAATTCCTTGCTTCCAGGTTCGTCCGTAATCTGGTATTCCTTAAGGGGAAAGAAAGCATCCATGGAATACTTGAATCGGTCTTTTTCCTCGTCTCCATGCAGAACCAGATGGTTGTCGTACCCAGGAAGGTTCCGTTCCACGTCTTCCTTGTACCAATTATCAATCTCCTCCTGGCTGAGCTGGATGATTGCAATCGAGTTCATCAATTGCAGAAACGATCGTTGTTGGTCCCTCTCCTGTCTGCTGAAGTGTACATGAGTGTAGTAGTTCATTGTTCTTTCTCCTTTCTGTTTTTTTTGAGGCGAAAAATATAAGGAGATGATACATCTCCCTGCCTGTCTTTCCGGGCTTCGAACCCGGGTCTTTCCGTTTCCGGAACGCTCTTGAGCATCCGCTTGAATGATCATGGATCGTTCTTGCTTTCCTGCTCCTCCATTAAGCTATTATGACGGATAGTTTTAAAAACGGGTCTCGCCTAAGCTCACCGCCCTCCGTCGGGTTTATACTCCCAGACAGGCAAAATATCTTCTCCTCATTATAGGCCATGTTCTTTGTGCGATCCGGTGGCAGTTGGAATTCGTCTTTGCTTCAGAATATCCATGATTGCCGCGTCCTGAGGTCTGCAAAGAAGTCGAAAAGGAGGTTTGTCTGATCCCTCAATCTTGATGGAAACGACAGAATATCCCTCCGCGATCAGGATGTTCAGCGCCGTGTTCAGTCTTCTTCTGGAAACAAGCATCAGTTTTTCTGATCCGCGGCTGACGTCGATGTACCGGCTTCTGGTAAGTTCCTTTTTCATCGTGCCTACCAGTCTGGCCGTGATTCTGTTCATCTCACTTTACCGCCTTTTGCTATTCAATAATTAAGTTTTGTCCTTGCATAATATTCGGTAACTTCTGACAATGGTACGACTGTTATGTCTTTTACACACGTTTGTCCTTCGCAAAAATCACTTAAGAAACTTACTGTTTCATAATCAGAATCACTTTTGCAAAAAACAACCTCTTCGTGGCATTCCCATTCATCATCATAGCTGTATTTTTGCTGAAAAAATACTACTACATCTTGTGGAAAAGTATTCTTCCAATATGCTCTAACCACATCTGCAATATAGTCATAACTATTTTTCTCAGTCATTCCTGTACTTTCTCCTTTTTCTCCTTCTCTGACTCTTTTCCAGAACATATCCGTCGAAACTCAGAAGGAAACTTTTGATGAATTCCATATCGCATCCGGCCTTTTTCAGGTTATGACAATGAATTCTGACCTTTTTGGGTATATCGCGGCGTTCATGTGGATTTCGTTTGGTCTGCATCATTGGAATTCCATTCATCCGACGCCAATTATTGGAAACTCCAATCCGGCAATTTCCTAGCTTTATCATCTCATGCTCCTTTTGAATCGTCCGTACTCTTTCGGATTCCGGAAGAACAAATATAAATCGACAGGTCCATTTCCGATTAGGCTCTTCCGGAAATCATTCAGGTTGCGCCAGTCTTTTTCGTCCATTCCGCAGGCGTTGTAATATTTTTCCGCAATGATGGCTGCTGCCACCGAGTCCTCAGCGGGAACAACCTCCGCATGAAGAGACTCAACCGGGCTCCAGTCCAGCCGCTGCCCGCACAGGATACAAAGGCTTTTCCCCTGATACAGCTTCCGGAAGACCAGGGGCTTTCCGCATTTGGGGCAGTTGTAGAAGATTCTTCTGCCCATATAGGAGATTCTCACCGGCTTCGATTGATCATTCAGTTTCGTCGCCATCGGTGCCTCCGCCACTCTGTCCGTAAATATCAAGCATCTGCACCACCTTCTTGAGCATTTTCTGAGATTTGACGACCATATTGTATTCCTCCTGCGTCACCTCATAGGTGGTGATCCTGTTTCCGCAGTCTGCGCACTCCCGTCTTCGCCTTACGCCAATCCGGTTCGATGCAGGTCTTGAGTCCACAACATAGAGATTATGCCCTCCGCATTTTTTGCAAGTCATAGTCTGGTCCTTTCTGAAAAATAAAAGGAGCTGCTTATTGTAAATTTGCAACTCCTTTTACGTTTTCATTCTACTACATAATCATCATTCTTCAGATGCACAAACCCTTTCCGGTCAACCTTGGTCTCAGTCGGGTTCACGTAATTTTTCTTATCCATATTGTCGATCACATTATTAATCGCCATATAGATACCGTCCACAATCATGCTCCCCAGTACAAAAATCAGTAGTTTTTGTCCGAATTTCATTGTTTGAAACATCTCCTTTCTCATTTAGAGAGATGTTTTACGTGCGTCCTTTATCCACCTGATCCAGAAAACTCATCTGCTTCGGTTCCTTTTCATCCTCTTCCCTATATCTGGAGTTCCTAAGATTGTTGAACTGTGCCCCAAGTCGGTCATACTGCCTCTGCAGATCCATGATGACGCTGATGCACAGCTCGGCATTCACTCCGTCCAGGGTATTTTTCTCAGCAGCTTTTCCCTTTAGCCAGGTCATGGCTTGATCAATTCCTCTTTTGCTCGGCATAATGAAATCCCTTCTTTCGAAAATATAAAGAGAAAAAGAAAGAGACCGGGTTTTTCCCTTTCCGGTCTCTTCCTTTTGAGGTAACGGCCGTTCTGTCCGTTCCTTAATCCTTCTTCTTTCTTAAATATGCAGCGGTAATAACCTCAGAACAAAGCTCATCAGCTTCGTGATCTTCGGGCTTTCTCTGTCCAGTCCGATTACGATGACAGCAAGGACAACCGATCCTCCAATCATTAGCCAGTCTTTTGGCTGAATAAAGAACTTGGAATCCTTATACTTCTTTAATATACCGTACTGCTTTTCTTCCATCTCCTGAAGAGCTTTGTAAAGCTCGTTCATTTCATGAAGATCCTTCTGCAGTTGCTCATACCGGCATCTTCCGTCTTCTGTATCTTTATTCGCCGTTTTCAGTTCTTCGACTGTTTTGGAAGTCTCTGTCTCCACGTATCTCATCGTTTCGCGGATCTTAAGAATATTTTCCTGAATATCTTTTGCATTAACCTTCTTCTGTTTAACTTCTCCACCAAAATTCAGAAACAATTTGGTCAACTCCTTTCATATAGAGCCGTTTTCCTCATTTAGAGGAATGTTCGCCGTGCGTGTCCAGCTCCATACGAAGAAGCTTGATCGCGCTTTCATATTGATGATGCGCGATCAGTTCCAAAGCGATGCCAGTCAAGGTTCCTTCGAGGCCTTTATCCCGAATATAATCTTCAGTGTCGATCTCCGGAATACTGTTTGCGTTCAAGACTTTGCAAAACTGCTGTTTTCTCTCCAGATACCAGATTGCTTTCTGAAGATCCTCATCACGTTTCTTCGGATCTTTCTTTCCGGCCCGGCTGATGTATTTGACTGCATTGAACAAATATCCATCCCTGTTGTAGCCCATGGATTCGATGTAGTCGATGCATTCGTATTTACCGTCCGTATAATGGCTCGGGTGATTGACAGGGTCGTCCGTACCCTGTGCATTCTCAGGGATTACAGTGATCTCATTTTCTAAAAGTAAAACTTTCCCATATGGAGGCACATTGGTGTCCATATCATCAACCTGCACCATGTAATAGCCATCAAGGGCACCATCCGGAATACCAATGAGGGTGCCTTTTTTCCCATTCACCCACAGCAGTCTTTCTTTCGTACTGATCAGAACCTGATCTCCGATATTCATGCTTCGTTCTGTCCTTTCATTTTATCAAAAGTCTCAGCAAAAGAGATGGCAGCTTCCCGAACATTGAACCAGCTGGCCCTTACTTTCTTAAGAAAGTTAATTTTGTTTTCATCATTTTCCGCCATGCCTGCGGTTCTGAAATACCTGTCCAGAATATCAACGTCCTCCTGAAGGGACTCCTTCAGGCTTGGCATTGTGATTTCATTTGGTTCCTGGCATACCGGCTTCATAGAATCCATACTTAGCCCTCCTCCTTTTCGGCTCTGATGAGCTCGATGTCCTGCACAGCCTCGCCGAAGCTGTCATAGCTTCCGTAGAATTTTCCGTTCACATTCAGAATATAATGTCCCCGTTCGCTCTTGATCTCAAATTGCATATGCGTTTCTTTCCTTTCTTTCTGTTATGCTCTTTCAGAATTATTCCGACAAGTTTATAGGCGGTCGTTCCGTTTTCAGGGCCGATAACCCATTTTTGGTCGTACTCTGCGATTTTCACATCCTGATCGTCATACAGCCTCAGCTGAAATATCTTTCCATGAAAGATTCCGTTGGCCGATGGATACCTAGTCAGAAGCAGATCGTAAATGTACTGTCGCCCGTCCTCTTCAAGTGTCCCGCAGTATTGAAACACCTGGTCCTCCGCGGTCCAGTTCGTCATCGGATCATCGCTCCTTCAAAAACTCATCAAGGTCCTTGGAAACATAATCGTTATCGAAATTCGGGTTCATGCCTTTCCAGCTGTGTTCAGCAAGATTCTTGCTCCAATGTAGCGGACCGGCTGAGGAACATTTTTCGCAGACAATTTTGTACTCTTTATGGACGTTTCCTTCCCGGTCGGTCACGGTCCGATTATGCATCAGGCCGTGAAATATACGGCAGTTTTTGCAGTAATATATCCGTACTTTCCGTCCGGGCTCGATGTAAACTTTCCATTCAGAGTTACTCATAGGTCGTTCCTTCTTTCTTTTAAAAATATAAAAAGGCGCAGCCACAATCGACTGCGCCAATTTTTTGATGAATCAGTTTTCTTCGGACTCCTGGTTCAGGATTTCCACGGCTGAATGCGGCCATTTGGTTCCGGAGTCCCAGGCCGGCACCTCATGCTGCATCCTGTAGCATGGAATTTCTTTGCCATCATCCAGAACCAGTATCGGAGTCGCCCAGGTGGATGCAAGATAGGTGTACTCGTCTGTAACCGGGACTCCGTCGCTGTAAATAACTCCGCCGGTCCATTCAAAATCACCCTGCAGCCCGGCAGAAGCGCTTTGCGGTTTCCGTTCATGAATGATTTCAGCTGCTTTTCTCCAATCGAAAACCATTTTCTCCTTGCCACGGTTCATCTGCCCCATCATGAAAGCTGCCATCGTATCCATTACTCGTGGACCTCCTTCTTTAAAATATCATAGTGGAACCGTCCGGCTCCGGAATTGCGCCATTGTCCGAATCCGCGAAGCACACCGTAGTTCAGCGCTTCAATGACCGCTTTTTCATGACTATCCAGAAGAAGCTGAATATCAAACTCCATAGTGGATCCGGCAGGAACCGTTTCCGAGCTGGCCAGAGCGATTCTTTCTCCCTGAGCGGTAGAAGCTCTCAGCGGCCTCTGACAGATGCCGATTTCGCTTCCTTCCGGAAGATGGAAGGGAATCTGCCGGGGATGCACAAATATCAGCCCGTCGATCTCCTGCTTGTAGGCTTTGATCTTGCCGCATTCAGATTTGGGAACTTTCTTAAGACTCTTGAAAGCGTCTTTCAAATATCCCTTCCACTGATAATCCCATGCGATGGGCTCGCCATTCTTTCCGCGCGGAAAGACCGTCATGCTCTTCTCGAATACCTCTTCAGCTCCAATCGCTTCCACTTCTTCCTTCATGGAGGCCGCGTCCGGAGCGTTGCTGGCGATGTACTCCTTGTGAATATCCGGGTTTCCGCTGGCCGTTCCGAGAACGTCCTCATCAAATGTGATTCTTACTTTTAGTGTGGTCATGGTCCTTTTCTCCTTTCAGAATATCTTTGGTCTTTGCTCATCGTCGCAATTCCTTGCCGACGCTCTTCGACGCCCTTCCTTGCCCCGCCGTCGCAGATCCGCTCAATTCAGCGCTTCTCCGTTGCCGTTCTTTGCTCCGCATTACCGTTCCGCTGCTATTCATTTTGGTTCCATGCAAATCCATCGCTTTTCTTTTCATTGCGGAGTCTCGCGTCTCTACGCCATTCCACTGCTGCGCCTATCGTTTCGTTTCATCGCCATGCCGTTGCAATTCCTGGCCCATCTACTCCATGCTATACCTACGCGTTTCATTTCAAAGCCATGCCATGGCTGAGCTGCTCCATGCCATGCCTTCGCTTTTCTACGCCTTGCCCTGGCATTTCCGGTCGGTGCCTTTCCCCCGCTTCGCGATACGATGCTTTGCCGTTGCTTTGCGTTTTACGGAATATCCGCCGTGCCAAAGATGGCTGTGAGCTGGTCCGTGCTCATCCATCTCAGCTCCTTGTAGGCCTCTGGTGAGCTTTCGACTTTGAACTGGCCTCTTCTCCCGCTGAAAATCGCTTTCAGCTGGGCGGTGCTCATCCATCGAAGCTGCCGCAGTTCTCCGGCATGCAGTGTGACCTTTCCGTCTTCGTCCTTATTTTGCCAGAACGAATCCGGAGCATAGGCCGGTCCAACCGGTCTATCCCAGAAGTCAGAAAACGATTCTGACCAGGTCTTTGGGCCGGTCAGAATGGCTGCCGTGGTAAGGCCAATGAAAGTCAGCGCCACCGCGGCAACGGGTTTGAACGCCTTTTTGAGAACCTCCTCAAACATGTGAATACCTCCTTAAGTAAAAAAAATAAGGAGGACCAAGTTTTCTCAGTCCTCCCATTAATGCATATGTTTTTTGTGCGTTCAGTTTTTAGCCGAAATAGTGCAGAATAATATACGCAACAACAAGTACTCCGAATATAATCAGAAGCTGATTCGCTCCTTCCTGTGCTCTTCCTTCCTGTCTTTTCTTTTCCTCCAGTTCTCTGTTCGCTTTTCGTTCCTTATACCTTAGAATCTTGTCTATGGTATTCGATTCTTTTTCCACTGCTGCTCCGCAGTATGGACACGATAGAATATCTTTCAATTCATCATGCTGTAATGTTCCCCCACATTTGGGGCAGGTAAAAGTCTTCATCATTTCTTTTGCCTCCTTTTCATTCTTTCTTTTTACCATATTTTAAGAAAGAAGGCAATCCTATTTGTTAAATTCCGTCATCAATCTGAATATCTATCTTGGTTGGATCAATGCCATTTGTCAATTCCTTAAGTGTCTCGATCAGTTCTTGTGTTTTCTGAATCTCTTCTTCTGTCCGCTGCCTTTGTGCTTCAAGCTGCTCCGCAAGCTCCATCTCTTCCAACTTGAGTTTTTCCAATTTTAGATCAAGTTCTAAGTTGGAGGCTTGCATTTCCTTGAAAGCTTTCAGGTCCGCAATAATTGCTCCGACTCCGGCAAACAACGCCATTCCGATCAGGCCTATAACGATTTTTCCTTTCATTGTTCCACTTTCTCCTTTCAAATATCTTCGTTTTTTGAAGATTGCCTTCTTCATTACAGGCCGTGTTTATGGCGCGTTATTTCCTCAATATCATTCTTCCGAGCCAGTTTGGAAGTTTAAGCAGTTTTCTGTAGCCCTTAAAGACGTAATATCCGTGAAAGAACCCTACGTCTTTGTGCTCGATGCGGATTTTATTCCACCCTTTTGGATTCGCCGTAAAGTCACTCATTTGTTTCCTCCGTGTATTTCTTGACGATTTCGTCAATTCGCAGATCTTTTTTAGCCTTTCTCCAGTCGAGCCGGTACTTTCGGGCATCCACACAAATATAAAGATACAGACAAACATTCCGGATCTCATCATCTGTTGCGCCACGTCCTGTAATGTTTTTGGCGATTCCAATCGCTTCCTCCATAATTCGTCTATGAGTGTCCGCAGTGACGTACTTTCGGGGATTGCGGATAATATATCGGTCTCTGAACTGAAGATAATCCTCGTATTGAAGAAGCGCGCAGGCTTTTCCCATAAGTTCCATATCGCTGACACGGTAATTCATGCTCATCTTTCTTGTACCTCCGCATTAAGATTTTTTAGAAGCTCCTGATTTTTCTCCACATACCATTTTTGAAGATCATCAAAACACTCCGGGCACAGGTAACTCCATTTGGAGTCCCAGGAATACCAGTCCTTGACGTATCTTAGCCTGATCTGGAAAACATCTTTTGGAATTGGCTCGCCCTGTTTGGCAATGATTTTGCCGCATCTGTGGCAGTTTGTGTTCATGCTCATTTCCCCTTGCTTTTTGTCTGAAGATGCTTCAGCGCGCAGATCATGGTTTCCGGTGTCCAATGCCCGGGAACTTTGTAATGTCTTGTTCCTCCGCATACAATATAAGTCATGTCCGTATCCGGATGATACTCCAGCGCGGTCACATTCCATCCTTCAGTCCTCTTCATAAAGATTCTTTCTCCTTTCGCGTTCTTCCATGAACCAATTGTAATCGTCGTTAAAGCATACCCCGGGAATGTAGCTTTCACCGTCGACGTATCCTCGTTCCAGAAGATGCGTCATTTCTGTTTCCGAAATATCACAGTCCGCGAATCCGGTTCTGTCAGTTGCCTCATAGGATTGCTCCATGAAGTCGAAAAGCTCATCGTCCGTAACCGGGATGGTCATTCCGACCCGAACCCAGATCGTTTTGGTTTTAGGATGAATTGCGTTGCTGATCAGACGGACGAGATAAAGAGGCATTTCTCCTCGTTTCAACCATTTGGAAATCGTCTTTCGGCTTACTTTGATTTTCGAAGAAAGCGACCGGATGGAATATCCGGCCGCCGTCATGTCTTTTCTCATACCCTCAGAATCAATCAGCACGACAATCATGGTTTTTCTGCTGCGATAGAACATAACTGTAAATATCCTTTCTCACTCATTCCATGGCGGAGTGTCGTCTGTTTCCGTATTTTTTGACTGAGGAAGAAGCCGTCTTCCACCTTCGATCTCCTCGTAGCACTGTACTTCATCGAAGGGATGCGGCTGTACCGGGAAGTAAATATCCGTGATCCAGGGCTCCTCTTCCCTTTGTTTCAGTCCGAAGTCGATCCAGGTGTATCCATAGATGGAATCTCCAAGATACGCTTCCCATCCGCGTTCATCCCCTCCGTCCACTTTGTCCTGGCCGAGGAACTGAAGGAATTCGTTGAATGTGACGACTTCTTTCAGCTGGAATATCCGGTTGGTCTGATAAAGCGCCTCCATCACGTCCGCTCTCGTGGCCTCGAATTCGATCATTTTACCAAGGAATTCGATTCGGAATATCTCCTTTACATCCCAGGGCTTTTTGTTGGTTTCGTCAAGCTTCTTTTGCTCAACGGCCTTTTCAACAACTTTGGTTACGCTTGGCCCGTTCAGCTGCTCCGACATGTTCTTGTATTCCGAAAAGGCCTTCTTTGCTTTATTCATGTTGTCTGCATTAATCACTTCGGAGCCAAGTAGACTTCCAAGCGCCATGGTTCCACTGATGATTGCCGGAATATAAGCTCCGATTTGCGCTTTTGTCGACTCAAACCAGGTCAGCTCCGCGTTTTCGTTCTGAGTGATCTCTCGTTTCGCCTGAAGTGCCTCATCCTTTCTTTTCTGAGCTTCCGGCGTGTTTTTTGCAGTCAGATAGGCGGTAATCACCATACCGACTCCGGCCGCAATCACGAGCATCGTTTTTCCTTTGATCCTGATTATCATGTCCTTTGTCTCCTTTACATCATGTCCGTTCTTCTGAAAATGCCGGCTCCTTCGTGGCTTCTGTTAAGGCATCGGATTATACGTTTCAAGTAGTCCGCATGAAGCTTCGGATCCGCATTCGTCGCCACGAAAAGCGAAGGCGCGCACAGTTCGGTCTGAATAATCACGTCTTTTGCTCTCGGATATCCCTCCTCAATACTGATGTGAATCCTTTTGTGCCAGTCAGAAGGAAAACGATTCTGCATCCGCAGGATGTTTCTCCCAAGCTCATACATGCAGATAGGCTGCTCTGATTCCTGATCGGTTTTGAAGTTATACCATCCACAAAAATACATACTGAAAATATCCATTTGTTCAAGCCGTTCGTATTCCCATGTAATCTGACGGTAGGCTGCCGATGTGTCAGCGGTATTAAACTGCTCCTGCCGCGGATTGTAAATGGAAACGTTTTCGTTTTCCAGCTCAGCGATAACTTCTTTTTGCCAGTCCTTACATCCTGTGATTCCTCCGGCTAAAAACAGGGATGCAAAAAGAGGAGCTTCTCTGCTTGGGGCGGTAATAATCTGGCTCATTTTATGTCCTTCGCTCCTTTCAAAAATATCCGAGACTTTTAGTAATAAAGCGTTTGCATTCCAAGTATGCAGTTGCAGATTCCGCTTCCTCCGTTTTCCGGATTGTTCAGGCATTTTCCGCATGCAGAAGCACTTTTAGGAATGCCCTCAAAAATATCATTGCTCCTCGTCGTCCATCCGCATTTTGGGCACATAAATCCTTTCTCGTAATGCCATAAAAGGTTCGTTTCCCCGCATCTCGGGCATGCCATTTTTTCGTTCATCAAATTTCACCTCCTTAATCTTATTTTTCATTCAGGTATTTACTCAACCATTCCTCAATATCTTCTTCGCTGTATCCATGCTCTCTGAACCACAAATAGTAGGCTTTCGTCGTTTTCCCAACCCTGCTGTATGCTGCGTCCCAGCCTTGACTCCACTGATTCTTTGTTTCTTTTATGATGGTGTCGCGCATTTGGTCGTACTTTTTCTTATAATCTTTGTCGAGCATGTTCCGATAGTCCCTGGCCGATACCGCACTGATGACCGCGCCAAGAGTGATCGAAGAGAGAATAACAACTAAAAGAAGTACGCCGTGCATTTGAATCATTTTGCTTGCCTCCTTAACGATGCAGATCGAGAATCGTAACATAACCGTCTTTGTTCCGTTCGAAAGCAGTCTTCAGCTCGTTTTCGTATTCCGGGTTATCAACGAAGAAATACTTTTCCCGATCCCAGTGCTCTCGTGTGCTCTGATTGCCGAACGTGTCATCAATAAAACCGTATCCGTGATCTATAAGCTCCTCGGAATTGCAAAGATCGGATATTTTGCATCCGTCGACGCAAATATACCCATCTCGCGCGCCGCTATAAGCAAAGAAATCTTGCTCTATGCGATCGTAACTGTAAAAACCGGGTATTGGAGCCTTCCTGTCTCTATAAATACGCAGCAGAGTTTCAAGAAATTCGCATCTGAATAATCGTCCGCCTCTCGGCGTGCCAACGTAGTAGTACCATTTATACTTTTCATCTGTTTGAGAAAATCGTAGCTTTAGCAAACCTCCGTACCTTCCGCCGACGGTCCAAGAATCCCAACGGATATCGCTGTCGACTTGGTCTGGATTATACTCACTGTACGGTTCCATAATCTTTTGAATTTGCTCGTCGATCGGTAGTTCTTTCGTAAATAGATAAATACAATAATGCATTACGTTCCCCTCCTTTGAAAAAAGAAAAGACCATGGCGTTTACCACAGTCTTTTGCTTTCTCTTTTTCTTTCCTTTTCTTCTGTAAGTTTGTCTCGGACATAGTATCCAAGTCCGAATACCGCAACCGCTAATAACCAACCAGCAACGATTAAAGTATTAATGAACATTTTTCTATGCCTCCTTTCATCATAGGAAATGTTCATGATGCGAAGAAAAAAAAGAGGGCAAAGCCCTCACCAGGTATGGCCCTCGGAAAACATAATTTCCTTCTGCCAATCCCTGAGATTGCTTTGCTCCTCTTTCAAGGGAAGATTGTAGTCAATAATCCTGGAATCGATTACACAACTGTTGTATACATTCCACGGCTGGCAGCCTTGATAAAGTCCGTCGTCACGCTTCCGCCACGCTTTAGCTTCTTCCGCCTTTTTATAAGACGAATAGACGCCAAAAGTGTCATAGTCAATAACATTTCCTTTCTCGTCCGTCATCTGCATCAAAAGTAAATAAACTTTCATGTCAAATCCTCCTTTTTATTTAGTAATCTTCCCATTAAGGAGGATGTTCGTGATGCGTGTTTTATTCCCCAGACCACATCCTTGAGTATTCATGTAAGGTCATGGCCTTTCCATATGGAAAGATTATGCCGACAACGTATTCCATTTTAGGCTCCCATCTTTCCCACTTGTTGCATCTCGCAGGGCAATGACAGGTCGGAACCTTCCAGTGATCATCTGCCCAGCCGTATTTGCAGCTCCGACAGTCCTGAAGAATATCTTCTTCCATGCTTATTCCTTCTTATCTGCCCATGGCCTTGGCGATATAGTCTACGATCTCCTTTACCTGCTGAACCGTCCACTCGACGTTACTTTGCGTAACGGTTTTTGCGATCAGCATAGAATAGCTCGTATCCTTGTCCGGAATAAAGATGGACGCCGTTACAAATATCACGCCAATGATGCCTGTAATAATCGTCCATCTTTGGCAGACCTTTTTATACTGCTTATGCTGCTTATAGCTGCAGCTGTCCGGTCCGTAAACGGCCATCATAGTATAATTGTAAATCCAGCCGACGATGCATCCGACAGCGGCAATCAGGTTTACGGCACCAATGATCGCAAAGACTGTCTGTAAAACGCTTCCGACAGTAGCCCAGTAGAGGATCATGGGGTCAATGATGTAAGTATTCATTTTTATTGTCCTTTCTAAATATCTTATTCCTCAGTTTTTACTATTTCAGGTTTATCCGGAACTTTGTAGGGGAAAGCGACCGGAATTATGCTTTTCCTGCAGGTGTACGTGAATCCGTCCTTGTCCTCAAAGACGCGTCCTCTGCTGTCAATCGCCGTTGAATTATCACGGTGGTACCGAAACACATGCCCGCAGCGTTTGTTCTGCTGCTCTTCCTGCTCTCCAAATGGCTCGCCCCATTCATCTTCCTCTCCGGTTAAAGGCAGAAGCGGCTGCCATCTGGCAAGTCGGTCAAACAAATTCAACACGTAATTGGCGCTCATTCCGCTGTGTCCCTGGCTGGAAAACGTCTCTATAAGCTCTATTACATCCGCTATTGCCATCTTCTGCATCTCGTCGTCTTCACCAGGAAAAGCTTTTTCCAGTTCCGATTTTGCGTATTCCACGAGATTGCTCATTTTTCTTCCTCCTTTGAATCCGTTGCGGATCTGATGTAGTCGCCGTTCTCATCCATCGAGAACCGGGTGGTCCCATCACAGTCCTTGATTTCTCCTTTCTCATCAAGTTCAATCTTTTCATCCAGATTCAGATCCAAAAAATACAGCGGATAATCTTTGGACTTATCGGTGTAAACGTGAATATCTTCATGGCAGTCCTCATACTCATCCCAGTCATGAATTTCATACCATCTGAAAAAAGAATTCCGATACAGATCCATCAGATCGCTGTCGGTCATGTGAACATCGTCCAAATAGGCCTCATTTAACGGCCCATGGAATGCGGCCTCTTCGAAGAGCCTCCTGGATGTGCCGAACCGGCTTCCGGTGCAGTACATTTCGGATACACGTCCGTCCTTTTTGATCACCAGATATCTTCCATAATCATGCGGCCCGCAAAAGAGCGATACGGATTTCCATAAATATTCGGAGTCGAATCCCAGAAGAAGGCTAATATCGTCTTTCGCCCCGAAATGAGCACCCCAGTCGCTTTTATAGATCGCTTTCTTCATTGTTTATTCCTCCTTTTTCAGATCTTTTTTAATCCGCTGAATATCTTTCGATAAAAGAACCCATATCTCCGAGCAGCATTCTATTTGCCCGTCTTCTTGCTCGCTCTGTTTCCATTCGTCCACGAATACGTCATTCAGAAGAAGGCGTCTGGCAACATCACGATGTATTTCGTCAAAAGTATTCTCCCGAAGATAGTTTATGTCGGCTCCGACAAGGTCCTCCTGAGTAAAACCTGCGTATCCCTTAATGCAAATAGGCCTGACGTTTACGCCTTTGACCACAATCGAATTTGCCTTATCTGGATAAAGTACGAAACCGCCAAGTTTCCGAATGAGCCACTGCCGGATTTTTCCAGGTCTTTTCATATTCATTCCTTCGTCTCCTTTTCGTATTCTTTACGAATATCTTCAAGTTCACGATCGTGCTGCTCCAGAATTTTTTTATCGTTCCACCAGGTCACTCCATACTGCTTTACGTACCTTTCATCCAGTTCAAACTCTTTTGCGCACCGACCATAGTAATCGGCTTTTCCATAAGGATGCTTTTCGAAGTAGGAAATATCATGAACCTCGACTTTCTCGGCCCGAATGTGGTGGCAAGTGAGCCGATCATAGGGCTTGTCATAAATAACAGGAACATCGTATTTTGCGACGAAATCGTCTATTTCTTTTTTAGAAGCGAAAACCAATCCGAGCATATCCTCTCTCCAAATTGCGTCACCGAATCCGCCATCCACCTGGTATCCGTGATAGATCGCCCAAAGTTCCTTTTCCATGATTGCAAGACCTCCTGAAAAAATAATAGAGGATGACATTTAAGCCATCCTCTTCATTAACTGGAATGTTTTTAACGCGTCCGTCACCTTCTCAGTAAGTTCATCTCAGCCAGAATCTCACTCACTTTTTTGCCCGTTCGTCTCCTTTCCTTATGAATGAATTCAATCTGTTCACTGGTAAGCGGCTTCTTGGTATAAATATAAGCATTCAGACTGTGGTCATAGATTCTTGTCCGCTTTTCCCGTTCCGCCTGTCGTTGGGTAACATTTCGATTCACATTCCGGATCACTTTATTGGCCCCGCCGAACAGTGCTGCTCCTGCTCCGGCAACGGCTGCCGCTTTTTCAGGATTCTCCATAACCCAGTGTAGGACGTCCTTTACCTTTGCGGCAAACTTCTTGCTTCCATCCTTGACGCGGTCCTTCATTTCTTGAATGTTCATTTTACTCTCCTTTCGGTCTTCCATCTCAATTCCTCCATATGAATTCGTCCGGAATATCAATGATCTTCGGGTTCATAACAAGGATACTGTTGCAGTCCCATCCATAAAGAGGCCAATACAGTCGACTAATATCTGTCACTTCAATTGCGTCGTATTCCTCTGCCAACTTCTCAAAATCCAGCCGGCACTCTGAATATTGATCGCGCTTATTATAAGGTTCCAACTTCGGCAGGTTCTCAAGCTGGTCCTCGTGGCTCAGCTCCAGCATCCTTGCACCGTCCTTCAGCGTAAAAGTGAAGGAATAGTTCAGATCATCTAGTCTGAATTCCTCACATTTGCACCAGCTTTTCCAGGTCAAGTCTCCGTCTTTCCGGCTGGCCCATAAACCGCCGTAGGGCTTTGTAAAATATCCGCGGTTCCGGATCGGATTCGGAGTGTAAAACCAGTCGCTTCCGTAATGGATGTAGGTCGTTTTACCTTCTGAAGTTTTGATCTGTTCTTCTCTTTCCGTCGTCATGGTCATTGTACCTCCTGAAAAAAATAATAGAGGATGACATTCGAACCATCCTCTTCATTAACCGCCATGTTTTCGATGCGATAAAAAAGAAGCCCGCGTTTTGCGAGCTTCTTTTGCCAAGATGAGAATATCTTCAGTTCTCTCCGAATCCAATCTTGTTTTGGATACTTCCATCCGATTTCTTATTTTTATCCCCCTTGTACGCATCCGATCTCTGCGGCTTCTCGCGATCAGGGCCGTTTACTTTGTGCCTGATTTCCCCAATCAATGATCCAATACCTCGATCCAAAATGTCATACAGGAACAGTCCAACCACAACTCCACCTACGATTTTACCAAAACCCATGGGCCGTACCTCCTTAGATTTATTCCCATCTAAGAAGATGTTTTCGATGCGAAAAAAAAGAGGGAACCGTGTTTTACACGATTCCGTTCTTCTTTTCGTAACATTCTTTCGCCCACTTTTGAAATTCAGGATCACACTTCGAAAGGTCAACTTCATGCACTTCAATCTCACGCTTCTTGGGCTTGTCACCTTTGACGTAGTCGGAAATAGCCTTAACAGCAATAACCGGCATCGACAAAACGATAACAGTACCAACAGCAATGTTTGTAAACACTTCTCCAACTTTCATTTTTATGTCCTCCATATCATTTGTGATAGAACTTCTGTTCTTCATTATAGAGCATGTTCATTATGCGAGGCCAAAACAAATAGCTTGTTTTTCAAGCTAGTCATCTTATAAAGGTGTTTTTCGGACGAGTTCCATTTCATCAAATATAATCCGCTCTGAAAGCATCCCCTTATGACGAAAGGAGGGTGTTGACATGGACATTCAGGATCTGTACAATCTAATTGAAGCGAACCTTGACAACCGCATATGCAGTAAAGACAGTCAAATGAAAAGAATTAAACTTCCGATCCCGGAAGAATATGGTGGAGGAATTGCAACCGGAGCAACCGTTGAGGCTGCCGTCCGTAACCTGATTGCCCGTCTCGGAGTCAAAGCGACCAAGGACGTTCCTCTTTTTTCCGATTGCGCCAATGGCTGGCTGAACATCAAGGAAGGACAGCATAGATCCCCTTCCACGATCGCAGATTACAAAAGGATCATTAATACACATATGATTCCTTTCTTTGGAAAGAAGCAGATCGATAATATCACGCCGGATGACATCCAGCTTTACTACAATTCGATCATGAACCTTTCCAAATCTTATTCAGTTCAGAGTAAGGCGATCCTTAGAGGAATTTTCGAAAGAGCAGAAAGAAATAACTGGATCGAGTCGAACCCAATGCGGTTTACCTACGAAAGAAGCCGCAAAGTCGGAAAGAAAGTGGTCCTTCAGGATGAGAATCTGTACGACGTAATATCACAGCTGGATCTTCTGAAGGAATCGCATGACAGACGCGATTACTTTTATGCCTGCTTTCTGTGCTTTACAGCATTTCGAAAAAGTGAAATCCTTGGCCTTCGCTGGTCGGACATCGATTTTGAAAAAGATGAAATATCCGTCGTGAACAGTGTGACTTTTCCGGATGGCATAAATGAGCCCTATGTTTCTTCTCCGAAGGACGACTCCTTTGGCGTTGTTCATCTGAACAGCCAGCTGAAGGAACGGCTTCTTCCTTACAAAAAAGAAACGAAAACCTATGTCATTCCCTACGGAGAAGAATATCAGGACAAGCCTGTCACCCGAAGCATGTTCACAAAGATGTGGCGTCGTATCAACAAAATCATTGACCTGAAAGGTGCGACCTCGCATTCCTTCCGAGCTTCCTATGCATCCATGATGAACGCCCACTGCGATCACATAGATCCGAAAGCGCTGCAGGAAGTGCTCAGGCATAAGACTCCGGATCTGGCGATTAAGGTCTATACGAGGCCGAACGACAATAAAACCCGTCAGGCTGAACTTGAGTACGACAAATATCTTCGCGAAAAAACAGCTAACTGATTTAGGCAAAAAAGAAGGCGCCGTGTTTTCACAGCGCGACGCTGCTTTTTATTCAATTCCTAATTTCTTACTCCAAACCTTGTCCAAATGTCTGTATACAAGCCACTCATAGAGTCCTCCTCCAACGACAAACAGGGGCCACAGAGCCCATACCATAACTGTCATAACCGCACCGATTATGAACAAAACAAATCCCGATTCAATTTTCGGCTGGATTTGGGTTAAGCAGTGGAACTCCGCATAAACCTCATCCGTGTGATTTCCGAATCGTATTGTCATCTTATTAATGATGCTGTTATACTCTTGGTAATGGACCCAGTACGCTCCAAATCCTGCCACCAGATAAATAATCACCCATAAAAATGTCATACCAAACACCTCCATAAAATTTTTGAAGTCTCCTTCATTATGGAAGATGTTTATCGTGCGTATACTTATGCAATCGCATCTGGACACGATTTGGAACACTTTCTTAAACCCCGGAGCCGTTGAAATATAAGGCCTGGAGGCGATTTAAAGGAGTCATTTTGTGGACATCCAAATGGACAAAACGCCCTAATCTCATCAAAGTACCCGTCTTGCCAAAAACAAAAGAAAGCCCGGAAGCCTTATTTTTCAAAGCCTCCGGGCCTGTACACCATTAGGGACTCGAACCCTAGACACCCTGATTAAGAGTTTTGAACCATACATAATTATGCAAGAAAGGAGAATATTTACTGCGTATGCGATTCTGAGTTTTCTTCGAGGTGCACGTACCGTTCTTCCTTTCTATTCCAATATTTTTTGCCCTCTAAAATATCTTTTACTGCCTCGTCATAGCCTTCTCTTCTTGCAGTTTCCCGTATATTAATTTTATAATCGTCATAGCACATTGTTAAAATTCCGACAATGATGAGCACCAGATTTGCCAAAAGTATGGCTACTAAGATTTTTAAAATGACATCCCACACAATTCATCACTCCCTGAACCACCACACTCTGTCTGGTCGTAAGCAGTCGATTTTTAGTTCTTTTTCTTCCTCATATAATATATCATCGTCTTTGAATTCCGGTGGAGCTTTGAACTTATCCACTCCATCCGGAACAATTATCACACAGCATTGTCCGTGCACAAAATGGTCAATGATTGCCGGCTGACTATTAAACCAGATTTTTCTTCCGACCATTTTTTGATCATATCCGATAGAGTTAAATTCCAATGGATGGTCGTCGATTGCATTAATAAGCGTAATTGCTTCTGGCACAGAATATCTCATTCCTCCGGGAACTGTATAGAAAGGTTCGCCGTTTCTGGTAATGATGGTTTTGGCGCCGCCAATCGTGAAGGTTTCGCCCCATTTGCTTTTTATTCTAGGCTTTTCCTCATACTGAATTCCCCAAGCAACCGGGCATTCGAGATCATACTCGACCAAATTCTCAAGCGAAGGCTGCTCATTTCTCGGATAGCACCATAATTCTTGTCTTGTCGCAAGCCCGCCCCTCCATTTGAGCGTATGGCAATATCCCTTAATCTGACATACGTAGTACGGAACACCACCGATTACAAGGTCCCAGTCATATGGCTTAATCTTTGAAAAATCAACATTTTCATCGAGAAGTTTAATGTCCTCGAAATTCATTCCATTGAAATCCATTCGCTTTCTCCTCGCTTCTAAAAAATTAAATTAGTATTAAACCGTGTGCTCCTGGAATCTTCTTGAAGTCGTTAAGCAGTCGCTGTCCGAGTCTTCTCCATCTGGCCTTTCTATACGATTTTCGATAAAATAGCCACTTGACAGTTCCATCCTTTGCTATTTTAATAGTCATTTTCCAGGGTCCTTTCTTTCTTAATCTAAAATAATACACCCCGAATATCATCCTCCTGAGGTTTTTCTACTAATCGATAAAAGTATGGATCTTCTTTAGCCTCATACCAGTCAATCCAGTGAACCTGAGATTTAAGTCGCTTGATCGCTTCTTCTTCAGTTCTTGCCAGAACACCCCAAATATCACATTTGCGATAAGCTTCCCTTTCGTCTCCAGCAAAGCCTTTTGGAACGCATAGAAAGTAAAAAATCGTAAGTTTATCGTCTTTCAACAATTAACCCTCCTTAAAGAAAAAAAAATAAGTCCGGGTTGACCTTCGCCCGGACTTATCATGAAAATTACTCTTCCAACGCCGTAATATCATCAAACAGCGCCGGAAGTTTCAGCTTGCACTCATTCAGCAGTGGCACCATGATCTCCAGCATCTGAGGATGCGGCTTTCCGTGCTCTCCTGCTGCCCTGAGTTTGAAGATGTTTCTCCATTCGCGCATATCAGCCTTCACAATAAGCGTCGTCTTCAAGCTGTTTGGAAGAACGCTCCTTGCCTCCTGAGGAGTCGCTCCTTTTTCAAGAAGCTCGAAATATCTTTCTTCGGCAATTTGACAGCTGTTGTACCATAAAACGTACTTCACAGTATCATCGTTCGCCCCGTATTTAGCCTGCAGAAATTTATTCCCGTGTATTTTTACAATATCATCTTGACAAGGTCTCCAGAAGCAGGGCTCGATCACCGTAATTTCATGCCCAAACTTTCCTTTGCTATAGTTGCAATATCTTGTGCTCTCCTGAGCAAAGCTGCAGAGCCGGTGTCTCACGATTTCGTGACTGATGCCCCGATCGACAATGAATCTTACCTTCATTGAAGCATGCTCGATCATTGCTTCATGTCCGTTCTTCACCAGGGTACGGACAAACTTCTCCCCGCTTTCGTCCGTCATGGCAGCTTCGCTTACATAGCACGTCCGTCCGGATTCTTCGATCTCTCTATAAATATCCGCAGCAGTCTTGGGGTCATCCATATCCGGGGTCATAATCTGATAATGCGCTTTAATAACTTTCATTTTCTTTCACGATCCTTTCAAGTTCTTTAATTCTTTCAATAATTGTGAGATTTCTTAAATTCTGATTCTGATAGAAATATCTGATCAGGATCTGGAAATAATAGCTTCCATTGCTTTAGCAACGATATTGATTGCTAAATACGAAAGATGGAATTCTGCCAGCAGAACGGTTTTCCTTTCGATATCGTCTCCTTTGACTGTCATTTCAAGCCGAACGATTCCAGAACGCTTGCTGATGATATAGAACTCATGAAGAATAGTCTTTCCTTCTACCTTGAAAGTATTTGTCCACACGTGCTCTACAAAATCTTTTTCACCAAGAAGCTCTTCCGTGGCAATCCATCCGTCCTCAAGTGTGGCATCTTTGCACCGGTTCAGAATATCCTGCGCAGTTTGAGCGATATTGTTCATGACTTAGCCCTCCTTTACTCCTGATTTTCAATGCCCTCGACCGGCTTAATTCTGGCATAAATATCACAATAAGTGGAATCGAAGGGATCGTCCACTTTCTCGATAAACCAAGGCTGATTCTCAACTTCCTTGCGATAATGGGGCCAGTTTCCTCCGCCAATTCTTGCATGAATGTAGAGAACATCGTTCTGACCGCAGTATTTGTTGAAAGTTAAAAAGTTTCGGAAAACCTTGCGCCTTGCCATTTTCATATTGTACTTAAAGAGCTTGCGTTTCTTTCCATGAATGGCGTTCCAGCGAATTGCAACCGGATTATAAATGTCCGTCGCATAGACCAGATATTTACGACGGAGTCTTCTTGTTCGTTCACTAACTTCATAGCTGAAAGGCTTGTAAACAAAATCCGATTCACAAGCGCTTTCACAATCTAAAAGTCCAGTCATCGACGCCTCAAGTTCAATTTCATCCATTGACAATGGTTTTTCAAGCAACATCAGCCGAAGACCGCGAAGTCTCGGAACGCTGATCCCGTTATCCGACATAATCTTTTCGATAAGTTCAATGTTCTCATAGGCTCCCAAATCCATTGCATTCAACTCCTTTAAGGATAGTTTACGCCGTAAACAGCGATTTCGGGTTTTCCGTCTTCTCCAATAATATAATAGGGAGATATACCCAAACGATAAATGTCAGCAATTTTCAGATAACATATCATGGTTTGTGGATCATACGCCACAGTAGTTTTGTTCTCGGTATCTAAGGTTTTGACTTCGATCAAACCGTACGAAACATGCCGTTCTATGCCTTTTGAATCAATCGTTTTCTGAACGCATCCAGACAGCATGATTGCAAAAAGCAAAAGGACCAACAACAGAAGAAACCGTTTAACTTTCATTTTAAAACCCCTCCCGAGATAAACTTATCTTTCAAAACTCAGAATAGTCGCCGTCGATGTCTCCATTCCGGATCGCATCAAGCATTTCTTCCACTTCAATAATGAGCTCCGCCGCTTCCTCTTCATTCAAACGAACGTCCAGTTCGTCAGTTCCCATATCCATCCTTAATCACCCCCTTCACAAGTTCGAAAGACTTGAGAATATCTTCGACTTTCTTAAGCTCACTCTGAAGCCGGTCCCTCTGCGCGATCAGATCCTTATAAGTCTTGTCGAAGCTGGAGTCGCCGAAGGAATTGTCTTGCACCTCCTCCCTTTTCTCCTCTTCCTTCGGCGTAATATCAACGGCCGTGGCCATATCGTGCTGCTTCAGAAAGTCTTCAAGTGTTACCTCATCTTCATTCGTCTCTTCAACAGCCGGCACAGGAATATCACCAAACTTCAGTCTGGCATACCGCCACCTCTGATAAGCTGCTGATCGATCAATCTGGTATTTCTCCATATACCATTTGACAGGATCGCTGCAGGCGGATGCGTTCTTAAAGTCTTCTTTTGGGTCAGCACTCGATTTTTTTCTGACTGTCGTATCTTTAACCTCGTTTTTAAACAAATCTGGGCAAAGCAATTTTGCCTTCCGGAACCGTTCCCTGGCTGCGCGGATATTAGGCGAGCCTTCCGTGTCCATAAGATACTGAATAGGATTTCCAGATTCAATAGCTTTTTTCACGATGTCGTGGTATTTGGCGTGTTTAGTCGCAGCGCCTTTCTCCCATTTTGAAAGTTTCTTTTCTCCGGTCATTTCGTCAATAATCTCCACTACTCTTTTTCCAACAGGGCATCCGGACAATTCGTTGCAGTCGATGCATTTTACAGGATCGCGGCCGAACTTATTGCAAATGTATGCCCGGCCTTTGAGTTCCTCGAGACTCATGCTGTCAATCGTCTTAACTGCTTCGTGAATCATTTTGGTCCTTCTCCTTTTCTCAGATGATGATCATAACGTCCGCATAATTACAGTACCAATTCGTAAAGACAAGCCGTGTGCCATTCGGATAGTCGCATTTTCTGACCCGACGAATAATCGATTTCAAAGATTGCTCTCTTTTCGTCGGAAGAAATTTTTTGTATTTGTCATTACCAAACCAGCTATCCAGGAACCATTCGCAATTTTTGTCGTTGTAAAAAGAATCATGAGGATACGCGATATAGCATATCCCCATGAAATTATGTTTCGACCGTTTTCCTTTTCCGTATCTAATCGTCACAGCCTGTCCGCCTTTCGCACTTCGTCGATCAGCTTTTCACACAGGAACGGTTCTTTGATCTTGTATTCCTGCATGCGGCTCTTTCCTTCGTGGAAGTCCTGCATGGCCATCAGGATGATCTCCAGCTGTTCTTTCCTCTGGAATCCTCCGCCGCCTTCCCGTCCCTTGAACTGCCTCCGTGCAACCATGACGGGTGTCGGATCATAGCCTTCTGCGTTGGCCGATCCTCCGGTATTAAAAAGCCGGAAGAACAGCTCCACTTCGTAACAAGGCATTCTGGACGTCCGAAGCATCAGATAGGATGCGGTCACGCAGGAAGCCTTCTTGGAATACGGCTTGGTCCCATAAGTCGTAATCCGATAGGCCCGGTTGAGCTCATCGATGTGCTCGGAAATATAATGGGTGACCTGAGGCTTGGTCGGGGCTGCGCCGAACTTTCCGGTAACAATATTGGCAACCGAGACGACGGATGCATTGGCGTCGAGTCCTTCTGCTCTGGACATCTGCAGGACAGTCCGATCCATGCCAACATCATAGATTGTCACGTCGTCCTTCACATTGCGAATAACAGCCATCTGAATGGTCTTTCCGGATTCAATAATGGCCGCCAACCGATGCTGGCCGTCCTTCAGTGTTCCATCCTCACCGAAGACGATCGCTTCGCCATTCAGCTGCCACCGACCGTTCTTCATGTCCTCGGCATACCGCTTATAAACGGCTCTAGTCAGCTTGCGATAATTATCCGTGTTGTGACGGAGATACTCCACCGCTTTGGCCGGGCTGATACTTTCGATCTTAAATTCCATTTTTCAATTCCTTTCCCGAGAGGACGCTCTCGACCAGTTTGACAAGACGATTCGAACAAACGAAAATATCATATGGCCAAAGAATAAGGCGTCTGGAAATTAAAAGCAGACTGAACTTCCCATTTTTTTCGGGAAGTCGGGACTTGGCTTCATGGCACTTTTTCGGATCCATTCCGAAGGACCAGCCAATATAGAAAATCGAAGCCACAAGCCATACGATCCAGGCAAGAAGACCCGCTTTGAAATATCCGAGCAAAATCCCCATCAGATAGTCGTTCATCCTGTTTTTCTCCTTTTTCTTTAATTATCTACATAGGCAACTAAAGCCAGCAGTCCCATGATCAAGATAAGGTATCCAGCTCTCAAATATCCGTCCAGAGACGCCATCAGAATGTCAATCATTTTTTCTCCTTTCAATCCGTCGGTTCTTCGTAACAGATTTTCAATTCCTCGATCAACTGATTCTTGTTCTTGAAATTGCACCATTCGATCAATTCGCGACTGCATTCGCGGCATAGATCAAGCCTGTCTTCTCCATAGCCGTGAATATACCGCGTTACCTGCACACTCGGATTACACCTCATTTCAAACAGATTCCCGCACCGATGGCATTTATAGGCTTTCATTGACCAAATCCTCCTTTCGATAAAAAATAAAAAAGAGGATTATGTCGTACGTCCGCACGTACAATTATCGACAGAACGCGGGTCTGTCATTACATGTCCTCTTCATTATTAGGTATGTTTTCTGTGCGTGGCTTACAAAAAGAAAGAGAGAACGTTTTTTTTTGTTCTCTCAGATTAAGCGTCAGTCAAATATCAGTATATTAGTCCTGTCTTTCATCACTTCCATGAATTGTTTCGGGTCGGCAGCATCAAATTTGTGTATTACTCCATTCATATCTTTGTATTTCATGATACAATGAAACACATCTTTTGCCGTTGCTGCGTTATAGTCCGCCATCGAAGTTCCGACTTTTTTTACCAATTCGTTCATATCTTCTCTGAACGCTTCGTTTGCTTTCTGTCTTTCCTGTTCTCCCTTCCTTTCTATGTCTTGCATAGCCATCATATGTCTCCGCTCTTCGTCCATTGCCTGCTTTGCCATTTCGTTTACCATCTTCATTGCTTCTTCTTCCTGTCTTTTTGATTCCTCCTGTATTTTTTTCTTCAGCGGATACAAAACCACTCCTGAAATCACAAATCCGATAATGATCCAAATAATTTTCTTGTTCATGGCTTAGAGCCTCCTTTCATTATTAGCAATGTTCTAAATGCGCAAAAAAGAAAGGGCTTGTTCAGCCCTTAACTGATTTTATTCTTTAGTAATCATAATCACGTTATCCGCTAGAACTTCTGCCCCTTCTTCTTTCCGTCGTTTCTCATATTCCCTCTTTGTCACAATCTGTGCAATATCCCATCCTTTCGTTAGTCCGTACCGCTCTGATCTTGTCACAGCATTTAATACTGTGCAAAGACGAGCAAGCAGCTCTTCCTTCGTGTTCTTTGCCTTCATATAGTAACGTATGGTCATATTAAAAACCCTCCTTTCATCATGATCCATGTTCCAAATGCGTTTTTTCAAAAATCCCTCCCGGGAAATTTTTGCCTTTGAAAAAAAAAATAAAAGCCCATGTTCCTCTTGCGAGGAGCACAGGCTGAAAAAACCAAAACAGAAAGGCGGCGATCCCTCCATCGTTTGTCCGCTCCCGCCGATGCTTTGCACGCTGAAGAGTAGTGTG
>Ga0326511_10000520_pt1 | contig 33860 bp, 50 predicted proteins | sample 0_2496_0518_D_FD_203701 | JGI IMG/M metagenome (GOLD analysis project Ga0326511, IMG submission 203701) | Bovine rumen microbial communities from UC Davis, California, United States - 0_2496_0518 | ecosystem: Host-associated > Mammals > Digestive system > Stomach > Rumen | place: USA...
GGCTTCCGCAACGCACACGTACACATAAAGGGGGTGTGGTAAATGGTTAAAGCCGGGGGCAAACCTTCAATAAGTGCCCAAAAATCAGAAGCCACCAAAACCGTCAAAAAAGTGACGAAAAAAGCCGCCAAAACAACGAAAAAGGCAACGGCTTCTACGAAAAAGACGGGGACAACCGCCAAGAAGGCAGTTAAAACCGCCGCAAAGACAAGCAGAAAAGAACCCGTTTCTGATGAGGCAAGAAGAAAACGCCTGATCAAGAACGAGACAAGGCGCTTGGCCGAGACATTTAAGGATGTACCAAGCGAAAAGAAGCGCCTGGTTAAGGCTACGATCGATGATGCAGCGTTTTTGAGCATATCGATGCAGGAACTGAGAGACCAGATCAACCGGGAAGGCATGGAGATAGAATACCAGAACGGTGCAAACCAATGGGGGACCAAACAGAGCCCGGCGGTACTCTCTTACTTGCAGATGTCACAGAAATTGGCAGCTGCTATGAAAATCTTGCTTGACTGTCAACCAAAGGCGGAAGTTAAAGAGACTGAAGACAAGTTTGATGACTTCGTAGTTATGCGAGGTGATGACTAAATGGTCAGATATCCGGATAACTACAATCCGATAAAAACATACTGGGAGCGCATCTGTGACGGGCGGGAGATCGTAAGCAACAAGGTACGCCGCACATATCAGATGGTTATGGAAGAACTACTTGAGCATCCCGGTGAATACCATTATAGCCCGCAGCGGGCAAAGCACGTTATAGAGTTCTTTGAAAGTTACTGCCATCACTCACAAGGCAAAGCCGGAGGCCAGCTCGTTGTGCTGGAACTCTGGGAAAAGGCAATGCTGGCTACTGTGTTCGGATTTATCGACAAGAACGGCCTGCGAAAGTACAGAAGAGCAGTGCTGATAGTTGGGAAGAAGAACGGCAAGAGCCTCATAGCTTCAGGAGTAGGCAATTATATGCTGATCGGAGACGGAGAGGCGGGCCCGCAGATCTATTCTGTGGCAACGACAAGAGACCAGGCAAGGATCATCTGGAAAGAGGCCAAGCGCATGGTCAATAAGTCTCCGGCACTCCGCAAAAGGATCAAGCCGCTTGTGGCTGAGCTATCCAGCGAAGCATATAATGCCGGAACCTTCAAACCGCTTGCAAGTGATACCAACACCTTGGATGGACTTAACATCCACTGTGCACTGATGGACGAGATCCACCAGTGGAAGAACGGCAGGGCATTATATGACATCATTGCGGATGGTGTAGTAGCAAGAGAGCAGCCGCTGATATTTATAACAAGTACAGCGGGAACCGTTCGGGATGACATCTATGATGAGATCTATGACGAATGCGAGCGCATAGTTAACGGCTATGATGATCCGAACGGATACAAAGACGAAAGAACCATAGCTTTTGTATATGAGCTTGATAAAAGGGCCGAGTGGACAGATGAGAAGTGCTGGAAAAAGGCTAACCCGGGACTTGGCACCATAAAGAACCTTGAAACACTAAGACATGAAGTCGAGAAGGCAAAGCAAGATCCGCTGCTTGTTAAGAACCTCGTGTGCAAGCAATTCAACATACGCGAGACATCAAGCGAAGCGTGGCTGACATTTGAACAGCTGGATAACAGAGAACTGTTTGATATAGCAAAGCTTAAGCCACGCTACGGTATAGCCGGAGCGGACTTATCATCCAGCGTGGACCTGACCTGTGCAACGCTGATATTCCAGGTACGGAACGATGAACGCATATACGTGGAGCAGATGTACTGGATACCGGAAGACAACCTTGAGAAGCGCATACATGAGGATAAGATCCCGTATGATATCTGGATAGATCAGGGCTTCTGCAGGACATCTCCGGGAAACAAGATCGATTACCGCCTGCTGGTTGAGTGGTTTAAGCAGATGCAGGACGAGAAAGATATATACATATGGCGCGGCGGGTATGACTCATGGAGCGCCAAGTACTTCATAGATGACATGGATAACGCTTTTGGGAAGGGCGTGATGGAGCCTGTTATCCAAGGCAAGAAGACATTGAGCGCACCCATGAAGAACTTGGGTGCAGACCTTACCAAGAAGCTGATCGTATATAACAACAATCCCATCCTGAAGTGGTGCTTGACGAATACAAGCGTGGATGTGGATAAGAACGACAACATACAGCCTGCAAAGGTGAACATAGGCCGAAACACCCGAAGGATAGACGGTGTGGCATCTCTACTGGATGCATATGTAGTCAGAGACAGATACCTGGAAGAGTACCGGACTCTGTGCTAAAAATGCACCGGTGCAAGGTGAAGAACAATGGGTTTATTTAACAAAAAGACAAAAGAACCAAAGACCGTTTACAAAATGATCACAGACAAAGGCAATGGCTTCTATGCATGGGACGGTAAGTTATACCGGTCTGATATAGTCCGGGCCTGCATCAAACCGAGGACTAAAGCCATAGGAAAATGCGTGGCAAAACATGTCCGCACAACAATGGTGGAGACTGAAAACGGACTGCAGAAGAAGATAGAGATAAACCCGCTGGTTAATATCCGCTTCTTACTTGAAGAGCCTAACCAGTACATGACCGGACAGATGCTGCAGGAGAAGGTAGCTAACCAGCTCTCACTGAACGGTAATGCATTTATATACATCCTCAGGGATGGAAACGGAGTGCCGGTAGGCCTGTATCCTCTTCCGGTGGCATCCATCGAGACAAAGTATAACGAATACGGCGATCTCTTCCTGAAGTGTTACTTTGATAACGGCAGAGTAGATACATTCAGCTACGATGACATCATACACATCAGGGATGACTTTTACAGTAATGATCTGTTTGGGGACAGCCCGCAGGAAGCACTGACAGGCGTTATGGATACCGTTAACATGTCAGATCAGGGCATGAAGAATGCAATTAAGAACAGCGGCATAGTACGCTGGCTTTTGAAATTCACATCATCCATGAGGCCGGAAGACATCAAGAAGAATGCGCAGCGGTTCGCTGATGACTACCTGGGGATAGAACAGAACGGTAGCATAGGCGTGGCAGCAGTTGATACAAAGGCTGATGCTAAACAGGTAGAGCCGCATGACTATGTGCCGAATGCGGCACAGACATCAGGACAGGTGAACCGCATATACGCATACTTCAATACGAATGAGAAGATAGTGCACTCTACGTATACGGAAGACGAGTGGATCTCATACTACGAACAGGCCGTAGAGCCGATAGCCGCGCAGATGGCAAGAGAATACAGCCGCAAGCTCTTCTCCCGCCTTGAACGCAGCCGGGGAAATCAGATCGTATTTGAGTCGAGTGCGCTAACCTTTGCCAGCATGAAGTCAAAATTGGAGCTGGTGCAGTTCGTAGACCGTGCAATCATGACTCCGAACGAGGTAAGAGGCTACTTGAATCTCGTGCCGATAGAGGGCGGAGATCAGGCACTTCTGAGAAAAGATACCGGAAGGATCGGAGACGAGGAAACCAGCGAAGAAAGCACTACGAGCGAGAATAACGAAACAAAAAACGCAGATAAAATGGGGACTACAGCAAGCAGAAAAACCGCAAAGCCTTAATTCTACCCCGTGGAGGTAAAACATGAAAGAAATAACAATGAACGGCGCTATAGTGTCGAATGACGATAAGTTCATATACGACTGGCTGGAGATTGAGGCTGTATGTCCCAAGGATATAACCAATGCCCTGAAGGATGCAGAAGGTGATGAAGTCACCCTGCTTGTAAACTCCAGCGGCGGTGATGTACACGCGGGCAATGAGATTTACAGCGCCCTGAAGCGCTATGAAGGCAAGACCATAGCAGAGATCACCGGCTTTGCTGCAAGTGCAGCAACCATCATATGCTGCGGAGCGGATGTGGTAAGAGCAAACCCCGGCATACAGTATATGATCCACAATGTATCCACATACCAAGGCGGAGATCATAGGGATATGGAGAGCATGGCAGAAGTGCTCCGCACCGCTGATAAGAGTATAGCGAACATCTACCACCAGAAGACCGGACTTGATGAAGGTACCCTCCTGGAGCTGATGGGCTCCGGAGCGAACAACATAGGAAAGTGGATGGACGCAAACGAGGCCAAGAAGTGGGGCTTTGTAGATGAAATCATAGGAGACAACGGCAGCCTTGCGCAGCCGATCTCAATATACAATCACTTCGGCACAGTACTCAGTGACGAGGTGAAAGCAAAGATCAGGCGGGAGATCGAAGAAAACCGCCAAAGAGCAAAAGCAAGGCTGAACTTGCTAAGATTAAAAGGAGGTAGCAAATAATGAACCACGAAGAGTACATGTTACAGAGAGACGAGCTTCTGGCAGCAGCTGAAAGTGCACTCGAAGCAAACGACAACGAGTCCTACAAGGCAAGATGTAAAGATGTAGAGGATCTTGATGCAAAGTTTGACCAGATGGCTCAGGCAAAGGCAGAGATCAACGCACTCAGAGGCGCTGCAAAAGCTCCCGCAGCCATTGCACCTGAAGGAAACTTCAAGATGAGCAATGACGAGGACAAAGAGCTTGAGTACCGCAAGAGCTTCATGAACTACATCATGAAGGGCGCTCCGCTCACAAACACACCTGCACAGACCACCACAGGCGAAGTAGGTGCAGTGATCCCCAGAACCGTAGTTAACAAGATAGTTGAGAAGATGGAGAAAGTAGGAAACATCCTCAACCTTGTAACCCGCACTTATTATAAGGGCGGCGTAGTAGTTCCCACATCATCTGCAAAGCCCACAGCAGCATGGGTAGCAGAGCGCGGAACAACTGAAACACAGGAGAAGGTAGTCAGCTCCGTAACCTTCGCTTACAACAAGCTGAAGGTGCAGGTGGCTGTATCCCTCGAAGTTGATGTAGTTACTCTTGATATCTTTGAGAGGACCATTGTAGAGCAGGTAAGCCAGGCTATGGCTCGTGCTCTTGATGCAGCTATCATCAACGGACGCGGAACATCCACATATCATGAGCCCGAAGGTATCATCCTGTCCTCTAACCTGGTATCAGGTCAGAACGTAGATATAACCGAGGGTAACGCATTCACATATAGCGACCTGATCGGTGTAGAAGCACTCCTGCCTGAAGGCTATGATGACGCTATCTATGTGATGAACAAGAAGACCTTTGTATCTCAGGTGCTGGGCATGGTAGATGAGCAGGGCCAGCCCATTGCAAGAGTGGACAGCGGTATCGATGGCAAGCCTGCATACACACTGTTCGGACGTAAGGTAGAGTTTACATCTGCACTTCCGGCATATGTAGGCGGCAGCGTAGCAGCTGATACCATCGTAGGCTTCCTGTTCAGGATGGAAGACTACATGCTGAACACCAACCTTCAGCCCACAATCAGCAAGTACACTGATCAGGCAACTGATGACGAGATCACAAAGTGCATCATGCTGGCAGATGGCAAGGTAGTTGATAATAACTCACTTGTCACAATAACAGTAAAAAACTCGTAAGCGCTGATACTAATAAGGACGGCCACTACTCAGCCGAGGAGCTGGCCGCCCTGAGTGTGAAGCAGATCAAGATGCTGGCCGAGCAGCTTGAATACAGTATCAGCGGAACCACTAAGGCAGAACTGATAACGAGCTTTTTAAGCGCACAGAGCGCCGATGAATCCTCAGATGAAGCCGGAGCGGACACTGACGAGAATGGCGAGTATTCACAGGAAGAACTTGAAGCACTTACGATCTATGAGATCAAAGAGCTTGCGGTGAGCCTTGGATACACCATAACCGGCAACACGAAGGCGAAACTTATAGAGAGCTTCCTGGAGGCACAGGCGGCAGGTTAACGGAGGTAGAGCATGACACCAGAGCAGATGCTAACAAAAATAAAAGAATCAATGAGAATCCGGCATACTGCACTGGATGCGACACTGACGGATGATATCAAGGCGGGGGCGCTTGAGCTTAAGCGCGCGGGCGTCTCCGTTTATGATGATGAAGACCTGATACGTGATGATGAGCTCATAATAAATGCCATAAGGTACTTTGTTATGGCAGCAGAAGATTATAACGGCAAAGCGGCACAGTATACGCTGGCTTTTGAAAAGCTGAGAAATGCACTGAGCATGAGCACAGGTTATAAGGCGGTAAGTAACGATGAGGGATGATCTTATAACATTTATCACCAAGACAGAAGAAGTACTCAATGAGAACGGCTTCCCGGTAAGTGGTATGGACATCCGCACAGAGAAGTTTGCGAGGATAAAGAGCGTAAAAGCATCTGAGTTCTACCAGGCATACTCCGCTGGCTTAACCCTGTCATACATATTCTGTGTTGATCCGGATGACTGGAAGGATGCGTATGCTGAAGTAGAGGGGCGGGCAGTAGCTCCCTGGGCGGTTGAGTATGAAGGCACGGTCTACAAGATAGTGCGTACATATAAGACTGATATGGGAGAGATAGAGCTGACTGTAAAGGTGGCAAGCCATGAAGATGGAATTTGAATTTGAGGGTATATCAGATTTACTTCCGGATATCGATGAAGTGGGCATAGCCATGGCAGAGGCAGCAGGCCCCATACTTGTAGCTGAGACCAAGAAGGGAGTCGAAGGCGTAGTTAAGCATGAGGGAGAGTCAGAGCTGGTAAACTCCGTGACGATGAGCAAGGCTCGCAAGGGCAAATACGGTGACTATATCGTAAGCGCATACTTCAAGGGCCAGTCTCAAACCAAGACATACCACCACAGCAGGACAGGCAGAGGCAGATACAAAGTATCAAACTCGCTGAAGGCTGTATGGAAAGAATATGGGATACCGTCAAGAGGAATACCGGCACAGCCTTTTATGGATAAGGTCAAAGACTCAGCCGAAGCCAAGGCCATCGACAAGATGCAGGATGTATTTGATGAGAAGGTGAAAACATGAACATAAACCCGAAAATGACTCGTATAGGGAACGTGATGGGCTATCCGTGCAGACAGGATCTATATGATGGCAAGGCCGAGAAGTTCATAGTTTACACCTATACCAATGAGCAGGCCGCCTACTATGCAGACGATGACGAAGCGGAAATAACGGTAACGCTTCAGGTCCAGCTCATAACCCCGCGCAATTATGATTACTTTGCCGATAAGTCAAGACTTAAAGCGGCCCTTAAAGCGGAGGGGTTTACCGTTGTAAATATAGAGTCCTGGCTGGATGATCCGGCAGCAGGAACAGACTATGCAAGGCGTGTAATATTCTCCTGTGAGTACACAGGAGCAGACAACTAAAAGGAGGAACTAAAAAATGGCATATTTTGGTTTATCAAACCCCTATATGGCAAAGCTTGATCCCGAGAACGAGACCTACAGTGACGGCTTCAAGTGCGGTAAAGCTATAAGCACAAGCGTAACTCCGAACTACTCAAGCGCTTCTCTGTATGCAGACAATGCAGAGGCAGAGCGTGTTGATGAGTTCGTATCCGCTGCAGTAGAGGTGGGCGTTGATCGTCTCCCTGCAGAGGCAGCTTCGATAGTGTTTGGCCATACAGTGGATGCAACTACCGGAGAAGTTATCCACAAAGGTAACGACTCATCGAACTATGTAGGCTACGGCTTCTGGGTAGCAAACATGGAAGACGGCGCTAAGAAGTATCAGGGCGTTGTGCTTCATAAGGTTAAGTTTTCAGAGGGCCAGGAGAGCTTCCAGACCAAGGGCGAGAACATCACTTTTGCAACACCTTCACTTACAGGCTCTGCAACGGTGCTCTCTAACGACAAGTGGAAGAGCGTATCCTCAAAGTTCCCTACTCTTGAGCAGGCTAATGCTTGGATCAAGACACAGCTTAACATGGAGCTCTCATATGTGGCTGTAACACCTCAGACAGGTGACAACCCTAAAGCTAACGGCTGGTATGAAAGATCAGGATCTGATCCTGACTACACATACACACTGACCACAGATACAACTGTGCAGGACGGAAAGACATACTACGCTGCAACGTGATCCATACCTGATCCAACCTTATCCCCGGGGCTTTATGTCCCGGGGAAACCCAAAAAGGAGAAAACATGAAGCCGATTAAGATAAAAATAGGAGATAAGGATGTCCCGATACGCATTGACTATGAAGTCATAGATGCGATTGAAGAAGAATATGAAACCCTTGAAAAGTTCCAGATGGCGCTATTAGGGTTTGACTGGAAGAGAAACGAAGACGGCACGTTTGACTATGATGATGAAGGCAGACCACAACCGATAGTAACGAGACCGTCAATAAAAGCGCTTAAGCTCATATTACCGCTGATGGTAAACGAGGGCCTAAGATACGAAGCTAAAAAGAATAACACAGAATATGAACCCATGGATGATGATCTGATCATCATGGAGTGTGAAATAGATAGAAACTATCTCATAAGCATCATACAGAATGAGATAGCGAGGTGCCAAAGAATAAAAAAACCTATCCCAGGCGAAAATGGGAAGAGCAGAAGGCAGTAGACTTTGCCTGGGTGAAGGTGGCGGGCCTTCAAATGGGACTAACCCTTGAAGATATAGGCTTTATGTATATAGGGGAGTTCCGGGACATGATTGAAGAGTATAAGAAGTGGCACAACATGCGGATCAAGAAGCAGATATTTGCAAAGGATGATCTGGGTGAGGTGGCAGATCCTAACGAGGTGCTGAAGTAATGGCGAAAAAAGGACAGATAAAAGCAACTATAGCCATCGGCGGAGCTGATGAGTATAAGAAAGCCATAAAGGATATCGCGATAGCAGAAAAAGAACTGCAGAGCGAAATGAAAAAGACTGCGGCACAGTTCAAAGGTGAAGAGAAGACCACCGAAGCGCTGGCAAAGAAGAAGGAAGTACTTGCAAAGCAGATAGAACTTCAGAACCGTAAGATGGAAGAGCAGCGCAAGATGGTCACATCTTCGCTTGAAGCACAGAATAAGTATGCCACCAACACGGCTAAGCTGGAGAAGATCCTTGAAGATGTCAAGAACAGCACCGGAGAGCTCACCGAAGAGCAGAAGGCAGCAGCCAAGGAGATGGGCTTCCATGTCGAGACCGTAGAAGACCTTGAAAAGGCACTTAAGGCATCTAACGAGCAGTATGACGCTGCAGGCAGATCTGTTAAGACATACCAGACCAAAGTTAACGAGACAGAGACAGAACTCATAGGGTTAAACCATGAGCTTGCATCAGTAGACAAGAACCTTGAAGGCGTTACGGAAGAAGCAGATAATGGTGCAAAAGGCATCCAGGAAGTAGGAGACTCTGCAGAGAAGAGCAGTGAAGGCCTGCTTAAGATGGGCGACATCATCAAGGCAAATGTTATATCAGGCGCTGTGCTCTCTGGTATTAAACAGCTTGCACAGGGTATAGCAGACATATCAAAGGCAGCTATAAGCACCGGCGCAGAGTTTGAAGCTTCCATGAGCCAGGTAGCAGCCACCATGGGAATGAGCACCGATGAGATCCGCAGCGGATCAGAGGCATATAAGACACTGGAAGAAGCGGCAAGGAAGAGCGGAGAAACTACGATGTACTCCGCAACAGAGGCAGGAGAAGCCCTCAACTATCTCGCACTTGCGGGATACGATGCGGCAAAAGCTGCAGAGACACTTCCGAAGGTGCTTGATCTGGCAGCAGCCGGTGGTATGGACCTTGCTACAGCATCAGACCTTGTGACAGATGCAATGGCAGCACTGGGTATGGAGACCAGCGAGCTGGACACCTACATAGATGAGATGGCAAAGACGGCGCAGAAGTCAAATACATCTGTGCAGCAGCTGGGCGAAGCAACCCTTGTAACAGCCGGAATAGCAAAGACAACAGGAGTAAGCCTTGAGGATCTGAATACAGCTCTGGGCGTACTTGCAAATAATGGTATCAAAGGCGCTGAAGGCGGTACACACCTTCGCAACGTGCTTATATCACTGTCAGCACCTACGGACACGGCAGCAGCAAAGCTGAAAGAACTCGGCATAGAGACAGAAGACGATGCCGGGAACATGAGAGACCTTGAGAGCATACTGATAGACCTTAACGGCGCTCTGTCTGATATGGGAAGTGCTGAGAAGGCACAGGCCATAAGGACCATCTTCAATAAAACCGATATAGCGGCAGTCAATGCCCTTCTTAAATCCACCACAGGAGAATATTCGGGCCTTCGCTCAGAGATAGAGAAGTCAGCAGGCGCGGCTTCCACCATGGCAAAGACCATGAACGATAACCTGAAGGGACAGGTGACGATCCTTAAGTCTAACCTGGAAGCCCTCGGCATATCGGCTTCTAAAGTATTCGATGAAGATCTGAAGAACGGAGTATCAGAAGCATCAAGAGCGGTACAGAGGCTCAATGAGTCTGTATCCAGCGGAAGCATGCACACTTCTCTGAGCAAGTTATCATCTGCCATGGGTGAGTTTATATCAAAGCTGGCAAATGCTGCTGACGATGTACTCCCGAAGGTGATAGATGCTGCAGCATGGTGCATAGATAACTTTGATCTGATAGCAAGCGGAATAGCCGGAATAGCAGCGGCAAATGTGACCATGGGTACAGTAGTGCCTATGATAACCGCTGTAAACGGTGCATGGAAAGCATACAAGACCACTACAGAAGGCGCTACAGTAGCACAGTTCCTTCTGAACACTGCTATGAAAGATAACCCTGCCGGACTATTGATAACGGCAATAACAGCAATAGTTGCCGCCATAGGCACATATGTAGCCATAAATAAGGCAGCAGTGGAAGAGACCGCGAAGCTGTCAGATGAAGAGCAGGAGATAGCAAACAGCCTCAAGTCTGTAAAGGAAACCACAGAACAGGCAGCTACAGCCCGCGCAAATGACCGCGCAGCTATGGAAACGCAGAAGAACATGGTCAAACAGCTTAAGGATGAGCTGACGGGCTATGTGGATGCAAATGGCAAGGTATTAGAGTCAAATGACAGGGTAAAGACTATAGTAGGCCAGCTGAATGAGCTGGTGCCCGGCCTTGCCCTTTACTATGACGAGGCTTCCGAGTCTATAAGTATGACTACGGAGGAGCTTGAAAAGAATACAGAAGCCCTCTGGAAACAGGCCGAGGCACAGGCTATCCAGGAGCAGATGACAGATATAATGAAGCGCCGCATAGAGGTGCAGACTGAACTGACAAAGCAGGAGGGAGCATATTCTGATGCTATAGCCAAAGTCAGCGAAGAATCGAAGAAGCTGGCTGACCTTAAAGCCGGGGCAGATGCGGCATGGGAAGAAGACGATATCGAGACATACGGAAGGCTAAAGCAGGCCTATGATGAGCAGAAGCAGACCGTATTAGATCTCCAAAAAGCTTATATGGATATAGTCGATCCATACCATGCCCTGCAGGGAGAGCTTCAGGAGCTTGATGAGGAGGAGAGGATACTGACAGAAAGCCTCGGAGCAAGCAAAGATGCTCTTGAAGAGAGCGGAGATGCTGCAGACGGGTACGCTGATGCATTATCCGGGGCAGCAGGTGAGATAGAAGATACATGGTCAAAGATGCATGATGATGTTGTCTCATCCATACAGGGACAGATCAACATCTTTGACGAATACCAGAAGGCTACAGCGCATACTAAAGATGAAGTACTTAAGAATATGCGCGAGCAGGTACAGGGCATAGAGGACTGGTCAAAGAATATCCAGGAACTCTCAAAGAAGGGAATCAGCGAGGGACTTCTGCAGGAACTGGCAAAGATGGGACCAGAAGGCGCAGGATATGTGGCGGCCTTCAAGAGCATGAGCGCAGACGAACTGGCAGAAGCATCAAAGCTGTTTGAGGACTCCCTTGTACTTCCCGAGACTACCCTGACAGCTGTAGAAAACAGCTATAAAGAAGCGGGGCAGGCCGCGTATACGGGCTACATCGAAGAGATGGAGAAAAACAAAGCCGAAGCACAGCATGAGCTTTTTGAGCACTTCAAAGAGGTAACGCAGAGCGTACCTGAAGGAGCTGCAGAGGGTATCAAAGATAAGACAGATGTAGCAGAGGATGCTGTAGAGGATATGGCAGACTCCACAGAGAAGGCACTAAAGGAGAAGCTTCAGATCCACAGCCCGAGCGTAGTATTTGAGAAGCTGGGCTATGCTATCCCGGAGGGGCTTGCCAAGGGCGTAACATCGAAGAAGGATGAAGTGGATAAAGCCATCAAGGATATAGCGGATAACGTGACAAAGACCATGGAAACAGCCATGCATCCGGATATCTTCCAGAAGCTCGGAGCAGCTGTAGGCGATGGCCTCATCAAAGGTATTCTTGCAAAGATCCCGGAAGTGACAAAAGCAGCACAGGATATGGCAAAGGCAGCAGAGACCGGAACGAAGGAACAGCTCAAGATACAAAGCCCTTCAAAAGTGTTCGAGGAGCTGGGCGAGTTCACAGGCCAGGGATTCATGGGCGGCTTTGAAGAATCCATGATGGACTTAACAAACGTATTAAACAGCATGATGCCTACTGCGGAAGATCTGCAGACTTCAAGCGTGACACAGACCAGTAATATAACCAATAACTTTACTATTAACGGAGCAGAGGGGCAGGATGTGACCGAGATAGCACAGGCTGTACAAGATATCCTCAATGATCAGTGGGACAGTGAAAGGGTGGTATTTGCATGAGACACTTTTTAACATATGCCGGGAAACCGTCAACGGACTTCGGGATATATATAAGCGGAGCAGGTACCTTTGATGCACCTGAAAGAGACACAAAGAGCATAAGCATACCTGGAAGGAACGGCGAACTGACCATAGATAACGGCCGGTATAAGAATATAAGAGTAGAGTATCCCATAGGATATGCAAGGAACTTCAAGATAGAGGCCGAGGCTATAAGGAACTTCTTTTTGAGCTTTAGAGGATATCAGAGGCTGGAAGATACATACCATCCGGATGAGTACAGACTTGCAAGATATACCGGAAACTTCTTAAGCGGCTCTACAAAAGGCATGAGCGCCGGTATCACCAAGCTTGCATTTGACTGCATGCCACAGAGATACCTTAAAAATGGCGAAGAGCCTATAACATTGAATGCGAGAGGAACCATATATAACCCTACCATCATGGAGGCCAAGCCGCTCCTGTATGTGACAGGCAGAGGTACACTGACCATCAACAACATCCGCCTTACAATAGGGACATCACCTATGTACATTGATTGTGAGCTCCAGGAGGCCTATTACAACGGCACAAGCCTTAACGGCCAGCTTACGCTTAATGACGGAGTGTTCCCGAGCTTGATACCCGGAGACAATCTGATCATACCGACAGGAAGTCTGACAGTTACCCCGAGATGGTGGAAATTATAAAAAATGCACCGGTGCAAGGATGAGACATGATACCCATATTATTTGATAAAACAACCACATCATTTAATAACAATGGCAGGGGCAGGCTGTCAGATGCCATCTCATGTATCGTTACAGAAGAGCGTAACGGTGCTTTTGAACTGGCTATGGAGTACTCCGAAGGCGGTATACATGCTGATGAGCTGGAGACAGACAGGATAATCCTTGCCAAGCCTGCGGCATACATGACTGATCAGCCTTTCCGTATCTATAAGATTACTAAGCCCTTAAGTGGCAAGTTTAAGGTGATGGCAAGGCATATATCTTATGATCTGGCATATGTAAGCGTTATGCCCTTTGCTCCGCAAGGGAGTGCGGCTAATGCTCTGGCATATATGTTTGCGAATGCCGAGAACATAGGAAACTTCCAGCGCGGTACGGTAACAGTATCCACAAGCGGAACCTTCAGAGCAGATGCGCCTGCATCTTTCAGGAATATGATGGGCGGCAAAGAGGGGAGCATCCTTGATGTGTTTGGCGGTGAGATACTGTGGAACGGCTTTACGGTCAATCTGCTTGCCAACAGGGGAACCGACAGAGGCCTTACCCTCAGATACGGCAAAAATATAAGTGATATCTCACAGGAAAAGGATATTGACTATACCGTTACCGGAATAACGCCGTATTTTAAGACGGCAAATGATGAGATACTTACTCTCCCGGAAAAGAGCGTATATAAGCAGGGTGTCAGCTATCAGACACCGACAAGAACGAGAGTGCTTGACTGTGCATCATATGTGGATGAGGATGCCATAAGAGAAGCACATCCAACAGAGACAGAAGCGCAGATCAAGGCAAGACTGGTAGCAGCTATGAGAGCAGCGGCACAGGCCTACGCTAATGCAAACCTGTCCGGAGTTCCTGATGCGACCATATCAGTATCTTTTGTGGACTTGGGATCTACAGAGGAATACAAGGACCAGCGGGCATTATTTGCGCAAGCAGGCCTCTGTGACACCGTAAAAGTATATTATGAACGGCTCGGGATCGAGACCACGGCCAAGATCATAAAGACGGAATATAACACACTGCTTGAACGCTTCGAGAAGCTGACCGTAGGAAAGCCGAAGAGCAACCTTGCAGGAAGTCTTAAAGGCATACAGGATAGCATAACAAAGGCTGCAAATGATGCATCATCAAAGATATCAGCAGTCAAAGAGGCAACAGACCAGTACACAGATAAGAGCATAGCACAGGGAATAGCAGAGGCTGAAGCTCATGCAGATGAAGTAGCGGCTGATGTGGCAAACCAGGCAGCACAGAACCTTGTAAACGCAGAGACAAGGATCAATAGCCAGATGAAGAACACCATAGGCGGCTATGTAACTCTTCACAGGGACGACAACGGCAATATATTCGAGATACTTATAACGGATCATCCGAACTATCTGCAGGCCACCAAGGTATGGAGATGGAACCAGGGCGGCCTTGCATACTCCAGCACCGGATATAATGGCACATACTCAGAGGCGGCTATAACAGCAGATGGAACCATAAGCGGTAAGTTCATTGTTGCAAATACTCTGAACGGACAGGCTATCATAGCGGGCACACTGGATGCAGGAAAGATCACCACGGGAACACTCAGCGCAGCGCTGATCAAGGCGGGAGTTCTTGCAGATAAAGCGGGCAAGAACAGTATCAATATGACTACAGGCCAGTTTTCTCTTGCAAATGGGAACTTCTACTACTCAAACGGATCATATATAGAGCTGGCAAATAACTTTAGCTTGAAACTGGGCGGGATTCCGCTTGCTGGAGATTACAAATATTATGATCCGGGAAGTCCCGGGTCAACAAGATGGTATCAGGATGTGATGAGCTGGAGCGGCGGAGGCTCGGAAGGTAAATATGCATATGTTTGTATGACCATTATGCCATACATGGTAATTCTCGAAGGTGGAATCAAACTGAATGCAAGAAAAAAGCTTGATTCAGGTATGTTAGTAAGCGGAATACCTAATATAGCACCATATACGAATACAAGGTACTATTTTGCGGCGTTTCGGAATAAGGGCGGAGATGAAATGCCTGCAAAAAAAATGTCATTGATGGGGGATGCGGGATATAACACTACAGATATATCACTTGAGGAATCATTCGGTGGAACAGAGCATACAGCTGTATATGAGTATCATTATTTTTATGTATATTCCAGATCAGCTTCATGGAGTTAAGCCTGTATTCAGATTATGAAGTAAAGGAGGCATAGATGATAACACAGTCAACAAAACTCAACCTCATACCTGGTGGAATCCCTGAGGTGATCAAGGTATCGCAGTATGATGCCGGGAGCCGTACCATAAGCTTCCAGCTTTATAATGGCACGACACCCTTCACTTCAGCAGGCCTCTCCGCTCAGATACGAGGGACAAAGCCGGACAAGCACGGCTTTGCTTATGATGCTACCTACAGCGCAGGTGTAGTTAGCTTTGCAGTAAGAGATCAGATGACTGCTGTAGCAGGATCTGTAGACTGCGAGATAGTGCTTATAAGTGGTCAGGAAGTCTTAGGTACGGCGAACTTCACTCTGGAAGTCGAGAGAGCGGCCCTCAATGATGATACGGATATCTCTGATACAGAGCTTCCGGCCATCATAGATCTTGCAAGATCGAATGCAGAAGCAGCAGCGGCAAGTGCACAGGATGCGGCAGGAAGTGCTACGGCAGCAGCTGCATCAGAAACAAATGCGGCAAGCAGTGCAAGTACCGCATCATCAGCGGCTACGGCGGCGGCATCTTCGGAAACGAACGCGGCCAACAGTGCGACCACGGCAACAACAGCGGCATCTACTGCTACGACAAAGGCGGGAGAAGCTGCAACAAGCGCCACGGCGGCAGCAGGCTCTGCAACTACGGCAAGCACCAAGGCGGGTGAAGCATCCACAAGCGCGACAAATGCAGCATCATCAGCCACAGCAGCGGCAGGCAGTGCAACCACAGCCAGCACCAAAGCGAGCGAAGCATCCACAAGTGCTACAAATGCGGCAGGTAGCGCAACCACAGCAAGCACTAAAGCGGATGAGGCGGCTACATCGGCCACAGCAGCGGCAGGCAGTGCAACCACAGCCACAACAAAAGCAGGTGAAGCATCCACAAGCGCTACAAATGCGGCAGGTAGTGCTACAACGGCCAGCACAAAGGCGGGGGAGGCTTCTACATCAGCAACGGCAGCAGCTGGATCAGCAACAGCTGCAGAGGGAAGTGCTGAAGATTCTGAGGCATGGGCTGTAGGTACAAAAGGTGGCACAGCAGTACCGACCACTGATCCACAGTATAACAATAATGCAAAATACTGGGCAGCACAGGCACAGTCTGCAGCCGTGGGCGGATATTATTACAAAGGAGCTATAACCTTTGCAGCAATACCCACCACCGGCATGGTCAATGGTGACATGTATAACGTGCTTGAAGCATTCACTACGGATAACCGCTTTGTGGAAGGCTCCGGCAAGTACTGCGAGCGCGGCACCAATATAGTATGGGATGGTGACAATAACCTGTGGGATATAGCAGGAGCTATAGGCGGCATGCAGAGTTTTAACGGACGTCACGGTGATGTTACACCACAGGCTAATGACTACACAGCCCAGCAGATTAAGTACGGAAGCAACAGCACAGTAGATGAAGAGCTCATGAACAAGCAGCCCATGGTGCTGAACACTCCGCTTGATATAGGCGGAGCATCAAGGAAAACTGTAGAGAGTGCGCTGGGGGCTCTTAATGACTCCAAAGCCACCTCGGCATCACTTGGATCAGCTGCATGGAAAAATGTCCCTGCCAGCGGAAATGCTGGGTCAAGCGAAGTTGTTATGGGAAATGACACAAGACTTTCAGATGCAAGACCCGCAAGCGATGTACCCGCTTGGGCGAAAGCATCAAGCAAACCGTCATATACAGCATCTGAAGTAGGAGCACTTGCGGATACTACAAAGTATGCGGGTTCGGCTTCGGCAGGTGGGGCAGCCAACAGCGTAGCCAATTCATTGAACCTTGTGGATAATAACAGAACAGTGGCATTCAACGGGGCAAACAGCCGTACGCTGGCATTTAGGTATATGGTAAAGACTATCAGTGCCAGCAACTGGAGCGCTACGGTAGATTCAAGTGGATATTATGAAAATTATGTGTCTATAGACCAGATAAACCCGTTTGCATTCCGGCCTATTATAGCTCCGTATGATCAAACATCAGCACAAGCAGCAGCATATAACCTGTGTGATGAATTTTATTTTGCTGATTCTAACACAGTCTCTACCATGATTGTGAGGGCAAAAACCAAACCCACAACAGATTTTAAGGTATCTGTTACGGGCATATATTTTGGATGAGACAAAAGTAAACATAAAACGAACATTTTATTGGATAAAGTGAGGTGAGATTATGGCAAACGGTATAATAATACCGAGTTATGATTATGAGAGTGTAACACTATATAGTGGTACAAATGCTCATGTTTATGCTCAAAGATATGGAAAAGTGGTTACTATTCAAATATTCAATACGCCGCCTTCTGTCTTGCAATCATCAACATATGTTAGTATTCCTTCTCGTATGCGCCCAAAGAGTAGAGTTGATACTCCTATTGGTTGGATATGGAAGTCTACACCAGGTAGCAAGCCGTTAACAGGAATGATAACAGATAGTGGCGTGTTTACAGGCGTAGCACTGTTTAACAGCGCCACAGGAGTAGTGGAAAATGTTTCTGATTCTGACGGAAATTGTTTCGGAACAGTAACATACGTTATTTGAATAAAAGAAGTATTTTAAGGAACAAAAAAGGAGGATAAAAAAGATGAAATATGCAGTACAGCAGTGCGTTAACGGTAACTTCTCTACCGTATCAGAACACGATAACGACTTGCAGGGGGCTCTTGTAAAGTTCCATCAGGTAGCAGCAAACCTTTGGAATACTCCGAATGTTTTAACGGCAAATGTCAGGATCATAGACGAATACCAGAACACCGTGATGAACAAGAACGAAGACATCAAGCACGAGGCAGAAGAAGAGGCATAAGGAGACGAAGATGGACATAGGTACCATTGCAGCATCCGGGCTCCTGGGTATATCCGGTCTCATGACCGTGCTTGAGGTGAGCAAGATCGAGATAAACCCATGGAGCACACTTGCCAAGTGGATAGGGAGTGCATTGAACAAGGGTGTTATGGATAAGCTGGAAGAGCAGGGCAAGGCCTTGGAAGCAGTCAAGGCCAGTACCGAAGATCTGTATGAGAAGCTTGACCAGAAGGACGCAGAAGATGCCCGGAACCATATACTGCGCTTCGGGGATGAGGTGAAGAACAAAGTAAGGCACTCTCAGGAGTATTTTAATCAGATCCTGGATGATATCACAAAGTATGAGAAATACTGCAGGGAGCATCCGGACTTCAAGAATGAGAGGACCGCAGCCACTGAGGCCATCATCAAGGAGGTGTACCAAAAGTGCATAAGAGAAAACGACTTCCTATGAAGTCTCTTGATAAGTATGTGATCTTCTCAATATCAGTGCTTCTGATCTTTGCTATCGTGGAGATGGTAGTATCATCCGTGACACATCAGACTCATGATACACTGACCACCTGCGTATATGCAGCCTTTGGTGGTGAGATCCTGTCATGTGCGCTGATCAAGATATTTAAGTTAAAGGAGGCATACTATGAGTAAGAAGTTACAGAGCCGTAAGTTTTGGATGTCAGTAGCTGCTTTTTTAGGCAGTATAGCAGCCAGCATAGCCGGTATCATAACAGAGGAAAAGTGGATAACTATAACAGGCGTGGTATGCGGTATGCTCTCGGCAGCTATATATGCAGCAGTGGAAGCATATACCGATGGAGCAAACGGCACAAAGACCATAGAGCATGTCATTGTTAAAGAGGAAGAAGAGGAGCAGGCTGATGGCGTATAATGCACAGCAGTTTTTAGACAAGATAAAACCGATGGTCATAGCGGATATGCAGAAGACCGGGATACTGGCATCACTCACAGCGGCACAGGCATTTATAGAGAGCAGCAAGGGAAACTCTGGACTGACCACCAAGGCTAACAACCTTTTTGGAATTAAGGGAGAGTATAACGGACAGTCAGTCACCATGCTCACTACAGAATATATAAACGGGATACCGCAGAAGGTTAATGCCAAGTTCAGAAAGTATCCGACATGGCAGGAGAGTATATCGGATCACTCCAAACTGTTCCTGAGATCATCAAGGTATGCCAACCTGAGAGGCTGTAAAGACTATAAGACAGCCTGCATAAACGTGCAGAAAGATGAATATGCTACATCACCAACCTATGCCAACACGCTGATCAAGACCATCGAAACATATAAGCTGTATACGTGGGACGGAGTGCAGCCAGTTCAGAGCCCTATAGGGAACCCGTATATAGAGCCATCCAAGAACCTCAAAAAGGGAAGCAGGGGCTATGATGTGTGCTGGCTTCAGTATGCGCTCACACAGAAAGGATATAGCCTTACAGTAGATGGCATCTTCGGGGCAAAGACTGACGAAGCAGTAAGGGCATTCCAAGCTGATCACGGCCTTGCAGTAGATGGAATAGTTGGACCGCTGACCAGGGCGAAGCTGAAGGTATAAAACTATGGTGCTTCAATTATTTGATATAATATGCAATTTAATAATGATCATGTCTTGAGATACTTATTATCAAGATCAAGAAGAGAAAATGACAAAAGAGCCGTGAAGGCTCTTTTGTCTTTGCGTTATAAATACCTGCAGGCTCATGCCGCTTTAAGAAGAAGGGTGGGATTGTTTACCCACATCTCTCAAGGTCACATTGCGCCCGAGTGTTTTAATTAAACTACCCGCTGGAATGTATAAGTATAATATCCCATCTTTAGGGGAAAGTCAAGAGGCCATCTGCAGAGTTATTAAAACAGCCGGAAGTGTTCGAGTTTGACGACATATCCTCGACTTCACTGGACTAACTCGAACAGGGGAAACCCTTTGAGAGTCCGAACTTTCAAGATCGTCTATCAGCGCTTTGCTGATAGGCGTTTTTATTCCCGAGTAATTTAAGTTGATAACGATATGATCATCATACAGATAAGCGCTCTGCATGAAAGTATCAATGATGGTGCGGCGGAACTCCGGAGAGGTGATATCTCCATCCCTTTGCTGCTCAAAAAAGTATATGATCTGCTCTTTAGTAAGAGACGGTGTAGATATGCTCTCATGAGCTATAGCCGCCTCAATCTCTGACAGCTGCGCTTCAAGTTCACTCAGCTTTGCAACGAGAGCGGCCGATGTAGGCGCTAAAGCCAGTGCGTTTGTTATGTTGTTAACTTGACGGGCTATCTCAGCTCTACGGGCCTCGTAGACGGGCAGAAGACCGTTATCTTCTTCACGCTGTTCAAACTCTACAACCTTATCTGCAACTTCTTCTATGAACTCATCATCAAAAATAAGCCTGATAAGCTCATCAACAATAAGATCCTCGATGTAATCTCTGCGGCGGCGCTTCAAATTGCAGGCCCGGGCGGACTTCCTATTATGACATGTGTAGTAATAATATAGTGATCCATTGCGGCTGGTCCCGTACTCACCGGCCACGGTATCCCCGCACTTGCCACAGTATATCTTACCCGTGAGGGCATATACCGCCATTTTGGCAGCAGGAGCGGTTTTTCTCTTGTTAAGCATACGCTGGACGGCTTCAAAGTCCTCTTTGCTTACAAGAGGCGGTATGACATCTTCCAGGAGTATATCCCGATACTCATATACACCAGTATACTTTTTGTTTGTGAGAATATAACGAATCGTGTTAAGGCCAAACGGGCGGCCCTTTGCGTTACGCCATCCTTCTGCGTTGATCTGTTCTGCTATCTGGCGGGAACCTGTGCCGGCCAGATACTCGGAGTAGATCCTTTTGACGATGGCAGCAGCTCCCTCATCAACGGCAAACATGCCGTTATCATCTTTGACATATCCGAAGGGCGGAACAGTAAGAACCTTGCCCGCAAGCGCATTCTCATAATATCCCCTGCGGATATTCTGCGCTAAGTTCTCGGAGTAATACTCGGCATATCCTTCCATTACAGACTCAAGGATGATGCCTTCCGGTCCTTCCGGGACATATTCCATGGCATAGACAACCTTTACACCGTTTTTCTTCAAGCGGTGTTTATAAGTGGCACTGTCATACCTATTGCGGGCGAAGCGGTCCATCTTCCAGCATATGACCACATTAAAGATATGCTTATCACTGTCCTTGATCATACGCTGAAAGTCAGGGCGCTTATCAGTGCGGCCTGTGAGGGCGTGATCCGAGTACTCACCCACTATGACCATATCATGCTTTTTAGCATATGCAGTACATTCTCTTATCTGTCCCTCTATACTCTCTTCACGCTGTCCACTGGAAGAATATCGTGCATATATAACCGCTTTGATCTGTTCCATAAACCCTCCGTCATGCACCGGTGCATTTACTTAGTTGTCTCTTCAAGCTTGTTAAGTATCTTTGTTACCTTCTGATCAATGGCCTTTGAGTATTCGTAAGTTTTGATGATTGCATAGAGCAATGCAAGCTCAATAAGTGCGGAAGCAGCTGCTACGATCATAATACTTGTGTTATCCATGTGTTATCCCTCCTATATTTGAAAGTGTATGCACTATTGCATCATTTTGAAGTTTACTCTTATGATATTGCCTGTTCTTTTTTTATTACTTGCCTGCTTTTTAACAATGATATAGCACCAGCACGGCCTATATCATCAGCATTCCGGAAAAGCTCCAAAAGCTCTTGTTCTTCGATGGTGCACCCCTGACCAGAAGCGGGGATTATAAGTGTAGTCTGTGTGGAATGACCTGTCAGATAGTTCATATCCACGTTAAAATAATCTGCTATGGCCTCTAAAGTATCTTTGCGAGGGTAACGTGTTCCTCTTTCATAGTGTGATAGAGCCATAGGAGTTATTTTCAAAACAGCAGAAAACTCCTCCTGTGTTAAATGATGTTGTTTTCGTAATGATCTCAAAATGTCCTTAAATTCCATATTATAAGCCCTCCCAAGCCCATTATAAACAAGCAGTTTAAAAAAGTAAACAAAAAGTTTGAAAAAAATGCTTGACAAAACTATACATAAAGTTTATATTGATAACCAAGTAAACAAATCGTATAGAAAGGAGGGCAAGATGGATAAATTACAGATAGCTCAAAAGCTAAAAGCATTAAGAGGTGATAAAAGCCAGAAGAAAGTAGCTGATGATCTCGGGATAACATCCATGGCCATATCACTTTATGAGTCTGGTGAAAGAATCCCACGAGATGAAATGAAGGAAAGACTCGCGGCATACTACAAAATCAGCGTACAGGAACTTTTTTATACCTAAAAACTATACGAAACGTATAGAAATGAGAGGAGAAAAGACATGAAAGCCGCCAATGTACCACAGACAAGCTTACGGACATTTTTAGAGCTTGCACGAAAATTCTACGAAGATCCCGAAAACAAAAAAGCATATGAGATATGGCTTGAAGAACGGAAGAAGAGACAGGCCGAGAAGGAGGGCGCCGCATTATGAAGATGATGACAGGTAAGAATATTAAGGAGCTGCGCCAGAAGCGGGGCTTTACTCCCAAGAGACTGGCTGAGCTTATGAGCATAACCGTTGAAGAGCTGAAAATGTACGAGGCCGGACAGCTTCCAATAACAGATGAGCTCCTGCGTGACTTTGCGGATGCGCTCAGAAGCAGGCCGGATGTGCTGATTGGCTACAACACAGAGCCAAAGATCATGTTTAACACCGTGGAGGATGGAGATAAGACCACCATCTATCTGATATCAAACGGAATGAAGTGCGGAGATGTGATCATATCGGAGCAGGGAAGCGTAGTAGTCAAGTTCTACAAGGATAAAGAGTAACAGTATTTATAACGCATTAAAACCTGACAGGAGAGGATGACGGGCGCACCATCCTGCGAAGCCGAAGCGAGCCGATGATCCGTCACAGCTGTACGAGGTCCGTGAGCCGTAAAGCATATACCGGTTACAAGCAGTTTTCATACACCAAGGGAGCTGCGGAGGTTATCCGGTATCAAGTAAAGGAGAAGCCATGACATACGAAGAAGCAAAAGTATTGAGAGAAGTAGAGCATGCACTCAGAAGAGCAGAGCAGGACAGACTCTTTTACCAAAACGAAATGATAGTGCAGAAGATCTCCGGCGTAGCGCTTCTGGCTGCATGTTTAGGGCTTCTCGTTATTACCGTAAAGGTGGTTAAAGCGCCTTTGATAACAATGACCGTACTTCTATTCCCGGTCATATCACTTGCAATATATCTGATTTTTACCCACAAAAACTTAAAACGAATGGAGGAGACGGTATGACACCCGAACGACAGCTGGATTTCCTTGCGAAAGAGTATAACCGCACGGATCGGATGCTCAGAGCGCTTAAGGATGGTACGGCCAGCATACAGCTCAACAGTATCAATGAGACGCTGGTCATAACGGATGTGTTCCCGGATTACAGGCCGAAGCTGCAGAAAGACCTTGAAGCATATCTGGGGATTCTTTCCAAGAAATACAAAGAGATAAAGGAGGCTATCTCATGATAGAAGTGATAGGCGTATCGGAAATAATGGACGACAGTTTGACCGGATACGCAGAAGAGTATGAGAAGGTAAAGCGGCTTATCAGGGATATAAAGGAAGGCGCAACGCTCTGCATTGATAAAGGGGACGGAGTATATGCCAGCCTGGACGAACTCTTCCCTGATACCTGCGGGAGCTACATAGACAAGCTGAAAGATGATCTGCAGGTGTATCTCATAGAACTCCGGCAGGAGATCAGGGACATCCTGGATGAAGATGAAGAACTACAGACAGGAGTGGTAAGCGAAAAGAAGGAAAACAATCAGCCGGCCACGGTATTCCCGAAGAATGACTACCGCCGGCACACACAAGAAGATAAGGAGGATGATCTGAAATGAACAGAGCACTGTTAACCGTGGCAATGGTGCTGGTGAGCACGTTTATAAGACTCGAGCCGCCAGTTGCACCGGTGCAACCGGAAGAGTACCAGATGGAAGCGCCAAAGATCGAAAGAACATATAACTCTATAGATATGCTTGCAAGATGTGTACAGGCAGAAGCAGGGAACCAGGGACTAATGGGGAAGCAGCTGGTGGTGGATGTGATCCTGAACCGCGTGGACTCTCCCCGCTTCCCCAATGACATAGCATCGGTTATATCACAGCCCGGGCAGTTTGCGGTGTACCCATATGGCATGAACAGGGCCGTGGTTGATGCAGAAACCCTGCAGGCCATACTCAACGAACTGCAGAGCAGAACAGATAGTCAGATCCTGTTTTTCACGGCCGGAAGGTACAACAGATACTGCATACCGGCATATCAATATGGCGCTCATTACTTTGGATATTAAGGAGGGATAAAAGGTGGACAGGTTTGAAGAATATCTTAAGGCATTTATCAAAGAGGATCAGATAGAGATAGAGCATGATGCTGCAGTGCATGGCAGCGAGCAGACATTTATAGTGCAGGCCCGTAAGTTCAGGATCGAGTCCATGAAGAGGGTGCTGAACAAGTACAAGGAGATAAGGGATGAAAGATAACAAGGACCGGGAGACGAGGCCGCCTCCGAAGTAAAAGAGAAACAAACGAGGGATATTTCACGATAAGCCTCCAATATTGACATAGGGGCACTGCATCAAGTGCCCCATAAAAAAACTACTATATATAGTAGAAACAATGTAACCATACACAAAAAAAAGAACAGCGGAAGCTGTTTGATGCAGTATCAAGGGCAGTAATCTTACGACCATGTATCATGAAAACATCTACAAAGGCATAGTACATATCGAGCATGACTTCTTCTTCCAGGGAGAGTATGGGGGCAAGGGCGAGAAGAAGGCCACAAGGCAGAAGCCTACCCCAGAGCAGATAGCCAGATGGAACCTGAAGAAGAAGACGGATAACACCCGCCATATGATCCAGCTTAACTTCCGATCCGAGAGAGACTACTGGGTAACTCTTAAGTATCCCAAGGGTGACAGGCCGGATGCCCTGACCGTCAAAAAGAACTATGCAGCATTCCGCAGATATCTGAGAAGCGAATACAAAAAGCGGGGACTTCCACAGAAGTATATCTACAGGATGGAGATAGGCAAGCGAGGCGGAATCCATCTGCATGCGGTCATGAATGCCATAACCGGAGACATGCGTGAGGATATCTGCATCATGAGTCTGTGCTGGCAGAAGGCGAGGCGTAGGACGGATGTAGAAGACATGGTAGCTGATGAGTCTACAGAGCTTCCAAAGCTGGTGGTCATAGACGGCCGTGTAGATGTCGATCTGCTGAGAACGGAAGGCGGATATGCACAACTTGCAGAATATCTGTGCAAGCCTCTGCCCGGAGATATTGAAAAAGATTTAACGAAAGAGGAGATCAAGGAGCTGAAGATGGTAGGCTCATCCCGTAATCTCTTAAGAGCGGAACCCGAGCGGAAGAGATACGCACACTGGACCATGAGGAGACTGCTTGAAGCAGGCCCGGAGAGGATCAACACCGATCCGGCTCTCAGGAAGAGGTATCTTACACCCGGATGCATCATTGACAAGACATCCTGGGAAGTAGGTATCAATCCGGTGACAGGCATGAGCTGGCTTCATTACCTTGAGATCAGGGTAAGCCGAAATGAAGAAAACGAGCATATACATACACAGTTGCATCAAGAGCATCAAGCCCACAGAAGGGATAGGCGCTTATCTGTTTGCATGGACCAGGGCAGACGGAACGCCGGGAACACTGCTGCGGGAATGTAAGCTTACAAGCACCTGCGTACTATCGCATATTGCCATTATGGCAGCAGCCTTTGCTCATCTGTCCAGATGGAAGGAGCCGTGCGAGGTAGAAGTATATGCAGAATCACCGCAGGTGATCATGACTGTGGATAAGTGGATACCACAGTGGAGCGCAAATGGTTGGATCAATGCCAAGGGGGAACCCGTCAACGAGTGGTATAAGGAGCTGGCCAAGTACATGAACGGCCATGTAGTACATTGTACCACTGAACGCGGAGAGTACACATCTTGGCTTGACACCAATATGAAACACATGAGAGGAGATAAAGCATGTTTGATAAGTTTGGAGAGTTTGACAGCGCAGAAGAGCTGAACAAGACAGCAGAGGGGCTGAAAGCCGAAGGTGATCTTGAAAGCCTTAAGGCCCTTGCTATTGAGAACGGACTGGACGAAATGGACGCGGAAGATTATGCAAACGGAGATGTGCCGCAGCTGGCTACAGTGCTCACGGCAGCACTCGGAAAGCTGGCTATCGAGAAGGCAGATGTACGATGTGAGGGCATCATCCTTGACTGGCTTGGCTATATCGAGTCAGAGGCAGCAGAGGATGAACAGTTTGCAAAGGCAGTGAGAGCAAAGGGCATGAGCTTGATAGGGTGCCTTGGGGAACTGCTTAAGGTATCCTTCCGGGCCCGGTACAAGATAGATGATCGCATCATAAAAGCCTCAGGCATAACGGGATGCCAGCGGGTAGAAATGGGAATGCCCGGCATGCAGGAAGCAAAAGATGTGATAAGGGGGTACTACTTATGAGCGAGCAGAAGCCCCCAAAGGTTAAAAAGATATCAGCAAAGACTATAGGCTGGGCGGAAAGCCTCATAAAAGCGCCCAGGAGAATATATTACAAACGGCACGGCAATAAAGCCACCTGCATATGCGGAAAGTGCGGCGGAGAGTATACCGGAAGGATAAACCCTCCGGAAAAGTTTGAAGATCAGTTTGAGAAGTACATTGACAAGCCTGAACATGGAGAGCCGGGAAAGTGCCCGCTGTGCGGTACAGAAGGCGTATATAAGGCCGAGGGGCGGGCTAAAAGACAGTTTAACCCATATGCAAACTATATAGTGGGGCAGAACCTTGGAGAAGACTTTGTGTTTAGAGCCTTTTATGTGATCAGGACCTGCACCGTTAACCAGCAGGACCAGACAGAGCATTATGAGTATGCAAGAGTGTATCTCCGCAAAGGCAAAAAAGAGGATAAGTGGTGGTATGTATGCCGGTGGGGAGAGCATCAGTGGGTTAACTATTATCCCGGCGTATTCGGACAGTATCACATATACACTGACCACTACTCACCGGACACATATACCGAGATACATAAGACACCGATGCTTAAGTACGGTGATCCGGGCTACAGAGACTTGATATACTACTACGCTGCTTTTGCAAGGTATCCGGATATGGAGCTGGTACAGAAGGCGGGCATGACCGATCTGCTAAGTTCACTTTTAGCACAGAGGGGATCAAATATAAACCCGAAGGGCAGGACCATACATGACCGCTTAAGGATATACAAGCACCGCGTAGCTGATCTTAAGGCCCATGACGGTGATATGAAGTACCTGAAGATCTACCAGGAAGAACGGAAGAATAAAACGCACTATGAAAACAAAGATATAGATGCCCGCATATGGATACAAAAGAACTTCTGGAGCACGGCAGACCGGAAGACGCTGGAAGATCTGCTGAAATATGCAAGCATCGAGCGGATCATCAAGTACATGGACAGTCCGGAGTGCATAAGCAAGTGGGTATACTTCGATTACATCCGCATGAGACAGAAAAAAGGCTATGAGATAGGCGGTGTGCATCTGTTCCCGAAGGACTTACAGAGAAAGCATGATGCTCTTGTGAGGATGATCGAAAAAAGAAAGAACGACCAATACAAAGCGGAGTGCCTTGCTAAGTATCCCAAGATAGCAGACAAGTACGAGAAATTGAAGAAAAAGTTTGAGTACTCGAACGGTGCATACATGATCCGCCCGGCAGCAGACGCAGCGGAGATAGTGGAAGAAGGCAGATGCTTACACCATTGCGTAGGAAGTTCATCTACATACTTCACCAAGCATTCAAAGGGCGAGAGCTTCATACTCTTCCTGCGGAAGGTCAAAAAGCCGGATGAACCGTATGCCACAGTAGAAATATCCGGAGATAGGATCATACAGTGGTACGAGGCCAACGACAAAAAGCCCCATGAAAAAGATCTGCAGCCGTGGCTGGATGCCTATACAGAGCATCTGAAGAGTAAAAAGAGTAAGAAAGTCAAAAAAACAGCATAAGGAGAAGAGATGGAAGAACATGTTATCAAATACGAGCAGACTTATCAGCAGTTTAAGTCTGAACTCTCATACGAACTTAACAAGGCCGCCAATAGCTTTATCCGCATCGGATATCTGCTGAAGGTCGCAAGAGACTCAGAGATATTAAAAGACAGCCCGTACAGCTCATATCTGGAATTTGCAAGAGAGGAGTTCCATATTGACGAGAGCCAGGTATCAAGATTTATCGGAATACAGGAGCGCTTCTGCAAGACTGATGATCCCGAACAGCTTAAAGATGAGTACCAGGGATACGGAGTGGCAAAGCTGGGGATCATGCTTACACTTCCGGACCATGTTAACGAGGAGCTGTCCCCGGATATGTCAAAGGCCGAGATCAAGGCCGTGGCGGATGAGGTCAAGGAAGAAGCCAAGATAACCCCCATAGAGCGCATGGCGGAAGAGACAAACGGCAGCAGGACATTACTTGAAGATGTGATGTATACCATAGGCGAAGATGATGCGGAGCTGATGGCAAAGCTGCTGAAGGAAGAAGGCTTCACATTAAAGCCTGATCCGGTCAAGGAGATACGCCTGCTGGCTCCTGCAGGACAGAAGCTCTACATGGTGAGGATACCGGGCACGGGGAGAGTGACGCTGAACATCAAGAACGGCGAAGCAATACTTACCAAGGTGGCAGACGGTGACAAAGAGACATATAAGGCAGCAGATATATCAAAAGCGCTGGAAGGACTTATCAACAATGCCATGGAAGGCAATGATGATGACATCAAGGATGAGAAGGAGATGTGGACTCTGATCTATGACAAGCCTTTTATCACTCCGCTGGTCAAAAATGCACCGGTGCAAGAGAAAAAAGTGAGCATCACGAAGCCGGAGCCCAAGAAAACAGATGCCAAGAAGCCGAAGAAAGAGCCGAAACCCGCAAAAGAAGCATTACGGGAAGAGATTGAAGAACCCGAGGCGGAACCGGAAGAGAAGAACGAAGAGCCGCATGAGGATGAGTACAAAGAGCCGGAGAAGCCCAAGATGGACAAGAACACCATGAGAGGATATAAGGCCGGGCTGACCGCAGACATCAACACCTTGCAACGCCTTAACAGGGATAATAACTACAGGGCCATGAGAACAAAGCTGCAGAGCATGCTGCAGGTGGTAAGCAGGATCATAGAGGAGGAATAGCAAATGAATGCAAAAACAGGAATGTGCCAGTTCTGCGGCCAGCTGTTAACAGTTATGGTCCCGGATGGTAAGGACTTTACCGAAGAGGAACTAAACACAATAGCGGCAGCGGAGTGTACGTGCTCCAAAGCTGAAGAAGAGCGGGAGATATCAAGCATCAAAGACGCTGCCAGAGAAAGCATAGAGCGGATACTGGATAAAAAGAACAGGAGAACGGCAGCGGCCATCCTGACAGCAGCGGTAGATCCTATAGCCCGGAAGAAGTGCAAGAAGGTATCCGTAAACATGGACGGGGAGCTGGTATGCAGCATGTACATGAAGGGCAAGAGAGTTATCGTGGAAGCCAGACAGACTATGGTGGAATATTCAGATGGCGAGGCGGTAGATGAGTAAGAGCATCATGCAAGATCTCAAGAGCGGAAGATGCTATATCTGTGAAAAGTGGTACAGCCGGGACTACGCACAGACGGGCCTTGAGAAGCACCATGTGATATACGGCAAGGGCAACCGGAAGCTGTCCGAGAAGTACGGCCTGACGGTTATGCTCTGCCGGTATCATCACCAGGGAGACATCAGGGGAGCATCAGACGCAATACATAATAACCCAGATAAGACCAATGACATAAGGTTGAAGCGCGAAGGTCAGAGGGCATGGGAAAGAAAGTACGGAAGCCGAGAAGATTTTATAAAAATATTTGGAGAAAATTACGATGATTAAAACTTAACGAAAACAGGAGGAATAAGAAAATGGCTGAAAGAAGTAAACGTATCGAGTTATTTGACGCAAAGAAGGCGGAACAGGTAAACGGTGAGACGCTGGCGCTCCTGAAGAAGTACAAGATGGATATGGAGCTCCGGGAACTGTCAAAGAATACTATCTTACAGTATGTATCAGATTTACAGCAGTGGTTTATATACATCTACGACAACCAGGGCAACAAAAGCGTGAAGGAAATAACAGAAGATGATCTTACAGAGTTCTTTTACTTCTGCAAGACAGAGGGTAACAACTCCCGGAGGATCAAGCGCCGCATGGCATCCATATCCGCATTCTACAAGTTTATGCGAAAGAAGCGCCTGATTATAGAGAACCCGTGCGAGTTCATTGACAGGCCCAAGAGGGACACAGATGTAAATGTGCAGACATTCCTTACACAGGAGCAGGTATTTTTACTGAAGTACCGCCTGAAAGAATATGCAGCATCAGGAGCTAAAAACGGCAAAGAGATGCAACTGTATGTCATGTTCTCTCTGTCAACTATGGCAAGGGTGAACGCAGTAGCCAATATCCGGTGGGATCAGATCGACTATGCAGAGCGCACATGCAATGATGTGCTGGAGAAGGAAGGAAAGATAGTAACCCTGTACTTCTCAGAAGATGTGAAAGAGCTGCTGTTTAACCTTGAGCATGAGCGGAAGGAAAAGGGCATAGATGATGGCGGTTATGTGTTTGGACGGAACGGCAAGTCAGTAGGCACAGAGGCACTGACATACTGGGCCCACAAGATCGGAAGGATGATAGATGTGCCGACATTACATCCGCATGACTTCAGACATTCAGGCAGCCAGCTCCTAAAGCTGAACGGATGCCCCATAGAGCAGATCAGCGAGCTGCTTAATCACTCCGGCCTCGATGTGACAAAGAAGCACTATCTGAAGGTAGACAAGAAGAAAATGAGAGCAGATAAGGACCGGTACGAAGTCGCATAAAGCAACGATTTTATTGTGAAATGAGGTGATAGAGTGATTGAAACAGGAATAGCCAAATATGGGGCAGAATATAAGCGCACATCAAATGATTTTCACTTTAGAGAATTAGGACAGGATAATTGCGTTTGCAGTATCTGTCACGGGACAGGGGCAATTATAGAGTTTGAGTATGTAACACGCAATTATGAGAGCGCAAGGCGTAAGGGTAAGATATGCGATAAGTTACAGGCACACGGTCATAGCTTGTGGATATGCCCGACTTGCATAGATAATTTAGTCAAAAAAAGCAAGGGTTTAGTCAAGGTTTTAGTCAAGGCAAGCCCGACAGGGGCAGAAGGGAGCGATAAGGAATGAGTGAGGATTGGCTTATAAGAGCAAGTGATATGACAGTATCGGAGCGGAATACAATCTATGAAGCAATAATGAAAGTTGAAACTGAACGGGAGAAGGATGGGAATTATCGTAAAATGTTTGCATATGTATTTCACAAAGATTGGGTAAACGACATTTCGCCATTTGGGATTGAAGAAAAGAAAATGTGCTATCACAAGACAGACGGGGGTGATGCGGAATGACGATTGATGAGGCAATCAATATACTAAAGCAATACGTAGATTATGATAATCCCGATGTGCCGGACTTTTACACGATGGAAGAGGCTATCAAAGTGATTATCAAAGCATTAGAGCAAGAGCCAAAGACAGGGTGGATTCCTGTTAGTGAAAGGTTGCCCGAAGAGTCACTTAATAGTGTTATAGGGTGGGATACATATAGAGAAAGATGCGTATTTGTTCAATACATAGACGGACACTTTCAAATAACGGGTAGTAATGAAAGTTTCAATATAGTTGCTTGGATGCCTTTACCCAAACCATACAAGGCAGAAAGTGAGGAAGTATGACAAAGCATGAAGCTGATGTGATAGGCGGTCTGAATATGACAGACCAAATAAGCAATGAAGCGTATAAGCAAATAATGATAGCGGCTGATGATGAAGTGGATAAGTCTGCAATGATGTATGACATATACATGGCAGGAGTAAACATGGCAGGGGAATATCAAGGCTGTTGGGTGCGCTTCAAGGATATTGAGGCAATAGTGAATAAGTATTTACCATAAAACGCTGACAAAGTAGAAGGGAGCAATAAGAAATGATGCTACGAACAAAAGGCGAACAAAAAGCATACCTTGACGGCTACGAAATGTGTGCAGAATGTATCGAAAAGTATCTGACAGACGAGGGCAAGCAGAAGTTAGAATGTTTGGTTATGGCGGTAAGAAATGCGGTAGAAATTGAAGATATAGAGCCACAGGAAAGCGAGGACACGGAATGACAGATAGAGAAAAAGCAATAGTAATGGCATATACGGGGAAATGTATGCTGACAGGTGATAAGTTTCAGATATTCCACAAATATGTTGAAGATATTATGGGTAGACCTGTATATATACATGAACTGGCTGATAAAGCCGTTGAGAATAAAATTAAAGAAAAAGCAAAAGCCGATTTTATAGCATTATGTGCAGAGCAAGAGCCAAAGACTTGCCAAGAGAGCACAGGGCATGTACCTGGATGAGTGAGGGAAAGAGATGAGGATAGATGCTGATAGTTGGAATATCATACAGAAGGTCATAAGGCGGTATCAGGCAAGTGTGGATGAGTGGAAGATAGCACAGGAAGGCACGGCGAGATACGAACGCCTTAACAGGGAGACGGCAGCAGTAGAGCAGGCCATGTCTAACTTTAACACAACGGAGCAGGATGTCATAAGGGAGCGCTTCTGGACATACCGGGACAAGAACAAGTCATACGAGGATATGTTCAATCAACCGTACTCACCAAGACAGATGCGCAGGATCTGCTACAAGATGATATATCTGACAGGAAAAGAACTGGGAGAGATATAGCAAATAACGGGCAATACTCATACCGCTGAAAGACAGCTGATCCGCATGATATGACAACATCAAAATGCACAAACGGTTATCAAAAGATGGCCGTTTTTTTGTGTTTTTATTTGTTACAGTAATCATAGGGGCGGTCCGGCTTCCCGTCCTTCTCCTTTCGTTAAGGAATAGCTTAACGGTCTAAAGGCCGTTAAGCGTGGAAGGAAAAGGTGAGAACATATGGCAAAGGACTGGGCTAAGCCCTTCTATAACTCCTCTCGTTGGATAAAGGCGAGGGATACATATATCAGTAATCGGATCATGGAAGATGGAGGACTGTGCGAGGTCTGCGGCAAGGAGCCCGGATACATAGTGCATCACATCATCAACCTGACAGAAGAGAATGTCAAAGATCATGATATAAGTCTGAACTTTAACAACTTTCAATACGTGTGCAAGTCTTGTCATGATGAGTTTGAAGGTCATGGAGCAGGAGGGCACGGTAAAGCTAAAGCGTTATGCACATTTGATGCTGACGGTCAACCAATTTCTCTGAGAGATATTGATAAGAGTGAGGGGGCAGGAGATGCATGAGCATGACTACTCCCCCCAGTTAAGCACCCAGAGCCGACCGGCTCAAGAC
>Ga0326511_10000521_pt1 | contig 33852 bp, 31 predicted proteins | sample 0_2496_0518_D_FD_203701 | JGI IMG/M metagenome (GOLD analysis project Ga0326511, IMG submission 203701) | Bovine rumen microbial communities from UC Davis, California, United States - 0_2496_0518 | ecosystem: Host-associated > Mammals > Digestive system > Stomach > Rumen | place: USA...
GGGTTAGTCAACGGTCTGCCACATCTGCTGCATATACCTTCGTGATATAAATGCATATTTGGGTTGCTAAACCCATCTTGAAGCATAAGCCTTATGATGAATGCTACACCCTTAACTATTGCAGAATCAGCCTTAAACTTTGACTTTGCAGTAAAGTGGAAATCCCGGTTCTTATACATACCGACATATACCCACTCGCTACCGGATACCAGCGTAAAGATAAACATTGTATCATTATTTTTATCCTGACCATCGGGTTTCCTGAAGTTGTAGGTATGATATACACCGGATACGTCCGACTGAAGTGTAACAACTGCGTGACCTCCGGTCATATAGTTGTATATTACTTCAGTACCTATAAGTTCGTGGGATTTTGCAGAATTTAACGTTACAGTCATATAGATAACCTCACTTTCAAGAATAGAATTAGGTTGTTCTTCTATATACTATAACGATTGACATTATTGCATTTTTAATTCGTACCCGGCAATATGCTTATACTCACGAATAATTGAGTATACCGAACTCTGCACATCCAATGGGAAATTAGGACAATAGAACTCCAACACCTCAACATACTGAGTGATTAAATCTGCAACATCTTGTTTGGTTATACTACCAAGAGTAACATCTTTATGCTCAGAAAATACTTCACGATCACAATTGAATGGGTCAAACATACTATCCGTGAGCTCAACATATAAGTCACCAAAGAATCGAATGTTGTCTTGTGTTCTCCACAACATATTAGAGGTTATACCTTTAAGCTCTGCACTTCTTGAAACAGACCAATCATAAAGCTGAATATTCATATAGAATGATACTGTAGCGCAAAGCACCTCAGACAATGAGTATTCAAGGTATTCAGATTCATCACCCATATTGAAATCTTCCACGGTATAGCCATCCTGCCCTTCGGAAATTACATAATCCGTAGGCTCTTCCGGTATCTGCATTATGAATTCATCACTGTTGAATACATCATCCAGTATAACTGCGGATTCAGCCGGGTTGAAATTCGACATTACATTCATAAGGGTTATAGACGTATCCTTCGACCCTACTACTTTCTGCATCCTCACCTTGATTTCATTAGGCATAAAAATCTCTCCTTTGCAAATAAGCCCGGAATAGAAACTCCGGGCTTTGCGTTCATACAAATTGTGTTATATCTGATTACTTGCGAGGAAGCTTGCGAACAGTCTTACCCATAGGCTTTCTGTTTCTGTTAGCAGCAACACGCTTCATAGACTTCTTTGCTCTTACAGAGGACTCAACCTCTTCGATGTCCTCCTCAGCAGTACAAGTGAATGTCTCACCATCAACATCGAATGTAACTTCATTCTCGTCAGCTGTAACCTCAACATCCTCGCCTGTGATCTCAGCGATAACCTGAGCTACATCCTCAACTTCAAACATAAGCTCGGCAGCTTCCGGAGCGATCTCAGTCTCAGCCATAACTCTTCTACGGTTCTTCATAACCTTCATATGCGTAATCCTCCTTTTAAGTTAATACTACAAGCTTACTGCTCTTCACATTAAGCTCATTATGAATAATTTCAAGTTCAGCATTACCCTCTTGAAGAAGGATCTCACCATCAAGGGTAACATTAGAACCTTCGATTCTGTATTTGCTTCGGGATCTACCCAAAGCCACTTTAGTATAAGCAACAGCCAATCGGATAAGGTAATCTATCCACGTATTGTTAGTAATCTCTGATACATCGTGGAGTACCGGGACATAACGAACGGTAACGGTGGCAGGTATTGGTGCCTTATGCGTACAATATACACACTGGTTAGGTAAGTCATACTGCCACTGAAAATCTGTCGCCAATGAATTTCTCACCTGTGAGTATGCAATCTGTGTCATTATCGGGTCAAGATTCAAGATACTTCCTTGTCCGAATCCACTTGAAACATTGACCGCTGCCGCAACCTGAAAAACGTTACCGGACTCTATGGATGTAAGGTTCAACCCTATCCGTGGCTGTGATGCCTGCACATTTAATACCTTAACGGTATCAATTCCGACTTTCTTTAAGTCAATTCTTGGAGCATAAGGCACTGTCTTATTGACCGGAGTATTCATATACCGCTTCAATTCTCTGAAAGCAATATTAACTGCCTGCTCGACATCTACCTGCTCCACGTTCTTGTTAGTTGGGAGTCCGAGCTGGAAGTCTATTTGCTCAACGATTTCATTCATTGTCATAGTATCAACCGAACCCCCTAACTAAAAGACTTTTTCGCCGTGATCTTACTGACCCTTAGTTACTGTAACAGTAAATCCCTGATCTGCAAGTGCCTTGCCTGCTTCCATATACCAGAATGCCTCCATATAGTTAGCAACCTCAAATGTAACAGACTTTGCACCTGTAGGCTTATTATCACCGTCAAGCACATCTGTACCTACAACTGCAAGCTTGAACTGTGCAAGCGGTACAGGGAACGGGAATGATGTGTCAGCATAAGGATCCATAACATTTACAGAACCAAAGCCCTTTGTATTCATATCATATACTGTACCCTCGTAGCCTACGGTATCAACGTAAGAATTTGTGGGTTCATAAACAGCGCAGATAGGAGATACGAAAGGAATTGCCGCAGGTGCCTGTACACCAGCGTACACGATAGTAACACTGTATGCCATACTGCATACCTCCTTATTTGATTTTGTGGTTTGTGGATTATATAAAAACCTCAATTAAAGCAAAAGTTTCTCACGCTTTTGCCACTATCTCTTATATATAAGGTTAGTTTTATTTATAACAAAAAGCTCTGCAAAATATTATTCCGCAGAGCCTATTTTATGATACTACCTATCTACAACTACAACATTGTACTCATACGGAACTAAATGCGACCCACCCGGAATAACCTCAGCTATATTAGATGTATAAGGGTTATCACCACGCACTACAAACACGTATCGGTAACACTTGAACTTACGTAAACAAGTAGATATCAAATCACTTCGTCCATCAGGTATGACTGTAAATAAGCTATCATAGAATCCCTCTTCTTCTTGAAAATCACTAAGCCACACATATGCAGAATCCGTTTTTAGGTAGTCTATCATAATTCTACTCTCAGTGATAATCTCAGCATCATTACTTCTACCTCTAAAAAACTTACCGGAAGCAACCGTACCGAGTAAAGTGCCGGAATATTCCATAAGCGGATCAAACACTGTCGCATATTTCGATAAGTATTTATTCACAAGATACTTAGCTAACACAGGATTAAAAATTGAATCGCATCGGCATATATCGGATAATTCCAATCCAACTAAAATCTTAGATGAATCCACCGTATTCTTATATAAACACCTATCCTGTATCATCTTCATCAGCAATGAATTATTATTCCAACAATCATAAAGCGAATTATACCGTGACTTGTGAAACTGCTTTATAAGCGATTCACCAAGCCTACACTTTGGATTGTACTCTCTACCGTTCCAATTTTTTAGATATTTCCAATCTTTCTGCAATCGCTTATCACTATACTGAGGATATGGAAAATCTATTGAGTGACACCAACCATATAGCCATTGCTCATAATCAAATGCACCGGAATCAATAGCAGACAATATATCCACTATCTCCTTGACCTGCTCCGCTTCGTGATTCTCTACAATCACAAAAAACATATGGTCTTTAGGGATAAGGCTCAACCTCACAACGTCATAATCATCACGAACACGCACACCATCAGGGTCATTAAGATATCCGTGATAATACAGACCGTCCGCATCTATCAGTATTTTATATTTAGGCAAATAAAAGTCAAACTCGTGAGAAAAACCATTTGCCTTATAAAAGTAATGGTGCTGATAATCTATATGATACTCACTGAATAAATCACATATGCGCAGCTCCAACTTAGACCGTCTTGCGTTCTTCGTAGCTTTAGCCTTAAACTCCTTGACCTGAGAAGGATTTATAGCATTGTATTCTGTTTCAAAGTGTTCACGTATCTTATGCTTACCATAATCACTTGCAAGTACATTCTCAGCACCATATCTCTCTAAATTAGTAGCACAACGCTTTGCTATAACATCAGGATTAGACAAGTGATGTTTCACACCATAAATCTCTAAATCTGTTTTCTTGACACGTTCTTTATGCTCATCAGTCTGTGTATACCAATCTTTACCATAGCGTTCTCTTGATGTAGCCATTATTTTCTCTTTAACACCGGGAATTTGCATAATACTATCTACACCGTAAACTCTATGCAGAGTTTCCTTTTGGTGTCGCACCATAGATTCTATATCTCGATTCTGTATAGACAAAGAATATCTACATTCATCAGAACAAGTTTGAGTTATGTCAGAACGCTTCACATCCAGCTCAAATTCTTTTCCGCATACCACGCAAGTATTATAATGTGTATTATCACAATACACTTGCATAACGTACCGAGGATGAAATTCTTCACCACACCATTTGCACACCTTAGTCAATTCTGATGCTGTAGCTTCGCGGTTTTGTTTAATCATAGCATTTTGACATTCAGAACTGCACGTTTGTATCATCTTTTTAACATTGCAATAATATGTATATGGCTTACCGCAAATCGGACACGGATGCACCTTAGTTTGCTGACAAGCTTTCTGTAAACTATTCCTTGGGTGAAACATATCACCACAAATGACACACGGTATCATTAGATCCTTCGGATAATGACTTTTACTCATACGGTACTCACCCCCTACATACTATAACGATTGATAAAACACAAAAATGAGAAACCCCATAGGATATCTCCTATGGGGTGTGATAGTTTTATCCAAATTGAGGTCAGATTTCAGTTAAAAACTGAGATTAGAATGTGCCGACAATCTTACCGGAAACGAGAGTTGCGGGATTTACCACCTTAAATGCAAACATCGTCGCATATCCACTCTGAACGCTCATATCCGCCAGTGAAATCGGTGCTGTTTCTGTGAAAGGAAGGTATTCACCCCAGAGGGCAGAGTTTCTACGAATATCGTTGCTCTTGCAACCCATAACCCACTTGTTAGGATCGTAGTTGGGGTCTACATAGAGGTCATACTTGCTGAGAGTACCGAGCTTGTAAGGACCTACGGAGTCATCGGTATTTGCAGCAGAGAAGTTCTTCATCTTCTTGATGTAAGAAGCAACGTTAGTACCCATAATTACGTAGTTGGGCTGAGTGAGTCTTGTAGTCTGATAGATAGAAGCGGCAGCCTGATCAAGCTTGAGCTCAAACATCTCAAGGTAGTCTGTAGGAACTACGCTTGTAGCGATAGGAGCAGCATCCCAGTTGTACTGAGGATTGTAGCTTGCAGCCTTAGCGAGTTCAGCGAAACCGAAAGAGTTGATTTCAGCAGTAAGCTCACCGAAAGCAGCCTCCTTGCTCATATCAGCAACAGATGCACCGTATTCCTGCTGTGCTGCGAATGCGCTGTAGATAGACCAGTAGCAAGCGAGTTCGTGTGCCTCAGCAATCATATTGATCTCATCAAGAACAAGCATACCCTTACCCATCTGAGCACCGTACTTGCCATCCTCATCGGGGCCAACTGTCTCATTGTCATACTGATATGTAGCTGAAACTGTATCACCAGCTGTAAGAGTCTTACCGGAGCTGAATGTGATAGTACCTGTTGCATAAGCAATAGTACCTGCGGCTGCACCGGAAGCATCGAGGATATTACCAGAACCGTCATCTACATAGGAAGTAGCTGTGCCACTGATAGATGTTACAACTGTAACAGAGCCGGGGAGAACAGGGATGTATGCAAGATTACCTGTGGTGAAAGTACCTGCGGCATTCTCAACGATCTCATTCTTGATTACTCTGCCTGTGAAGTTGGGGTCAATACCCTGTCTGTTTACGAAAGGTGAAGAAAGGATGTCGCCTCTCTTAGTCTCGCCCTTTGTATTCTCAGCAACGAACTTGAAGTAAGGAATAAGCTGCTGTCTGGACTTCATAGCTACAGAACCGCATACATCTACAAGAAGAAGCTTCTGTACGAACATAGGGAGAAGTTCGAGGAAGTCAGGTCTTGCAGCGATGTTGCTTGTGTTTGTAGCACCCATAATAGAGGTACGCTTGCGGCTGTTAGTGATGAGCTGTGAAGCGAATACTCTCTGAGCAGGGTTGAGCTTTGCGAGGTTAGCATTGAGCTTTGAATTTATAGATGTGCGCTGTGCCTGACGGGAATTAACGCCTGCTGTAATAGATGTAGACGCTGTTACAGGTCTGCGACCCATAGTAGGCATTGTTCTACGAGCCATAGAATTTCTGGATGCCATAACGGATGCTCTACCCCTTGTCTTGGGGCTGAATGACTTTTTAATTGCCATACTTTATCACTCCTTGATATTTGTTAGTTAAACATAGACCAACCCATCATCTGAGTCATCGGTGATGTATCCTTGGAGCATATCAGCTCTTGCAGGCATACCGGATGTGTTGCAGGCAGCAGATATTGCGTCCTCCAACTCATGGACTGTTGTTGATGATGAGACATTTATATTATCAAGATGAACTCCAAGCGCATTTGCATACATATCTGCATAAGCTTTCTGATAGGAGAGAAGTATCTCCTGACAAGCAGTCAATTCTGACTGCATACGCTGACACTCAGCATTGATCCGCTCATTCTCTGCACCAAGGTTTGATGTCTGCGACTCTACCTTCTTAGATGCTGTGACGGTTTCACGCAACTTCGATCTCAAATCGGAGATGATTGAATCTTTCTGAGTTATAGTATGCTTACTTGCAGTTATCTCTTTGCTATATATAAGGTTATTATTTTTTGTCTCTTTCAACTGCTCATTTAATGATTTAGTATTTCTACGTAGATCAGTGACGTTCTTCTGAAGCATATCTCTTGATGCGGTTATAGTATCAAGCGTATCAAGCGCATCTCCAAGCTGCTCATCGGATATTCTCTGCAAAGCACTTACCTTACGCTTGCAAGCTGCTGTAATAGCGTTCTTCTCCATTCTGAGCTTTTGGTTCTCAGCCGCAAGGATCTTTCTTTCAGATTCAGCATTGAGGTACAAATCTGTCATTGCCTGAATCTTTTGAGCATCTATATTAATAGTACCAGCACTCTCAATAGCGTGTTTTCTATTTTCCAAAGCCTTGTACTCATCAGACTGAGGTGCAAACTGAGATTGAAGTATCTCAATGGTAGCAGCACTTGTTATACTATTTATATTGTTCTTGACTGCGGCACATATAGCCTGATACTTCTTACGCTCTGCAACATCGGTGGATGCTGCAATTGCTGTAAATGTTGGGATTGACTCAGGATAAGCTGGGAAAGCTACAAGGTCATATCCACGGAACATAAATGATGCTGCATCTACAACATTGCCGATTATATCCCCTGCTCCACGAATCGACACGCCAAATGTTACTCCGGCATCAATAAACTTCTTCACGATCTGACCAACCGGAGTGTCTATGAGATTGAACTTGGCATAAACCTTGCCGTTATCATCTTTCCACATATCGGTCAGAACTATACAGCCGTTCATAAAATCCTGACACGCCGGATCTTCCGGATGTCCGAGGAATCCAATGAACCAACCATACTTGATACCTTCCTTGTATTCCTCAGATTCAAGCACTGTATCAATGACTTCATCCGTAATATCCAATCCGTTCAGATTAGTTATCCGTGTATCAAGGCATTCACCCTCAAATGTACCAAGGATGTTAAACTGTGTAGCAGCTGTAATTTTCTTAGCCATAGTTATCAACCACCTTTATATTAGAAGAATTTGCTTGCAAGTCTGACAAGTCCACCAACAAGCAATGTCTTTGCGACTTCCTTAGCTACGCCGGAGGATATATACTCCTCTTCATCAGCAAAATCTGTCTGTTCATACACATCATCGTTAATATCTGCAATATCAGATATTACATCTTCCGGAGCATCAACAGTCTCAGCAGGCTGTAGTTTATATACAGAATCACCGATTGAAACTGTAATATTACCAGAAGTATCATCTGTTACTGAGATGTCATACTCTGAAAGTTCATCTATCTGTGATAATATCTCCATCAGGCCGGTAGATGTGATTATTGTTTCATTCATATTATAGTCATCCTCTCCAAATCACTTCTGCATTTACGGCACCCCAAGGAGCACCAGCAATACTACCCGGTGACTTATTTACATATATCGTAGTCAATGCTGTGCAGTTCTCAAATGCGGAACTACCTTCACCACTGGCAATATAATAAACTGTACTTGGTATAGTTATTTGAGTTAGATTCTGACAGTTATTAAAAGCCCACGATTTGATTTCTTCCAAACCATCATTAAGCACTAAGAATCTAAGTGACCGACAACTACTAAATGCACCATTATTTATGACCCTTACAGTTGAGGGGAGGCTTACGGATTCCAAGTTAGAACAACCACTGAATATGGACGCACCGATAGCATCAGTACCATCAGGTATAACAATTGAACCCAATGTACTACTTTTGGATATGACTTTAGATAAAAGCTCAGTGTCATTGCTGCTCGTATTTAACCGCTTTACAGATCCAATTTGTATCTTCCAGATAACTTGTACTACCTGATTAATGCCTACACGTATAATATTTTGTTGAAGTATAGTTCGATTCTCCGAATAATTCATATCCCAATTTATATCGCTCGGTGGCTTTATCCTATATCCGGCTAAGAATCCGCTTCCAAGATTAGGGTTTTGAACATCGAAACTTTTCTGCTTCGACCACAAACCAGCTTCTGATATGAATACATAGTCATTACCACCACGGAATTGAGCTAATGCTCCGGTAGAAATCATAGCAGATAACACAACATCTACCGTCTCCGGATATTCTGCATTTGTTTCCGGAATTACTTCTTGGTGCGTAATCGGTACTCTGAGAAATGTAGGAGTGACAAGCTCACAGCCTACCGCACCTGTCTCCGGATCATACGCTGCACCTAAGCCAAATTCAGGCCTATCATTGTTCATACTTGCGCTATAACCATCAGCACCATAACCCGGAGCCTGATTCATATATGCTGTATACTTGGTTGCATCATCAGCGGATTCATCCACATCATAGCCGCAGATACCAAGTGGTAAATGGTTTTCATCTTCATTCTGATTCACTAATCCCATAGTACCAAGTGAGATGAATTTAGGTATGTATGCTGCAAGTAAAGATCTGACCATACGCTCTGTACCACCGCAGGCTAAATAGTGACCTACACCGGACAACATCGTGTTGGTAGCTTGGTTATGTCCTGAGTATTCTCTTACAACTTGATTAGTGCCTTTATCTATTACCCGGAATGTAACGTTGTGTTTAATACACATATTTTTTGCTATATCTGCAATGCTCAATATGCTCACCACCCACTTTGAGGAGAATTTGTACTATACTATATATAAGGTTGATAGGTCAATGAAAAGAAAAAATGCAACCATACATACTGTAAAGTTGCATTCTATATAGTATATTAAGGTATCTCACAAGTAGTTGAACCATCTTCATAATCTGGGATTTCAGTATACCGATATGAATTTGTACCACGTATAGAGACTTCACATTTAACACCTTTGGGGAGTTCCCCATCTCTGAATCTATACAGATTTGGGTTAGTATACCCTACTTGATATCTTACATACTCTATTGAGCTCTCATCATCTATCACCGTGGTTTGACCTGTATTGATTTCCGGTGGATTTGGTAAATGTATTTCCGGAAATACATACACTACATCGGGCATCAAATCATTGTATGGTATCCCATCATTACTCCCATCAATTCGCCATAATGAAACCGGATAGGGTTTTGTGAAGCTACTGTCGGGAATTGGTAAGGCTTTTTCAGGTATCGCTCCGACCTCAGAATCCATTATCCACGAAACGCCAACAGAGACAAAGGCGTTTTCATCACCATATAGATTTGATGCACACACACGAATATATTTCGTTGTTGCGTTTGTGCTAAGTGTAATAGTGCTTGGAAATGCAGTCTTTGAGCCTGTTGATATCGTTCTGCTCCCAACGCGAGAATAATTTTCATCGTACTGGACAACCGCAACCCAACCACTATATGTTGAAGGTAAAGTATAACTCGCGTCTACCGTATACGCACTATTTGAAGCGACTGGTATAAAAGGTGAAACCATACCGTTGTCCGCAGAGGTGGTTGCTACTGAGCCTGTTTGTGTTAAATATCCGTATTCCCAACCAGTATCAGTTGATACCGGAAGTGGTGCAATGTTCATACTATCACCTCACTCAACCGCCATCGGCAGACCTAAGTCATATAATGCCTGTGCATTTTTCAGCGTAGCAGATGGAACTCCAACTATGTTAGAGCCTTCTTTGATATAGTAATCAACATTTCCATCATTAACATAAATGTTAAGATATGAAAAGACATTACTATATGTAAAATTAATGTAAGGCTTGTTATGACCCTCCTCTACCTCTGCTTGTATGTTAATTATATTGTAACTGGAAGATGGGCGCATCAAATTTGTTGATGTTAAATAAGAATGCGTACAATTTGGAGCTTTAATATTGCCACTAAATAAACAATTATGAAATTCTGAGTTGTTTTCTAAGCTAACCGCCGCTTCTCGGTTATCAGTTAAATCAAAATGCACATTACAACTTTCAAGCGTTGGTGTGTATCCATTACCGCTATCGCCAAATAATTTAGATTTTCCAATTAACTTAAAATCAAAACTGCTGTTAATTAAACCACGATATGCTGAGTTTGAGCCAGAACGAACACCAAATATGCTTACTCCATCAGTATCAAAAGTTCCACTCATTTTTATATTAGAAGCCTGAGCATCACAGCTTATACAGCAACCAACGGAAGTAGTTTTGTTATCACTAAAGAAGTCCTTGAAAATTGCATTAGACACAAAGTTAGTGAACCTAAAATAACCACTACGGTGAAATACTGCGTTCTTCCAAGTCCAACCATTTAGATTAAGCACTGGATAGATAGTAAGAGCTGAATAATATCCATTTGGCTGAATCTGATTGAAGTCAATGGTACTAAGGCTGTCATCATAGCGACAGTATATATCCGCATATATCGGTTCATTTGGTTGAACATAACCAGCAATATATCTGTACTGATATAATTTCTTATCCCTATTTACCAGCTTTACTTGCCATATATAAGATGCTCCTGTGGCAAAAAGCAGCTCTTCATAGGAGCTTACTATATATGGATTACTCTGAGATCCACTACCTTCAAGTATTATCTCACCATCTACTTCGTGTGGATTTGCAAACTTTACAGTATCGCCGGATGTGTTATGCTGTAAAAACTCATCCCACGTTGAAACAACGTAATCTGCCATTAATATCACTCCTCCATCATATTGATTACAGACTACTCACTGTCACGTAACAAAGGCTTACAAGATAACATTGTTGTGATATACCAAGGGTATGTTCCTGAAAAGTCCTGTAAGCTTTCATACATACAGAACAAACCGGATTTCTTTATATCCTGCTCCGGACCTGTGGATAGATCCTTATAAGCTGATCCTGTTAGAAGAAGTCCTGACATATGGCTGCTTGACATATAGAATCCATCACATTCAAATATATCATCACCACCGGATTGGTCGTATGTATTACCTACGTGAGCTGGGAATATACCCTTTTCAGTAACAGTCAGATTATTCACATAACCCTCAATAGTATGTTCAACACCGCTTGACTCCGGGGGTATTGGGAATGTCTTAGGATAGTTAGAATAGTTAATCCAACCGGAAGAAGATGATCCATCCTGAGTACCGTATGTTAATTTTATTCCCACGGCCCCGGAGCGTGTTGGGGTTTCACCAAATACATATGCACCCCACACACGAACAGGTGAGAATCCCCAGAAGTCCTCCATACCAAACACCTTTACGTGCTCTGAGCCATCTGTAGTATTACCATAGAACAGACCTCTACTATCAAGTGAACCTGATGCTACAGCAGAACCAGCTTGTCTACCCGGTTGAGCGGAAGAATCCGTAGGAATCAAGAAACCATTACCGAACGCACTTTGAGAGTCTAAGGTCTTACTGATGAGTATGCACAATGCTGATATAAGCACTCTATCGCACCACAAGGAGCAGAACCACTCTTGCTTTTCGGTAAGATTGTTGTTAATTGCATACGTATACTCAGTATCGGAATTCAACCCAGCACTTTCAGATATACTACTCGATGTGATGAGCGGATAACTTGACATAGAACGTAGTCTGTATGTACTTGTACCGCTCTTATTATAGTAGTATGGTGAGCTCCTATATACTGCGGTGTAGAAGTGAGGGATTATATTACCGTCACAATCCATATTGCACCAACAGTGATATGATTCATCTATCTGCTCATCTGATACATAGAAGTTTCCGCTACCAAGTTCATCTGTAGCTTCAAATTTGTACCAAATCAGCGGCCACTCCATCATCGTATTGATTGCAGCGGACATATTTCTATGCCAAGAATCAGAATCAGAATCAGCTTGTTTCTGATAATTGTCAGGGTTAATGTACCACTTAACCGTACCATCATTGTTTAAGATACAGGGCTTAGGCATAAACCATATATCTTCCCAGCCGCCATAGTTGAACTCTGATGCTCCCATTCTTGCAGGCTGTTTGCCTTTTGCAAGTCCTAAATAAGTAACAGCAGCATCGGGATCTGACTCAGCAGCATTTATATGGAATCCCCATACTCGCTGAGTAGGCTCCGGTGGTGTCGGTGGCATAGGCTGAGGTATGCTACTTGTTCTGCGAGGGTATTTATCGGAAATCTCATTAATTGTAATCATAGTCAATCCCCTTCCGGTTCTGTGGTTTCTGACTCCGTATTGATATGTAGATACTCACTGTTGTCATCGGATATACTGATTGCATCACCGACTACACCCATAACCGGGTTTACCGCAGGATACGGATGAATCTCACTTGTTGTCCTCGGATCAGTTTCATCAACAGTCTGCATATAATAATCCCCATCTGTCTGAGGCGTATTATCCTTATCAAGATCGAGGTCATATCTGAGATTCCACGGCTTTTCTTTATCCTGCTCCTTGATATCAGTGGTATAATCATCAGGATAGATAAGTCCTACCTCTTGCGGATTATAGCCTAAAGAGAACAGCTCAGGAATCAAGCTCATAACAATATTATCATTATTACTAAGCTGCAATGAATATAGTGAGCGGAATCCCGGTGAGATAGCAGGATTAGTACCATTCTCATTCAGACCGCTTTGTGGACTCTCTGCTTGTATCTGCTCATAAGCACTATTCCTATACCACGCATCTTGACGTGTATCCAAAGTGAACGGTACTCCGGAACCCACTTTCTGTAGCCTTGCATAATCATTACGGCTGTACTGATCGACCTGAGTAATCCAACCGCTACGTGCCATATCACCGGGGGTAGGGCTATGACCTAAATCACGTTCATCTGTCAATCTTGCATCAATAGATATCTTTGTTCTTGAATTGAACTTAACTCCGGCGTGTTGGAACAAGAACATACCGAGAGGACGTGTGTACTCAATACAAGCATCCGTAGGTATCTGTGATGAGAAGTAAACTACATCAATGTAGCCGTATTCCGTATGAGGGATAACACTTACGGCATTAGCAGGTATTGTCCTATCTTCCAGCCTATCATAAAGGATATCATTTTCCTTAGCTTTGTTCATAATGTTAAACTGCGCTAAGTTCACCTCCGCAGATAGGGTAACACCGTTCTTACTACCTCTGGTATATATCATATCCATAAAGTACAACAGAACTAATCTATTGAATGATGTTGGAAGATTTAGCCTATCATCATATGTATATCCCATTGTATCAGCTAAAGCCCATAGTAAATTTGCTGGACAGCGCATAGGATCATACAGATCCGGTAGGTTTTCTATATCATACTGAGTTTTTCTGAGTGCATTCGTGAACCACTTGCAGAAAAATCTAAAATCCTCACTATTGGTATATACTTCCGGAAGCGAGATGTCATTCATATCCACAAGCAATCACCACCTAAATTAATATATTTTACACAACAGGCACAAATCTGTGCCATATTTTGTGCAGATTTACTTTTCAGTTAGTATTCACCCTATAGGCTGAAAAGCATTTTAATAGCAATATGCACAAACCGTCAGTCAATTATCCAATCAGGAGCTATACGGATATTCTGTTCAGCAGCACCTACATCTTGGTATCTTGCGAATGATATAGGGTTGAAATACTCTACATCAAACTTAACAATAGTGCTATTGCCGTTGTAGGTTCGTTTTTCGCCCCAGTTTATCACAGGATTTGTAAGACTTCCGGCATCAAAGTATCTGATATGGGAATCCGCATTCTGTATAACCTCAACTACTTCCATAACAGTAGGCAGCTGACCGAATTGCCTATTTGCAGGAGAGAAGTAAAGACTGAGAGCTTCTTTGACATTCTGAACGATGACATCACCAACGCTCCGGGATACCGGATTCTTAGGATATATCTCACCAATAACGAACCAAGGGAATATCCTTGCATATCCAAAGGATAGGTCTACAGACATTGCTTGCAGACCACGGAAGTCACGCATCAACCCATCGGTGAATGCGATAGAAGGTCTGTATTGTATATAATTTATCGGTGTAGTAACAATCTCAGCAGTATATCTTTCAGGAGCAACATCAACAAATTCCGGTGGCATATAGGTATCATCCTTGAAATCATTGTGGATCGCATAACATACGGCTGCAAATGTTTGGAAATCAACAGCAAATGGGATCACACTACGCTTATCATTGATAGGTATACCCATATCTTTGAGAATGTTTCGCCAGTTCAGATTAGAATTAGTCGCTTTCGGAAAATCATTATATGTGATGTACTTCTTCTTTTTCTGCGAATCTGTCAGTGAAGAATCATTGTATATCGCAAGATTGATTTCTAAAGCTTTCTGACAGTCAATGACCATACCACAATCTACGCCCTCAGAAGATCTACGGAGGAATCTGTTGAAATCAGGTATAGTTATAAGGCTATTCCACGTATTGATATAATTACGGCTATTCAGATATGCCTGTCTTGCTGTCTCAGGACTCTTGCCTGTAACTGTATAGGTATGTGGAATCTCTATTGTATTCGCAAGATTGACTATAGCTACATCTTCCGGACCAAAGTTGTTGACAGTGGTATCATTAGAAGGAATAGCCATAATAAGATTTGAAAGTACATTTGCGCTCACAGATCCGATTACTCCGGAACAATCAAACCAATACACTATGAAGTAGTTGGAATCATAGTTTTCCAGCTCATTAAGATAGTTAGACACTTCAAGCTGTGCATTGCCATAGTTATCATATACAACAGCAAACCGGGGCTCTGCCTCATTGAAGTCTACCGGAGATTCTACCTGAGTCCATCGTGTAGGTAAATAATCATCAGCGGATAAATTGGACTTAGCCTTCAGCCATACTGATCTGGTATCTATGTGCTGAGATGGGAGCTTGATGATATAATTATTATTCTTTACATCAGCGACACTTATAGTGACATTTCTCAGTTCACCTTCAATCGCTACCCTTGTTACACTGTCACCCGGCTTCAAGGTGACTCTATCCGTAGATACGAATACATCTGTACTACTTGTAATCACTGAGCGTGATGCCTTAGATTCCTGCTCACCATATGATGATGTAGTCGGAAGTATGTTGTATGTGATTCTTCTTGGCTGACCCACAATATCTGTAGATGCCTCCAACGTGCTGAACGCTCCATTAAACCCAAAGTTCATAACTACATCGCTATCGCTTCTGATATTTGTAAAAGTGACTTCGGTTCTTGCAGCAGTATACCACCCAAGGCTGTAGCCTATAAGACCAAATAGCTTCTCAGCGTTCTTACGTTGTGTGACTGAGGGAGCATACAATTCATTAGCAAGTATATCTACATTGACACCAAGCATATCTGCGATACTTGCTAAGAATTTACCTAAAACAACACCGGGATCTGCATCAGCATCAGGTTTCCACAAATCCGTGAGCTTAGGCACTAACTCCCAGAATTCAGCAATGATAGAATCATAATCTCTACTGGTATATTTCAACATTCCTTGTTTCATCATTTCACCTACTATTCAATAGAGACTCATTTCTCTCTATTACTTCTTGTAAATCCGATATATCTATATCTGCAACACTACCAAGCTTGGTATGCAAAGCAATAGTCATTCTCAGCGTGTTCGGATTCATCTGATCGTTGTTCCCGGTAAATACTGTACCATCTTTATACTCTGTCTCTTCCGGATAACACATAGGTTCATACATATCCAACTGCTCCGCAACCCTATCACGTATGAGTGGCTTTAGGTTAGGAGTATTATATTGCCATATGTACTTCTTCAAGCCTACTCCAAAATCGGGCTCATTGTATAATTCCGTAGGTTCAGTGAGCATAAGCAATCTGGTTCTATTAACAATAGAAATGTTATCTTCAAGAACAGATACCTTTCCTCTTGTAACATCAAACATATTAGGGAAACTTAAAGAATTTGTTGATACACTCACCTATATCACCTCACAAGATATATACAAATATATAAGGTTGAACACCCAATAATATAGGCGTGACCAAAATATTGACCACGCCTTAGTTGAAATTACCTTTTTATTGATTTGAAAGCTGAGCCTGCAATGCCTTAACCATTTCGTAAAGCTCCTGATAGCTCGGTCGATACGGCTGATAGGACTGTGATGTATCCCATGCGGCTTTAGTGCAAATCATTGGTTTAAATATAAGTGGTTTGGTTTGTGGTATGGATACACCGGAGCGAATGATAAGTTGCATATAGCGCATATAACCGCTTGCGCCGGCCGCTATGTATCCTACAGAAGGTTCAACATTTTTAATATTTCCACTAGTACCTATACCAAACTGAATTACTACATCCTTATCAGTAGATGGCACACCCGACACAATATCCGTAGAGTACACATAAAGATTATCAGTAGCTTGTACAAGTGTTATAGAACGTAAGGCAGTTGTTGTTGCTGTTGTATAAACACTAATACTGTTATCTGCATTGACAGTGAAAACCGCTTCCCCAACTACCTGAGATGATACAGTAATAGGAAGTTTATTCTTTGCACCATTATCAACTACTTCAATAGCAGAAGCTGTTAATTCCGGATTTGATAGGGCATATGGACTATACTCTTGTGATATATCCCAGTCAGCTTTCGTACATATCATAGGGCTGAAAATTACATTGGTATACGTTCCGGCGGCGAATCGTATACCAAGTGCATACCCGGTCCCGGACATTGTGAAAACATCAGAACCATTCCCTGTATCTACTGAGCCAACTACCTGACTTCCTGACTTAGTAATTCTAAGAAGATATGTATCATTACCGCCACCTTCAGGACAACCAGATAATACCAAATTACCTTCAATTGCGCTAATATTAAAGGAAATTGAATTAGCTGTTGCCAGAGTGCCAGATACTGTGTATGTGCCGTCACTATTTCTCACACAAGTAAGCCCAGCTGGTATTGATGTAGGACTACCTATTAAGAGCTTGTTCTTCGCACCCGCATCAACCAATCTCGGGATAGGTTCAACATATTGCGTTAATTCTGCATTGCCCATAGCGTAGGGCTGATAGGTCTGTGATATATCCCAGTCAGCTTTTGAACAAATCATAGGCTTAAACGTTGCTGTTCCGGTAAATCCACTACGTACCGTAAGCTGAATGTATGGTTCTATCCCTGATGCGGAATCAAGAATAACTCCCGTTCCGTAGTCGCGCTTAGTATACGCTCCTCCGGAAACTGTAGCCATTATTTCATAAGTATTACTTGCTCCGCCGGAAGGACAACCAGATAGTATATGATTGCCGTCGCAGTACGATGACACGTCAAGTCTTGCACCGTTCAGTATCAGTAGACAGTTAGCGACAGAAGACGAGGTCGATATACGTTCAAAAGTTACCGTATTATCCGCATTTAGTGTGAATTTCACGCCGTTACTTTCATATGTAGTGCCATATGTTGTTGTTGTCCCGATTGCATCAAATTCCAAATCATTCTTCGCTCCGGCATCTACAAGCCTTGGGATAGGTTCAACAGATTGTGTTAATTCTGCATTGTCCATAGCGTATGGCTGATAGGACTGTGATATATCCCAGTCAGCTTTTGTGCATATCATAGGATATATAGTGCAGTCTGGAACGATCTGTCCGTTATACACTCTAAATCGGAACGCATAATCCGTTCCGGTTGATAGTTCTGTTACTGCGTATGTGTTGTCAAAAAGCCCAACAACATTTGCCATCGAGGGATATAATGCAATCTGCGCCTTATATGTATCAGACCCACCGCCCGCCGCTCCGCCTGTTAGTACATATGTACCAGAAGTGCTGACAGAAAATGGTATAACAATATCTGCGTTACCTGTTGTTGCTGTGCCGCCTTTTATCGTGATTGACTTATCTTTATTAACTGTGTATGAAATATTACCGAAAGGTGTTGTGCCGGAAGATAACGTGTTATTGAGATGATTCTTCGCTCCGGCATCTACAAGACTTGGGATAGGTGCAACAGATTGTGTCAGTTTCGCATTTGAGAGTGCATAAGGTACAAAAGTATCATCACCAAATGAGCGTATCATAAAGTCTGATACGGTTTTAGACGTGCCAACATACAATCGGATATACTTTGCCGCCGCTGATATTGTAAATGTATCTTTTACCGTTGTCGTGCTGTACGTTTTGCGTAAAACTTCTGTTGCTCCGTCGGCAGCGAGTAGTACAAGCGCAGACCCCGTTGAGTTGGTAGAAAATGATACAGTGTATGTACCCGCTGCCAAATCTATCGGTAAATTATTCCATATAACTCCGTCACTTACAGGGGCAGTTCCGCTGTTATATGGTGATAGATTCTTTACTCCATAATTCTGATTTGTCTCTATTTGTGCAACATCGACAGATGTAATGCCGGAGTTTACAGCATCAAGTTGTTCTGTTGTAAGAGCTGATTGCTTACCATTCCATGTTGCTTTCTCGGCATCACTGACGGCTCTATGTGTGCTATCATAGCTGATGTATGTTGGATTCAGCTTGTTGCTTGCTGAAAGCTCTGTCTGCAAGCCTGATACAAGGTCAGCAACACTGAACTCAATGGTATTACCGTTCTGCAATGCGAGAACAACTTTCTTTGTCTGACTGTTGTAAGAGCCACCCACAACAACACTTTCCAAAGGCAAGTCGATTGTCTGTGCTGTTCCTAAGTTATCTCCGTTTTGGTCTTTGAGCTGACCTGTCATAACAAATGTCGAGCTGTTAATTGTAAGGCTAAGAGCCGCCGCATACTTAGTCGTATTGGGAAGAGCTGATACGTCCGCCGCAGAAGTTGGAACGGTAATGCTAACCACCTTGTTACTATCGGGACTTGCAGTTGAGCCATTAACCTTAATGCCCTGTATAGCTGTGTCAGCCTTGCTACCTTGTGCAGCTGTTGCATATGCAGAAGCATCAGTTGCAGCCGCAGTACCGAGTACAGGTTTATTTTTTATAAAATCAGGTGCAGTAGATACAATCTGCTCCCAATCTGCCTGCACGTTAAACTTTTTACTATCCGTCTCAGCTATTAAGTCTGCACTAAGCTTGTTTGATGCATTTATCGCAGGTTGTAAACCGAGATCTGATGAAGTCTTATTTCCAACAAGAGTAGTATTATTTACCTTCGGTTTATTTGAGAGGTCATTAAAATCTGTGGTGCCACCGCCACCACCACCGCCACCACCTGCGAAGCTTCTGGCTAAAAGTGTATAAAACATACTATCCATAGTGATTCACTCCTCATCAATTACTCTGTAATACCCAATTACCCTCAGAATCGAACATATAGGGCTTCGCAGTATCAATCACCCAAGCTATACTTCCCTGTGCAATTATATGATTAGGGCCTACAACAGATTCAATGCTTGCAGCATCCGTAGGTAAATCCGATGATGTATCTGCAAAAAACTCATAATATGCTACAGATGATTGACCGGACCACGTAAGATGCTTGCAATTATATATAGATATCATAGCTACTTACCTCGCTTTCATACATATTATGTGCTTACTATTATATAAGGTTATTACCGATAAATCAGCCTATATTGGTAACTCCTGTGAAGTAACTACCTCCGGTCAGACCTATCACTATAAACTCATTATCGGCCTTATTGGTTGATGATAGTGCTACTACCTCACCATCAACCGGAAGATGAGGGAGAAGTATAGACTGATAGTACGGTAAATCCTCATCCCTTGTGTAGTTCCGTATTGGCTGACCACGATAACTACTGCGGTCAAATGCTCCGTGTATCGAGGGTATTCTGACTTGTATCAGCAATGTACCATCATTGGTGTACTGGTACTGCTTTGCATAACCAAATGTTATCATAATATACTCCCTCCGTTTATTATCCGCGCTACGTCTTTGCCTGACCAACCACTTAAATCCGGATTATCGGTACGGTAAGATGTAGTAGAGCCTACAGTTTCCCACTCCACAATGTTGTGTCTACCACCGTAAGCGTGACCGTAGATACTTCCACCTTCATAGCCATCCTCAGCCGCCTGAATATCACCTATCAAACAATTGATTACCGTACCATCTCTTAATATAACAGATACTTTATCACCACTATTACCGAATATAGGTTTCAAGGCTATAAGATACAACCCATCTATGGTTGCTATGCCTCTGTTTGATCTCTTACCTTTTTTAGCCCATAAATCAGCCACCTTGCGTTGATATGAGGAGTTTCCCCATCGGCTATACCAATAGGAGTAATTTGTATATATCGGAGCTAAATGATCCTGCGGAACCCACTGAGGTACTTCAATGGTCTTTCCGGAGAAAGCAGTTCCATTCATAACAAGGGATGAGCCCATAGCAGATGTAGTAGCTTGGAATACCAATGTGTTGTAATAATCAGCGGCCTGTGATTGTCTTGTCTTAGACTCATCATCAATGTTATCCGGGATCTCAAAGTGTCGAACAAATATATCTGCTGCTTGCATAGCTCCTTCCAAAGTATTAGCTATCGCATTCAATGGTGCTAATACTGTGGCATAGTATGTGCTCTGCAATTCCTGCCATAGATAATCAAGCTGCCCGGTCAGATTGTTCTTCCAATCAGATCCGGCTACTTGTTTCATCCTACTACCACGCTCATAATGCCATTGGCATATACCAAATGATGTACCATAGTCACCTATGGATGCCGTGTTGAATTCACTTTCAGATTTGATATTGCCAATAATACCGCAGGCTGCCGCTGCATTTAAGCCTTTTTCCAACAGAAAATCAACTATTATCTTAGCTTTCTGCGGTAAACCATCTGTGATAACACCCATTCCGGTATTACACGTACCAACCAGCGTATTGAATAATGTGGATAACAACGTAGTGTAGTTGACTACGGAGAGTCGTATATTTGATGATGCTACAGTAGGCTTATAGTCTGTTGATAAATAGCCTATCTCCCGGATTGTAGCATCCTCAGCCGTATTTGTTGTGTCATACAAACTACCTACTTGGGTATATGCTCCGGCTGCAAATGCTATGTTGTTTACTTTCTCCCACTTAGGACGATAGTATCCACAGATAGCCTTGTAACTGATTTTATACGTTGTATTAGCTACTACATTAGAAGAGTTTACGTGAACAGCGGATATATCGCTATTCTTCACTTCGGTAACAATAGCTAACTTATCACAGTCGTTTCTTGCTTGATATGTCCGGGATTCATCATTCCTTAAAAGAACTATGTCTCCAACCTGCGGAGCTTTCATATTGCCGTATGCCGGTCCTTCAATGAAGTCACCCATTCCGCTCACTACACCCTTTTTAGCAAGATCGCTTGGTGCTCCGACCGATGGTATTATAACATTGATTAAACCGGGAACAGCCGTAGCAGAGCGTGTAACTAATTGTATAGATGGACCAAGTGAATTCTTAAATCCTCGGGATAGTTTCTTCCCTACAAGGTTTTTAGCGGCTGTAAGAAATCCCTCTACCATATTTCCTAAACCACCGGAAACCGCTGGGTTATATATGAATCCTTGTAATATATAATTACTACTCCACGTATAGTTTGGAGGGTACAATGTCTGTGTATAGAATCTTGTACTATGGTAAGCTGAGTTAGAGGTCACAATTGACCCATCAGGGTTTATCTGTTCTACGATAGCTACGTGTCCGGCTTCACCCGGTCTACGCCAACATATTACTGCACCTAATTTCGGGGTTGGTCCACGTTCATAACCATCTTGTACAAATCCCCAATATTCTCCTGCGTTGCCAATGGATAAATTACAAGATGTAGCACCCATAATCTCCATATATCTACCGTGTACATATCCGGTGCATTGACCTGTAAGTATACCACCCTTAAGTACCATCGTATGTGTTTCAGGTTCTTGAATACAATACACGTCTGTTTCGATACCTAAATCAACGATCGACTTAATACGTGTATACTTTCGATTGCCTCTTTTCTCACATATACGTGCATAGTGTGTAGGATTCAAAAACATACTTGGAGGTATAGATTCTTTCTTTATATCTAATCTAAATAAATGAGAATCGCTCTTGTAATTAGTATCCCTAACGGTTTCTATTACATTATGGATATAACCCAACACGCTCAATATCTCACTTATCTTAATAACATCTTCCTTTTTAACTGTGCTTATTGAAGGACAGCCATATTTATCAACACACCCATCACTTGCAAGCAGACCGCATATAAAGCCACGGAGATAAGATAAATCTGATGAAATAGGAGGAATTTGCTTATATGTGTTAGGGTAAGGATAATAATTCACAACACCGTGAGCTTCAGTACAACTATGGGCTGCATCCTTAAAATAGTCTCGCATATAATCTATCTTTGCACCGCACAGCAAAGCACAAGAATAACGTCTACCACAATAGTATCTACCGTCACCATAAATAAATCCGTTCTGTATTCCCTCAAATGACTTATCTTCATCATTTATAAAAACATATGGTATGTGATCGCAAGATTTCAGTTCAAGCGTAGTCTTTATAGTATCCTTGCTATATCGTTTTCCGTTGTAACAAGATATTTTATGCACAACCCATCTATGATTTGCAGTACAGTCATAGGATTTACCATTCGCAAATGTGACACGGTATATATGCTGTTTTCCACAGTATATACCCTTTGCAGGTCTATATATCCCACCCTCTGACAATGCTTCTATGGATTCATCCACTATCGAATCCAATCTAACTGTACCATTCCTTGTTATGATTTCTGTATCACCTGTGAAACAGTTAGGTGTTACAGAAGGTCCTCCATAGATAGGGATACATCTGTTGTATCCACCTCTACTTGTCACTATCCAATATTTACTACTCCAATCCGGAGCTGTTAATCTTGGTATAAACATCTCCGCAACACCCCCTTTAACATCATCATATTACCATAAATTGTTTGTTGTATCACTTAAGGCACTTGATATAAAAATCTGTATATCAAATTACCATTTTGTTATAAATCAAAGATCAAAGAACTCAGGAGTAAGCAGCTGATTCATCTCTGACATATCAGAGATGTGATCTACCAACCAAAGGTAGAACGTTTCCTGCCACTTATCCCAAGATACTTTACTTAACTGATCCCTTGTAACATAGAAACCTATTTTACCTTTTAGACCGGATCGCCATAGAATGTCTTGATATTTTTCAATAATCATATCGTTCATAGCTACTGAACCTACTAAGTCCAATTTGAGCCACACGCCCAGCGGAGGAACATACTTCTGAATATATATACGTAACCATCTTAATTCTTCCGTAGCCTCTTGAACATTACGTGCTCTGACTATGGGAACTAAACCATAGGGTATCTCTGCGGATTTAGCTGATTCGATTTGAGCATTGAGTTTAGGGTTTACATACGTAGGCATCATCATATGTGATACATCATACAAATACCCAGCTTCTGCAAATAGTCCTATAACTTTTAACGATTGGAGTTTATTAGAATCTATGGAATCAGTGTTACGGTCTACGGATACCACGTAAGCATTTATCTTTGATACATCCGGCTGTAAGTTTCCGGTCATAGCAAAGTTGTAAGATGTAAGGGAATCCGTAGATCCGGTATATTCAACATTCGTCATACGCTATCACCTAACATCATTATAGGATTCTGCTTATAATATGTAACAGTTCCTATTCTTACCGGCCACATAGAAATATCTTTGTTTATGAGCTCAAAATGAACATACTTGTGTGCTTTGCCTATAAAAAATCCAGTTTGTACAACATCTCCTGCCTTAACCGATATTGAGTCAAGATGCATATATCTCAGGCAGGAGAACACGTCATATTGAATTGTTACAGCATATAGGTTATCAACATCCTTACCGACCGCAAGCACAATACCTCCGGCATAGCTATACACACCATTACCGTATACATCAATTCCGGTATTATACTTGTACTGCTTATACAATGGATCGGATGAACTACCTATCCACGGTCTGCGTATACCACCGTAATCTGATACTATATTAGATAAATATGTAGCCTGCTCCATCATAATGCTATCCCCATATGCTCGAAGTTCGGGTATAGTTCTCCAAGGTCTACCTTGTAAGGAGATATGATGTTCTTTGTGGTAGTGTAAGATGATGTGCTGTAACTACTGCTACCGGACACCAATATACCCTGAGAAATGGCTGTCTGATTTGCGCTGCTCATTACTAAACGTTTCAGTTTCAACGTAGTAATGAATGCATTTGAGATGTTATGAGTTACAGATATAATGTTATATACGCCCGTGATCGGAGACAACGTATTGCCTGTGAATACTATCAGAGAAACAGGCTGTGCAATCTTGAACTCTGATGTATTACCGGGGATCTGAATAGTGAAGTCATTGCTGAATTGAGTAGCCAAGGCATTAACATCATTGATAATACCTACTGTCTGGAACACATCTGCCAGCGTAGAAGCCCAACTATTTACAACCTCAGCATCTTGCAGAATTGAATTACCACTACCATCTACGATAAAGCCAGCTTGCTTAAAGCTGATATTAGTCATATTATAAGATATACCGTTGTATGTGCCGTTGATAGATATAACATTAGCATCTGCGGTACCATATCGGAGTGTGTTCCTACTTTCAAAATTCTGCAAGTTCGCATTGCTCTTATAATGGATTATACCCGGTGCTGTCATTGTAGGCTCATCGACCCAGTATGAGAAGCTTGAGCATTGAGGAGTAGTATCTGTCTGAGACATTTGCAAGAATTCCGATATTGGAGTATTGATTGTATTATTCATCACTTGTGTAAGCGACTTATAGCCTGTCTTTAATCCGGCAGCATCCCTTGAACTGCTATATGACTTAGATAGTCTGAGCAGACCGGGGAAAGTCTCATAGTCATCAGTTCCGGAAAGATTACCTCTCACATACTGATTAAAGCTGGTTGACATAGCTCCGTGGTTAATGAGTGTAGGAGCATCATTATGATCTATGTCAAGCTGATAATACGATGTAGCCTTTGTAGACACAGCCAAAGCTTCTGCTACGGCTGATGGCTGAACAAATCCGCTTATAGCCGGAATCCTTAACACAGGCATACTATTAGCTATGGATAAAGAAGCAAATCCGGTTACTTTATATTGAAGATACATACCATTTGTACTTACTGAATAACTGATAGTAAATCCCTGATAGGATAGGTATGTATCAATATTTCCCTTGGCATCCAACCAACCGAATATAAAGCTCACAGGTATACCCTTGGAGTTAGCATAGCCATTAGCTGATTGTGCCGCACTATACAATAATGCTTCAAATGCGGCTGAATTGGCTTTCTTTGTATCGGAACTGCCTATGATCACATTCAGTGTCCAAGATGTCATTGTAGATATTTCACTGTTGCCTAACTCAAGAGAACAAACCGGACTGGGTATCTCTAAGCCGAACTCTGTAAGATTAACACCTGCCAATGAAAAATTTAGAAATGGCTGTTTTTTCATAATATCCGGATCACCTCGGCTTTCAGTGAAAATAAAAAGAGTGACAGCTACCAACAGCTATCACTCTTTATATAAGGTTAGTTACCCAATTATAAGTCCTTATCTGACCAACCGTGTCCTAACTCCCAATGGGAATCTATAAGAAACTCAGTGTTATCTGGAAGTTGAAACTCTTCAAGAACAAGCTCTTTTACTGAGGGATAATCCTTTATCCAACTACCTACGCAAACTACAAATCCCTTACCTTGGACCTCAAAGACACGTCCTCTTGGATACTTAGTATAATCCATTGTCTGAAAACGTTTATCCCTACCTCGATTACATTCTTTTTGCCATATACTATAGTGCAATGGTCTACAAGTACGTGCCATACCACCAAACATTGTGGATTCATAGAACTTCATATCATCAGCCAAAGATGAGTATACACCAAATAAATCATCCGTTTCCGGATCATACCAAAAGATGCCTACATACGGATCATCAACAAACCGATTGTTATATGCCATTACTTCTCGAAAACCATTTATTATAGGATTATCCGTATTTGTATCCCAATCTTTAGAGTTGGGAATCTCTTTCTTGATATAGCGTTTCATTTACATCACCTTCTCCATAACACATTATACATCAGTAATGCTGCAGCTGTCAAGTATCAGTCATAATTCTTATCCCTAATACGCTGAATCAGTTCTAAACATAGGGTATTGAATGTATTAGGGATATTTGGATCATCCACATCTCTGAGTGTTTCCCCTATCAGCATCAAAGATACAAGAAGATTCTCCCGGCTTTTGATATAATCAATGTTATCTCCGATAACTACAGCTGCATTATCCATCGCATTATATAGTGTTGCGATACCTGCGGCATACTGAGTCTCCTGAGCGATAGGAAGTGTAATACCATTAGCCTGTATGCGTTCTCCTATATACACTAATGAATCATAGGCTTCTTTACATAACTCTACGTAGGTCTGTTTATTCATTGTTATCCTCCTTATCAATGATATTCTTAATGCTAATAAGCTGATCATAGTTCAAACTATTGAAACTATCCGAAAGTTTTCTCCGTAAGTACACTTGTAAATCAAGATACCCACAGTAATCATCGTAATCCTGCTCCGTAAGGAATACCATATTGTAGCCACGACCAGACAGTGTTAAGCCATAGCCGTTGTTTGGGTTTAATATGAACTTATACCCGGATACAGCATTAGGTGAATATGCAACAGTGATTACCTTGCTACCTACCTTGAGCACATAGGCATCACGTAGCACTCTGTAATCCCAATTCCTACAACCACAGTCAGCCATTACAACTTTAGCCTTTGGCTTAAAATCAGTAAGAGTATATGAACGCATTGCTGTTCCCCCTTTATTACTTAGTTGCTGAGTTACCCTTTAATCTAAGCTCCTCTAAAGCATCTTTCTTATCAATCTCAGACATCTTAATATCCGGAACATATCTTGGACAATCGTGCATAAGATAATAGGACTTGTACTTAGCATCATATTGGTACTCATCCTTAGTAGCGGTGCAGATCTCACCGCATCTGTCACACTTGAAGTATTTAACCTCATCACCACTATCCTTGAAGTGGCTGATTGTATAAGCACCCATAGGAATTAACAGAATTATGAGAATCCCTATGAACAGATACTGTTTAATCTTCTCAACCTTAGAAAAGACACCGATGAAGCAAAGCACCGTTATAAGCGCACCACATATAATATACAACATACATCCATACCTCCCCTCATAGACAGAAATCATACTGTGTCATATCAAATCGCTTAAGGTCTAACTTACCGAAACGGTTTATATACCAGCCGACAAAGATTCTGCCATTATCCTGTACGTCAGATACATAAACTTTGAATTCCTTACGTGACTTCTTTGTGATGAATGTTACTTCCTGATTGATAACAAAGCAGTTGATAATCTCATTATACATTATGACTCCTCCTTATTATACTATAACGATTGAGATTGGTTTTCTATAATCTAATTATATACTACCGTAACCAATTATTCAATAGGCAAAAACAACAAAAATGGAGCATAGTTTTTGTACACTATGCTCCATTGTATATTTATACCACACAAACCTGCAAAAACCAACCCTTCATTCTGAACCAAGATTCAGTATCATAGCAGGAATGCTTGCAAGTATCTCACCACCGCTGAACAGATCCATAAAGTTATCAAGAATCATAATCCTCTGACCGGAATACACACTGAAACCATCTTCAATGTGATTCATATAGCTAATAACCCAACTATACTGAGCTGAACCATAGAACTTCTTTGCTATCAGATCCAACCGATTCTGCTCTGTAGGCAGCACTTCATACCAACTATAGCTGGCTTTTGATTTTAGAGCATTAGGGGTTTCCAAAGCGATAAACCGCTTATCCGTATCCTGCGGATAATGAATTATCTGTCTGAGCCCCTTGTATCTGCTTATATGTTTGAAATCCCGGCATACAGTATAATCTATGCCACCATAATCAACTGTGCTGTATGGTATAAGAGTATCATAGTAAATAGGTTTAATGTAGCTCATTCTATCAGTCCTTTCCTACGAACTGTATCATATGTCAGAGGCATCTTAGCTACTTCGGTAAATGTCAGGGTTAATTCACATACTAAAGGAAAGCCATCTAAGCCGATAGGACCTGAATATGTGTGCTTTTCTTCCGTTATCACACCGCTGATATATGGATGTCCATTTATGTACAACGTTGATATGGCTGTATTGACTGCTGCCCCTGCATACTGTGGATAACACTGAGCTTGACAGAAACGTACCAACTCATTACATTTACCATCTCTATGATCTCCGGTCCACATATCCCTATGCATCTTAAATGTTAGATTTGGTGTTCTCGGTCCGGAGCCCTTGTAAAGCAACCACGGCTCATATTGATACAGCATATCAGGCATTGTATCATATGTAGCAATTACACCATCATCATAATCTTCGGGATATACAGGAAAATCCATTATAGTATCTGACAATGATGAGTATAGGCTTATCTTACCCCACGGGATATTAAACCATTGAGACACGCTTTGCGTAACTCCTACAGGTTCTTGAGTCGGCAAAGACCGTATGGAACTATATGTGTTGAATATTACCGGATCAATCGGTTCTCCGTTCTTAAGGAACTGTATAGCTTCATTGTATACGTTATTACTTATAGATACGTGAGAGCCACCCAATATATCAGAACCGTTGGGTATCTCCACAAAATCCGGTATACGTATGCTGCTTGGGAGCGTACCATATTCAGACATATATTTCCAACTATTCTCATCCATAAGTGCTACTGACTCAAACACATCAGCCTCGGATGATACACTGTTAAGAATGGAAATCTTCTCAGAATTAGGCACATTATTGGTTCGACTGCAAGCATACTCATACATACCTTGCATTGCCGCTCCTATATCATTAGTATAGGGAATTTGATTGAGTGCAAGAGTTTCATCAAGGGTATATGGTCCCATCCTCTTACGGAGATCCGGTAGTTTTATATCATTATTGACTTTCAATATCTGCATATATTAACCACCTACCTGTTGAAGTCTTATGCTCTTGATTGTGAGGGGTTCACCGAATGTTGCTGGTGGATGACTCAGAATATTGTTTGCATCTTTTACAATAGGTGAATACATATCACCTACTATTGTATACTCACTATTATAAATGCTATACAAAGATTTGGGTCTATCGTCTGTACCAAGGATATATACAGTACGTAATTTCTCTTCAATAACAGATGTATAAGCAGGGAGCTCAACGGATTCGCACTCATTCAGAATCTTTATCCGCTTAAAGTTCTCGCTGAAACAAGCTTCCATACAGGCATCATCAAAGTCATCAGGTATATTATCCACACCCAAAGGCAGAATCAAATCGTGAATATCTCGCTTATCGCTGTTCACACTAATTACCGCACCAAGCATATATGAGTATACCCAATCTGGAATCTTATACTCAATGTTATCCTTGTGATACTGCAAATACAACTGCAAATAGCAGTATATACTGAGTATCAGGTTCTGATATGCGTATACAGCATTTATATTATCCGATGTATAAGCCGGATAGTTGTCAATGAAATATCCACGTAGTACCCCCTGACTGTCATCAATGAATGCATTGCACATCTCCGCATCGGATATAAGGTGATATGGGATATTTGGTAAATATCCCTCATCAACCAACTTAATCTTAATCAGATCGTGTATGAACATTGTTACTCACCTCAACCGTTTACGCTGCCATTGAAAAGATGATACGTACTCGGATCCCAAGCATCTATCTCAACAGGATTAGCGGATGCGTAGTTGTAGGAATCAACCATAGCAACCAGTTCACCTTTGTTAGTTTCAACAGGAGCACCACTATCATCATACGGCTGAGTCTTAATAGTGAACTTTGTATCCTGCACGATATATCCGATTGGTGACTGTGATGTATAACCCGTGAGATATTGACCCGAAATATACATCGGCTGTTTCAGTCTATTGACCGGGATCGGAATATCATTCAAAGGCAAAGTAAAGTTGTCATATATCATATTTCTTCCAAGCTGAATGTTATCCGATGAATCATTACGAACTAATACTCCACAACCAACAATGTTACCTTTAGTGTCAAAGGTCAGTGATCTGAGCTTAACCTGCATATGATTATCATTTGGGCTGTTATCTGTCCAGTAGTCAATAGGTTCAACTGAAAGGCTATTATACTCAGGTAATGCTCTACTTACAGTTAAGCCGCTCACTACGATATTGGGGTTTGTGTGGGTTAGTTGAGTATACCACTTATGCCACAAAGATAACTCATCAAATTCAACCACCCTTGACATAATCCCAGCATCATAAAAAAGTTCACAATTATCCATACCCAATTTGGGACCATTGGTACTATTCGTGAAATTATAAGTCACCATCAGTTTCTGACAGTTCCGGAAGATTACCTTCACATTATCTGTTGCAACACCGGACAATACAACATTTACAGCTGAACCGAATCTACTGTCAATGTTTTTAATTTCAATTACCTCTGAACTATCACTTGTGTTCTCAGGCAAATTGATGTACACATAGATAAGAGATGGATTAGTGCCATCGGCTTCGCACTTGACTATCTGATTGGCATTAGGAAATGCAACACGTTCATTAACATACTCATCCAAAGTAGCTTGTATTTCTGCATAGGTCAGACCGGAAGGTACGGTAAAGTTCTCACCTAACTGATATGCGAGAGTTCCACTTCTAAGCAAACTATAGTCAAGCAACCTCAAATGTCCGTTTTCATCAAGGTATACATATCCGGAATCTATATCAGCTGTACTTACATTAAGGAAACCACCTATCATTTCAGCAGTCGCAAATGGTAACTGACCTGTGAGCTGGATAGGCTCTGACCATACCTTATCGTGGTATGTATTGGCTACCTTATAATAATAAGTATTGATTGTCTTAACATCACCGGGATATGTGGTATATACCAACGTGAAGTAATCATCCTTCTGACCAAGGTACTGTGCTAACGGTCCCCACCAAGTCTCAAGTTCCTCAGTTGTAGGTTCTTCCGGATTAAGATTTGGGTAATTATCAGTTATAGCATCAATCTCTTTTATAGCTAACTGAACACCATCCAGCGGTTGAGTATTACTATACTCTACAGCCTGCACTCTGGGTGGAAGGATAACATAAATAGATGATGGAGGAGTAAGGTCAAGCGAATCATTCAATTCACTTGTAATTGTCCTATCTTTAGCTACAAGCACATAATCACCGGGTTGCCAATGATTAAACTCCGTAACTATATTATTCGACTGATAAATAGGCGGCAGGTCATCTCGACTTTCCAACTCTTCAATGTATGCTTTCTGCTTACCATAGGGCATAGTGTAGATTTCGTGAATCATAGATACAACGCTCTTCACCTGCTCCGTATACGCTGCATTGACAATGCCGGGAGTTCCGCTGTTATAATCTGCTACCGGAATAGGCAGTCTTACAGGTGCAAAATATTGAGGATTGCCCGAACCATCGACCATACCATCAACTTGTTTATGAGGAATGAACAAGTTGACTCCATACACCGTCTGTTCAAACTTTGCTTGTTTCTCTGATGGATCAATCTCAGATACAAACTCCGGAGTAGCAACATCCCACACCATAAGGGAATCTGTGGAATCGCACCAAGTATCCAATCCGGTAGATGGATCTACACCCTTACCGGAGAACGTATACAAGCGTTTAGGCTGTAATCCGGTCTTTCTGACGTACACATCAGCCATAACATCAGTTATATTGCTGATACGTTCAGCTGGAATATACTGCTGAACATTAGGATTAGCCTGAATATTTGAGATATTACCGTTGGAGTAATTAAATGTAGCAAGCAACAGGTCTGCGGTAACACCACTTCGATTCACGGATTTACCGTAGTCTACATCACCTATGACTGTAGTTGGAGTGATGAATTCATCCTTTGGCAATATAACAACAGCTACACCACCATATCTGCCATCTTCAAGCTCGACAAGAAGTGTACCATAGGTAGGATCACCATCTGAAAAGAATGTTCGTAAACCGATTGCAAGCTCACCAACCAAAGGTTCTCCTTCACCTGAGTCAACAATATCCCTATTGATCTTAGCCAAATCAATAACTATTGGTATCAGAGATTCCACAAAATAGCCATTGACTACCGCCCTACCCTTGGATATTTGCAGAGCAGAAGCAGTATACACCACATCAGAAGGAAAGTATGTTGAACTATCTAACATTACCGTAACTGCAAAGTCTGAGTTAGAATGTACATACGATGGTCCTATCTTGTATTCCACAGAGGGAGCGGTTGAAACACTCTCTTTACTTGTTATATTGAACTCCGACAACAGCTGACCACCATTCTTTGAGTTAGACATAGGCCAGATGTTAGTATACGTAGTTTTGAAGTACAGAAAATCCATAGGCTTTTACCTCCATACATATTATATATTAGCCGAACATACCCAATGACAGACCTGCTAAAGTATCCGGCAATGTCACTCCTGCTCCTCCGGCTGATCCTTGCTGATTCAGTATTGCATTTGCGACCTTAAGGATTTGTGCAAGCAACGCATTTGTCTGAACCGTAGGATCTAACAGAAGTTTCACATCATTTTCTGTAAGCGCATCCGCAAGTGCATATATAGCAGATTCTGACTGCTCACGCTCTGTCTGTAATATCTTATCTACAGATTCCCTTGTATATGCGCTATTGTATACAGAGTGATTGATAAAGTAATCCTCCCACTTAGACAAGAAGTCTGAAAGTGTAGATGATATATTTGACAACAAAGATGTATTTGTTTCCCAGAACTCAACTTCCTTACCCTGCCGTTTGATTTGCTCATTGATACTATTCTGAGCTTGCATATCCTTATACTGAGCTTCAACCTGACTCATAGAGTATCCGGCTTCTTCCATAGCCTTTTCAACGTCAGACAGACCATACTTCTTAGCATCACGGAGATATTCTTCATATGCCTTTTCCTCATTGACATATTTTTCCATATCACCGAGCATTCGCTCCACATTTTGCGTAGCTTTAGCCTGCGCTGCTGCTGTTGCAGATGCTGTTGATGTATAAGCGGCTAACCCAGACATATCTCCGGTTGCAGTAGTACCCAAGGCTCTTGCAGAAGATTTACCGATACTACCCCAAGTATATTTTGACTTAATACCT
>Ga0326511_10000522_pt1 | contig 33811 bp, 23 predicted proteins | sample 0_2496_0518_D_FD_203701 | JGI IMG/M metagenome (GOLD analysis project Ga0326511, IMG submission 203701) | Bovine rumen microbial communities from UC Davis, California, United States - 0_2496_0518 | ecosystem: Host-associated > Mammals > Digestive system > Stomach > Rumen | place: USA...
CCTTGTTGATGAATATAATGACGCTGATATTGTAAAAAGCGAAGAAGTATAAACAACTCCCCTTATCTAGCCAAAAAGACTAGATAAAGCCCTATTCCTAGAATTTTCATTTCCTGGTTCTTTTTCAAGACACAACACGGTTTTTCACCTGTTAAAGTGCCTTTTTTCTCCGCAAACCAAATATAAAGAGTTTGATTTAAAAAAAACAGACTGTATGCAAAACACAGCCGGTTTATAAAACTGATTTTGTGACCAATGCCCGTATCATTTGGTCACCGTAAACATGAAGAGAAAACACCTTTAGACAAATGCGAGCTTTTTTTCTGAAAGAAATGACGGCCAAAGTAAAAAAATTATGATGGAATTAAAAAAAACAAAAAAAAATTAATATATAATCCAAGACTTTCGGCATAATAATGCGGTTTATAGGAATTTACGGTTTTTCTTAAAACCGATGATTTTACTCCTTATGCATTTTTCAATACTAAGGACCAATACATGAAAAAACATTTATTACCAATTTCGCTTTTAGCCACAGCATTTATAAGTATTTTTGCCTCAGGATGCAAAGAAGAAACACAGTCTCAGGCAATGTCTCCAAAAGCCTATCCGATGATGACACTGCAGCGCGGAGACCTGATCTTTAAACAGGAGTATCCTGCTACCATCAAAGGAATACATGATGTGGACATATATCCACAGGTAACAGGCAACATTACTGCTGTCAATTTTGAAGAAGGCATGGTAGTAAGTAAAGATCAGGAGTTATTCCATATTGATCCTATCCCCTATGAGGCCAGTTATGAAAGAGCTCGTGCCAATGTAGCCAAGGCAGAAGCCGATCTGGCCAGCGCCAAATTCGACAGAGATGCCAGAACAGAATTATTTAGGAAATCTGCTACCTCTAAACTAGATCAGATTAAGGCTCAAAGTGCCTATGATGAATCAGAAGCCCACTTAAGAGAGGCCCAAGCCCAGTTAAAGGCAGCCAAACAGGATCTTGATAACACCGTTATCAAAAGTCCTGTGAATGGCATTTTAGGCATGTGTGATATCCATGTAGGGTCTTCAGTCAGCCCCTCCATGTCAAAACCACTCATCAGCGTATCCGACAACAGTTCTGTGAGAGCATATTTTTCACTCACAGAAAGTGTCATTCTGTTTATCCAAAAAGCCAGTGAGATTAAAATCGTTGACGAAGAGAGTAACGATAGCGGCACTCACGATGGTTCATATAAAGTATTCTTTAAACTTGCCGATGGTACCGACTATCAGTATCCGGGTTATATTGACGCCATGTCCGGCATTGTGGATAAAGCCACTGGCTCAGTAAGCATTCGTGCCACTTTCCCAAATCCAGAACGAATTATACAGAGTGGTGGTGCGGGAACCATCGTCATTCCTATAAAAATAAAAAATCAGATCATAATTCCTCAGACTGCGACATTTGAAATCCAAGATAAAGTGTTTGTCTACAAGAATGTAGACGGTAAGGCTAAAGCCACACCAATTCAGATTATGTCTATCGATGATGGAGTCAATTATGTGGTCATAAACGGTCTAGAAGTTGGTGACGAAATTGTGACCAATGGAGCCGGACTCTTACGAGAAGGCACACCGATTGTCAAACAGGAGGAATCTACAAAGGCTCCTCAGGCAGACGCAAAATCCGCACCTGACGCCACCGATAACAAGGATCCTGATACCGCTAAGCAGCATGAGAATAAAGGGGAATAAAAGCCATGTCGCCCAAATTTTTTGTTGATCGTCCTATTTTTGCGTGCTGTATATCCGTTTTAATGCTGATTTTAGGACTTGTCAGTCTACGTGTCTTACCTGTAGAACAGTATCCGGATATTGCCCCACCAACGGTGGTGGTTTCAGCAAACTATAACGGTGCCAGTGCCGCAACCGTGCAAAAAAGTGTGATTGTACCACTAGAAGAAGCAATTAATGGTGTTGAGGATATGCTGTATATGACCTCAACTGCCACCAACTCAGGTTCTGCCACCATTAATATATATTTCCGCCAGGGTTGTGATGCTGATATGGCTGCCGTGAACGTACAGAACCGTGTTGCCAAAGTAACATCAAGTCTGCCCGAATCTGTCACCAAAAATGGTGTCACTACCCAAAAACAGCAGGCCAGTCAGTTAAAGATCATCTGTATCTATTCGACAGAAAAGGCTTATGATGAAACCTTTTTGTCAAACTACCTCAATATTAATGTCGTACCACAGATTAAACGTATTACAGGTGTCGGTGGTGTGACTGTATTAGGTAGTGACTACGCCATGCGTATCTGGCTTAATCCACAGAAAATGGTGGAATACCAGGTCGTACCGCAGGATATAGTTAGAGTTCTGGCTGAACAGAATATTGAGTCTGCAACAGGTACTCTCGGTGAGGATTCCAATAACACCTTCCTCTATGCATTAAAATACCGTGGTCGTTATGAACATCCTGATGAATACGGCAATCTTGTGATTAAATCCCTGCCTAATGGTAATGTATTACGCATTAGAGATGTTGCCACTGTAGAACTGGGTGCAGAATCATACTCTTATAATAACGAGATTCAAGGACATCCTGGCTCAACCTTCATGGTTATGCAGACTTCTGGCTCTAATGCCAATGAGATCATTACCGAGATTAATGCCCTTGAAGACAAAATCCGTAAAGAACTGCCTCGTGGCATCTACCTTGTAGATCTGCTAAGTGCCAAAGATTTCCTCGATGCTTCGATTGGAGAAGTTATTGAAACCCTGCTCGAGGCTATTGCCCTCGTTATCATTGTGGTTTACATATTCCTGCAGTCACTGCGTTCTACTATCATTCCTCTGATTTCTATTATCGTATCGCTGGTGGCCACTTTCGCCTTCATTCTGATAGCAGGATTCAGTATCAACCTTTTAACGCTCTTTGCGCTTATTTTGGTGATAGGAACCGTGGTGGATGATGCCATTGTGGTGGTAGAAGCGGTACAGGCTAAATTTGAACATGGCGAGAACAGTCCATATAAGGCAACGGTATCTGCCATGGAAGGTATTACCTCAGCCATTATCACCACCTCTTTGGTTTTTATGTCGGTCTTCGTACCAGTATGTTTTATGGGAGGCACCTCAGGAACCTTCTACACCCAGTTTGGTGTCACCATGGCTGTAGCAGTAGGTATTTCCGCAGTAAATGCGCTGACTTTATCTCCAGCATTATGTGCTATTTTAATGAAACCAACAGGCTTTGATAAACCTGAAAATCAGAAAGGTTTTACCTATCGTTTTCATGTAGCATTTGACTCGGCTTTTTCTAGAATGACCGACAAATACCTGGCTGTTTTGGAGATACTGGTTAAAAGAAAATCCATTGCTGCAGGAATTTTAATTCTGAGTGCAGTCTTTATGACCGTACTGATGATGAATACCCGTACCGGCCTTATTCCTGATGAGGACACTGGTACCGTTTTCGTAGCTGTGACCACTTCCCCAGGCTATACTCTAAATGAGACCCGTAAAAGTATGGCCGAAGTCCAGGAGCGCATCAAGGATATACCGCAGATTGAGGTTCTGACCAATATCAGTGGCTATAACCTCTTGGGTGGTGCCCAGTCAACCTCTGGAGGAACCTTTATTATCAGACTTAAAAACTGGGAAGAGCGAGAAGGGGTGGAAAACAGTAAGGATGCAGTTATCGGTGAAATCATGCGACGTACAGCAGATATTCGCAGTGCTGAGGTCTTTGCCTTTGCTCCTCCTATGATCTCAGGTTATGGAACCTCTAACGGTCTTTCCCTGTCGGTACAAGACAAGAAAGGTGGTGACATCAATGAGCTCTTTGCTGTAACTACGTCCTTCCTAACCGAACTCAATAAACGGCCGGAAGTACTAAGTGCCATGACCACCTTTGATCCTCGATTTCCACAGTATGAGCTGTCGGTAGATGCGGTCAAGTGCAAGAGAATGAATATATCTCCTAACGATGTCCTGAGTACTCTTTCAACCTACATCGGCGGCAGTTACTCCTCAGATATCAACCTTTATTCAAAGCTCTACAAGGTATATGTTCAGTCTCATGCCAACTTAAGACTTGACCTCAACTCCTTCTCCAGTATCTTCGTACGCTCTAACAGTGGAGAGATGATGCCGATTAGTCAGTTCATTAACTTTAAAAGAGTCTATGGACCTGAGTTACTAAATCGTTTCAACCTCTTCTCTTCAATCAGTGTCAACGTGGCCTTAAAACCAGGCTACAGTTCTGGTGAGGGACTTAAAGCCGTTGAGGAAGTTGGAAATCAGGTTTTGCCAACAGGCTATGGCTATGAATACAGTGGTATGACCCGTGATGAGGCCACTCAGGGTAATACCACCATCATTATTTATACCATGTGTCTTATTTTTATATATCTTATTCTCTGTTCCTTGTACGAAAGTGTACTTATTCCGCTAGTGGTTATGCTATCCATTCCTAGCGCCATTTTAGGATCATTTATCTTCGCCAATATAATGGATGTAGAGAATAATATCTATATGCAAACCGGTCTTATCATGTTGATAGGTCTTATTAGTAAAACTGCCATTCTGCTCACGGAGTTCGCCTCAGAAGAACGTCGTGCCGGAAAATCAATTGTCGAGGCAGCCCTAAGCGCATCTAAAGCCAGATTGAGACCTATTCTTATGACCTCCATATGTATGGTCGTAGGTTTACTTCCTCTGGTAGTGGCAAGCGGTGTTGGCGCCAATGGTAACCGCTCACTCGGTGTCGGTGTGGTAGGTGGCATGGTGCTTGGCATTGTTGCTCTTATCTTCATTACTCCGATCTTCTTTATCATCGCTCAAAGTATTTCAGAGCGTTTTGCCCATAAAAAAGAAGATTAAGCCATACCTTCTTTACAATCCCGGTGAGTTATCATCGGGATTTTTTTTAACAAACAGCCCCAAATTAGGATAATCTGCCCCAAAATAAAGCATACAAAAATCCCAAAATATTCCCGTCATCGCTCAATTTCTTTAAATAATACCTTGATTATTAAGTTTATTTTAATAACAAACGAGCAATTATTTCCAAGGATAAGAAAACGTTTTCATAACTTTCGCAATTTTTTGTAGACCAGTAACCTTATGCTAAAATTATAAACAATAAAAATTGTAAGCATAAACGCTTCCAATAGGTACTTTTCTTCTTGATAGAGATTACTACAATGCTTGATTTAATTGATGAATTCGTTAACATCGTCAGTGGCTTTCTATGGACTTACATAGTCATAGCACTGCTGATCCTGGCAGGACTTTTCTTTACGATAAAAACAGATTTTGTGCAGATACGCTATCTTGGTGAAGCGATTCGCGTCTTAAAACACGGAGTTGTCGGACACAAAACCAAAGGCAAGGAGATCAGCTCTTTTCAAGCTTTCTGTATCAGTACAGCCTCACGTGTGGGCACAGGTAATATTGCCGGTATTGCTATAGCCATTACCATGGGGGGACCAGGTTCTATATTCTGGATGTGGATAATTGCCATTATCGGCAGTGCCACAGGTTTTATCGAAAGCACTCTGGCTCAGATTTACAAGGTTCCTTATCCTGAGGGTGGCTATCATGGTGGTCCTGCCTACTATATTAAAAATGCTCTAAAACAGCCACTGGTAGCATGTATCTTCGCTATTCTGATAAGTATTACTTTTGCCCTTACTTACAATTCAGTGCAGTCCAACACTATTACTAACGCTGTAGTAAAAGTATTTAACCTCAATCAGTACTTTAACGGCTACGAGAACATCATAACCGGACTCATACTGTGCGTACTTACTTCTATGGTAATTTTTGGTGGTGCAAGACGTATTGCCAAGGTTTCAACCGTGCTGGTGCCAGTGATGGCTATGATTTATCTACTTATCTCTCTAGTTATCTTTATAATGAATATCAATGCCGTACCAGATATGATCGCCATCATTTTCCATGATGCCTTTGAACCACAGGCTGCAGTAAGTGGGGGATTCGCCGGAGCCATAATGGTAGGTATCAAAAGAGGTCTATTCTCCAATGAGGCAGGTGAAGGTTCTGTGCCAAATGCTGCCGCCTGCGCAACCACCTCACATCCTGTAAAACAGGGACTTATTCAGGGCTTTGGCGTATTTGTGGATACCCTTATTATCTGTAGCGCCTCGGCAGTAATCGTACTGCTTTCAGGGCAGTATGAAATAGGAGGGGAGGTAACTGGCATTAATCTTATCCAAAATTCCCTATCCACACAGTTAGGCGCATGGTCCGAATATTTTATGACCTTCACCATTACCCTATTTGCCTTTAGTTCTATAATTGGTAATTATTACTATGGAGAAATAAATATTGGCTTTTTAACCAACAATAACAATATCATGACCATCTTTAGAATAATGGTGGTAATGATGGTTTTCTTTGGAGCCTACGCCAGCCTGTCATTAGTATGGGATATAGCCGATCTCTTTATGGCACTTTTAACCATAACCAACCTTTATGCCATAATCAGACTCTCCAAAGATGCCTTTTTAGCCCTAAAGGACTATCGCGAACAAAAATCTCTTGGTATCAAAGAGCCTGTATTCAAAGCCAATACTTTGCCAGATAAAGATGCAATTGCGGCATGGGGCAATGAAGGTAAATATCTAAAAGAACACGAGGACGAACAAAAATTAAGAAGTATAAATAATAGCTAAAGGCATTCCTCAACCAATCTCAAACAAGGCGTATCAAAGATACGCCTTTTTTATACTCATAGCCAAAGCGGACTCGAGACTCACGACACCTGAAGACATAGAAAAAAATGAGTCTCTATATAAAGAAGAAGGGAAAAAATCATTTCTTCATACAACAAAATTAATTCCCGAAAATTAAAGTGACAAATAAGAAAATAACCTCCTATTCATTTAAACCCCTTCCAAAATATAAAGTAGTGTGCAAGAAAAAAATAACCACATCATACACTCAAGTGATACTTTAAAAGATTTAATGCAAACAAAATAAAATACATCATAAAAAAAGATCAAAAAGAGATAAGTGCTGATAATCAACAGTAGAGTAGAAATAATAAAAATAAATAAAACAGATAATTAATACAATGTAAGTAAATAAAATATCAATACAAAAAATAGAGAAAACAGCAAAAGAAAAATTAAAAGAACCAATGATAAAAAAATCCCAAAAACAAATATAAATCTCAAATATAAAATAACCTAAAAAATTCGCTAGCCTAATCAACAAATAGCAAAACATATAAAGAGATAAAAAGAACTACATCCCTTCAAAAAAATCAAAAAATCAAAAATAAGATAATAACTAAAAACTAATATCCATATTAAAAGAAAAATTCAACAGGAAGTAAAACACAACTAATAGACAAATAAGTTCTAAAATAAAAAGCATTAAAGTTAGTATTTATATTTGTAAAGAATTATATTAAGTTATATTTACATGCCTGGATAAAACGGTAAAAGGATAATAATAAATATTCCTATTAAATAAAAATTATTTTATGAAAGTTGTAAATAAATTACATTACATTGATTACATTTTTGAAAATCAATTTTCATAATTTTCAAAAAATTAATTCAGTATAAATCACACTGAAAAATATATTTATTTTTAGATAAATACCAAACAATAAATTTCATTATAATTATCTTTATATTCAAAGTGTTACATACTGTTTAGTGAAATTCAAGTAAAGAATATATTTTATTTATTGTGTGTTTTAGCTTTTTCATATTCTTGAAAATTTACTGCTATATTTTTCTGTCTTTCTTCATTTATCTCCATATAAAAAGCCAAAATTATTACAAAAAAGTTTAAATCGTTAATTTCAAATTACTTAAAAAATGTAAAGTTTTACCTAGTTAGCGAAAAATTATTTATAAAAAAGATAAACAGATCACACTATCATGGTTTAAAAATTAATAATTTTTGGTTATGATGTAGGACATAGATAATTCATTGTAAGATTTTTGAGTTTGTTAAGTAATTTTTGTTATTTATTATTCAGACAGTTTTATACCTGGTAAAGAATTCCTTTATAAAATAAAAAAGATCCGTAAGGATCTGAGATTGGTTTATAATATAAACTACAGCAAATTAGGGCCACTTTTGTGGCCCTAACTCTTTGTTCTGCATGAAACAAGTCTACTCTGCCCTGTCTTCGTTCTTATGTACTCCTTTGGGTCTAGCGTGGCTGTATGGGTATTTTACTGACTTAGATACCAGAATACTTCTCTTTCATTGTATGCTATCTAAAGATAGATCTTACCCACTTTTCATATTTTCAAGGCAAAATGACTTAAATTTGAGGCAGCCTTGCTATGGCTTTACTTATACCTTTTTCATGTCTTATTGCATTGCATTTTCATTTTTACTGGCAATGTTAGTTATGGTGGGGATGAAATTAGAAACAAAAAAAACCCTCAGTGATGGAGCGTCTCTGAGGGTGAGAATGGTCTTAACTAACGTTAAGAACTACAGCAAATTAGGAGAAAAAAACTTTAAGCATATCTCAAACGGTTTGACCCTTTGAAGTTAAATGCCTCTACGCAGGCTCGATTTAATCTAATCATATCCCCTTGTAAATAGCCTCTATCCTCTTCAGGTTTATTTCCTTTGTACAAAACCAGAATTTCATTTAGCAGCATCAGTCTGACAAGCTGATCACTATCATTGGGCTCTAACAGCAAACAATGTCCGGTTTTACCATATTTTGATACAACTGTTACAATATCACCCATACGCAGTTCCTGGACTGGTTCTGGGCTAAAGTAAAAAAATCTTGTGGCTGGAACTGCAGGTTTCATATACCTTTCACATGCAACTCCATTTAAACCAATTTCAAGAGCGGTGGATTCATTTCTAAGCAACATCTGTAGCTGCTCTTGGTAAACGGTCAACAGCTGAGCATCACCAACACTAAAAGGCGTATGATTAGCAGGACAATAATCCAAATCATTCAGCTTAAAGTAGGTCTTATATGTATAACTTGCACCTTCATCTGTAGTCAAATTGATGCTCAGATGTTTTTCATAGTAAATCCAGGTGCAATCTTTGTGTGGATTTATAACCATACCTACTTTAATGTCCTTACATATGTCAATTTTAGTTTTTCGTTTCTGAAATTTGGTTACATTGTAATTGATATAATAAAAAAAATAAATATTATGTAAATAAATTTTTTTAAACTTAGTTTAAATAATGTAAAGGTCGTCACATTAATGTCTATAATCTAATAGATCTAATAAAAAAAACTTAACCAAAATAATAAGCTAAAGAATAATTACTGGCTCAAATATAATAATTTTAAATAAATTAACAATAATAATTCTTATTAAAGTATTATAAATTATTATTAAGTAATAAATAATATTTATAAACATGTAAAATATAATCACAGCTAAAAATTATAAATAATAATCTAATTAGATAATATATTAGTTCACTCTAAACTAAAGAATTTTAAATTTCTTATCTAATCAAAACTGCTCTCCCCTACTTCATCAGATTAAACAGATTAAATAAATAATCTGTATTCTAGATCTTGTTTTATATCTGTCTTTGTTATTCATGAGTGTTTATCGTAAGTAATGATTAATTTTATTAATTGTTTAATGATCTAGTAAATTCTAAGTTATCTCTAATTATCAATTAATAGCTACTCTATAAATAATAATCTACAAATACACTTAAGATAAGTTTGACTAGTTTCCCTATCGGTCATGAAGATAATTCTGTGTATGGAAAACATGTGGGATCAAAATAAAGAAATGAGCGCCTCTTGAAGATAGCGCGCCCAAAAAGTGAGCAGTAATGTAAGGAATAATCACATCTTCACATAATTAAACAGAAGATGTTGCATATCGCCAGAAGCGACAAACTAGATATCTTTTTTGGAAGGATCCTTTAATGAATCTTGAGAATTTGAATTTAGCACGGAACCATCCTTTAAATTCTTATATTCATCAGAATTAATATTATATTTAAGATTATAAAAGGTTGAAGAGATGCTTGACTCACGAACCACAAAATCTCGCATTTCGTGTTTAAAACCAGTTACTGCAGAAGAAACATGTAGAGAGAAAAGAAGAAATAAAAAAAGAAAAAACCTAATCATACCAAAACCCAATTACTAATATGATCCATAGAATTAAACACTGTCACACTTAAGTCAAGAATAAGTCATTATTTTTGTGACTAAATTAAAAAATTAGCCACATTTTGCGCTCATAGTCGTTGACACTTATCCTATATAGCCAATGCTATTTACAATATTTCGAACAAGCTCCGGGCCTTTATAGATTAATGAGGTATAAAGCTGTATAAGACTTGCCCCCTTCTCCATTTTCTCTTTGGCAGCGATGGGACTATCAATTCCACCTACGCCGATAAGAGGGATCTTATTGCCTACTCGGTCTTTCACTTTCTCTAAACACTGGTTGCTCAATGCTCTTAAAGGCACCCCAGATAAACCACCTTGCATAGAGGCAAATTCCATACCATAGATAGAGTCACGGGAAACTGTAGTATTTGTACAGGTTAATGCATCTATTTCATAATTTAAGCAGACAAAGCAGAGATCATCGAGCATACTGTCACTTAGATCGGGAGAAATTTTAACCACCATAGGAACATATTTATGATATTTTTCACATAGTGCTTTCTGTTTATTTTTTAAGCCCCCTACCAGCTCTGAAAGATGTGCCTTGTTCTGCAGTTTGACAAGATCAGGAGTATTAGGACAGGAGATATTGACTGCAACATAATCAGCCAACTCATAAATGAGATCCATACAGTAAAGATAATCATCAAGTGCCTTTTCAATTGGAGTATTCTCATTTTTGCCAATACTAACACCGACAATGCCCTCACTACGTCGTTTTTTGAGATTTTCTCTTAGATTTTCCACACCTTTATTATTAAAGCCCATGAAGTTAATAATACCTTCTGCAGCACGTACTCTATAAAGTCGTGGTTTAGGATTACCGTCTTGTGCTCTAGGAGTAACCGTGCCAACCTCTACATGTGAAAAGCCCAATCCCAAAAAGAAATCCACAGCCTCAGCATTTTTATCAAGCCCTGCCGCCAGTCCCAAAGGATTTTTGAAGGTAAGCCCCATCATCTTTACAGGACAAGGCATGGTCTCTTGGGAAAAGATCTTTAAACATAAAGGGTTAGACGAGAATGCCGCCATTCTGAGAATAATGTCATGAGCCTGCTCGGCATCTAAAGAAAAAAGCAACGGCTTTATCACATAAGGATAAAGCGCATATGGAAAATATGACATGATGCCCCTTTTAAAATTTTCTTAACTGAATTATTTTGACAAACTGATTGTCTGCTGTGGTCACCAGTTCAAATTCACCGTGAATGCCGTCTTTAGTAGTAAAATTTTTAAGATGACTGGCATCAAGATCTAAAACCAGGCCTTCATAGGTCCGTACACGAACACGCTGAATCGCACCCTTATAGACATCTAACAGCATTTCCTTACTCATGGAAATATTAAAACGATAGCGATGACCACTCATATTATTATTGCTCCTTTAAAGCCTGGCTTACCTTCTCGTAAATTGAACGGCAAACGTTCGGCATTTTCATAAGAGATTGTAACTCATTTAGAATCAGCTCCTGTCTTTTTGCATCAAATCTTCTAAATGAGAGTAATGGTGTCACCAGACGTGCGGCTACATTCTCGTTTATCGTATTAAGTCTTACTATCTCTGCTTTTAGTAATGTATAACCATCACCAGAGATATCGTGCAGAGCAACAGGATTTGACAGCGCCAAAGTACCAACTAAAGCACGAACCCGGTTCGGATTCTTGATGTCATATGCAGGATGGGACAGCAGACGCTTAACATTATCTATGGCATTATGGTTGGCAACAGAGGACTGTACCCTAAAGAAATTATTAAACACAAGCGGATCATTTTGATGTTTTTTCTCAAAATCAATTAGAATGTCCTTACTGCACTCAAGTCCCATATGCACCGCATCCTGCATAGACTCAAGAGTATCGGTCATATTAGAGGAATGTCGGTAATATTTATAGACAAAATCAGAAGCCTCACTAGTATTGCCCTTAACCTTTAAGGCTGTGGCATGCATCTTTAGGGCAAGATTTTTGAGCATACGCTTTTGCATATTATCCACACTGTACTCGTGAGTCGTAGGATTAATAGTATTGAAAATATGTAAAAATCTGCTATCTAGGGCTACGGCTACGGTTTCCATAAGATGTTCCCGGCATCTATATAGCCTGTCAACATCTTCAATGACATCAAAAGTTTCCATGAAGAACTGCAGATCCTGAATGGTAAGTGCAGCACACAAGGCTACAAGATCTGTTGTACCATCAAATTTCTCAAAAAGTCGGTCATAGGCTTTGATAAGAGCCACAGGTTCAACAAAATTCTGAGAATCACTAGCATTGAGCATATTGGCCTCAACATTAGCCCTCTGTAGACGTGTAGCGGCATCTACCTTGATAAAAGGATCGTCACAGTAGGCAATAAGCCGTAATAAATCCTCTTCAGTATAAGGGGCCTCAAGTTTTACCGGAGCGGAGAAATCCTCGAGGATTACCGGTAATACATCCTCACCTACAGAGTAAACAAATTCCTGTGTTTCCTCCTTTAAAACCACAAAGTCATCGGTTTTAAGTTCATAGGGACGGACTTTATGACCTTTTTGATCCATAAATGACAGTCTTACCGGTATATAAAAAGGTTCCTTTTTTTCCTGACCCAAGGTTTTAGGCGTATGTTGCGCTAAGCATAGATGCATCTGTCCGTCAGCATGCTGCCATGAAGCCTTAACTCTTGGGGTACCGGCCTGGGTATACCAGCGCCTAAACTGCTGTAAATCAATGTTAGCACTCTCTTCAAAACAGCATAGAAAATCCTCAATGGTAGCGGCCTTACCGTCAAACTTCTCAAGATAAAACTGCAGAGCCTTTTTAAAGCGTTCTTCACCTATAAGAGTATGGATCATTCTTATAATTTCAGCACCTTTATCATAGATAGTCACGGTATAAAAGTTATTCATCTCCATGACTTCTTCAGGACGTACCGGATGTGCCATAGGTGAGGCATCTTCTGCAAACTGAGCACTGCGGATAACATTAATCGCCTTAAGTCGTGTCAGAGCACGGTTAGCTCTATCTGATGAAAATTCCTGATCGCGAAATACCGTAAGACTCTCTTTTAGGGATAACTGAAACCAGTCCCGCAAAGTTACCCGATCTCCAGTATAATTATGGAAATACTCATGACCTATGACACTCTGCACATTATAGAACTCATTATCGGTTGCCACTGCCGGATCTACCAGCACATACATGGAGTTAAAAACGTTAAGACTCTTGTTTTCCATGGCCCCAAAATTAAAAAAGTCCACTGCCACCACGCTAAAGCGCTTTAAATCATACTCAAGGCCAAAACGCTTCTCATCCCAGGCCATAGCCTCCTTAATGCAGGATAATGCCCATGTGCCTCTGTCATAATAGCCACGATCCACATATAAAGAAATATCAACTTTTTTGCCGCTTATGGTTGTATAGGTATCGTTTAAGATATCAAAGGAACCTGCCACTAGAGCAAAAAGATAGGATGGCTTAGGGAAAGGATCCTCAAAAATGGCATAGGGCCGTCCCTTTTTATTGCCTTCTTCAATAAGATTACCGTTTGAAAGCAGCACACCACACCCAAATTCAGGACCAACGATAGTCACTTTATAAGTGGATAGTACATCAGAACGGTCTAAAAAATAGGTTATTCTCCGAAAGCCTTCAGGTTCACACTGCGTACAGTAACAGCCATTATATTTGTAAAGTCCCATAAGACTGGTGTTTTCAGAAGGATTAATCACCGTTTCAATCTCGAGCGTAAACTCATCAGGAACATCTTCAATCTCAAGAATATTCCCTTTTACGGCATACTTGCAGTCTGCTTTATCTAGTCTTACATAATTCAACTTAAGCATTTCGCCATCAAGTCTTAAAGGCAGACTTTTATTCGGACTAAGTCGGCGATACAGGGTAGTATTGGTCACCACTGTACTGGTGTCATCAAGGACAAAAGTTAATTCAGTTTTTATGGCTGTAAAATCAGGAGCCTTATAATCACTTCTCTTTTTTACAGTATAGCTTGCAGATTTATCTTTCATACACCATCTCTACTAAATGTCAACAATAAATTTTCTAAAAAAAGCCCAACACAAGGCTGGGCTTCTCCTGAACACGCTTAATCCTATGAAGCATTACCTTCAGAACCAATATTCTTTTTCTGCTGTAACTGTACATAATCAGCAGCAATATTTACTGTCTCAAGAAGAATAGGATCCTCGAATTCAAAATTATTAGGAAGATCTTTTAAGGCTTTAATCGGTTCTTTACCCATGTGCTGAAGTCTGTCGTTGGCATTCTTAAGGGCAAAATTCTGATCTTCCTTGAACATCGCCTCTCTTTTGGCAAAATTAAGCGGTAACACATTCTTTTTGGTGAACTCATCGTAGCGTTCATGTTCGGCCTTAATAATGGCAAAAAGCGGATCTTTAGCCATTCTCTTTACGGAATTAGCCGAGAGCTGCTCTTTATATAATACAGGGTCTCCATAGCGACTGTAGTCTATCTTGGAGATTTTATCCCATTTTAAAGCATTAGGCTCATATTTCTCGCCTAACTCCGTCACATCCAAAATGGATGGCAACACTATATCTGGCTCAACACCACGCAATTGGGTAGAGCCACCATTGATACGATAGAATTTGGCAATTGTATAGTGAACTGAACCATAATCCTGAGTAGCCATATCATAAAGACGCGACAAAGGACGACTCTGCTGTACTGTCCCCTTTCCGAATGAGGTGTCCCCCACCACCAGCGCTCTTCCATAATCCTGCAAAGCCGCAGCCATAATTTCAGAACTGGAGGCCGAAAGACGATTGATTAGCACCACTAAAGGTCCCACATACTCAAAAGCGCCATCTTCATCCTCATAAGGAATTTCGTTGGAGTTCAAATCTCTTACCAAAACCACCGGACCTGCCGTGATGAAAAGGCCTGTAGTATACACGGCCTCAGGCAACAGTCCACCGCCATTGTTGCGCAGATCTACAATGACCCCATCAACATTTTCTGCCTTTAATTTGGCAAGTTCACGCTTTACATTCTGATGAAGATCCGTATAGAAACTCGAAATGGTTATCACTCCAATCTTCTTACCATCATAGGCATTGTAAACCTTGGATTTGGCTTCCTTATCCTGCAGTCTAATCTTGTCACGCACGATTTCCACGGTAAAATTCTTGGTCATAGAGCCTTCATCACGCTCAATCTCCAAGGTTACCTTAGTTCCCTTCTTGCCTTTGATTTTTTTGACAACCTCGGTTAATCTCCAGCCTATTATTTCCTCAAAACGGCCATCCTTCTGCTTGACACTGATGATTCTGTCTTTAGGCTTTAACTGTTTGGATTTTTCCGCAGGAGAACCCGGTAGGATCTGCTCAATGACCGTAAACTCATCATCCTGTGATAAAACAGCACCTATACCTTCTAGAGAAAGGTTAAGATCGTCATTGAAATTCTCAGACTCCACAGGTCCAAAATAATTGGTATGCGGATCAATGGCAGTGGCAAAAGCATTTTCAAAAACCGAGAATACATCCTCTGAGGTTATCTGCGAGATACGTCGCATGGAGGCTATATAACGGTTTTTGAGCCGCTTGGTTACCTCTTTGCGCTCTTTACCGTTTAACAGCTGCGATTCAAAGTCATTTCTTAATTCACGTAGCCATAAATCCTTTAAAGCAGCCTCATCAGCAACATAAGGAGCCTTACTACGATTCAACTCAATATGTCCTTCAGCAGTTAAATCAAGATCTTCTTTAAGGTTATTGAGCAAAAACTCGTATTTCTGATACCTTTTTTTTATATTCTGATTATATATTTCAAAAGGATAGGATAGATTACACTGATTGATACTGCTTAAAATACTCTGCTTATCGCCGTAGATGGCATCTACTTCAGGCTGCGTATAAAGAGAATGAGTGTAATCAAGAAAACTCATGAGCCTATCAAGCACATTATCGGCAAACTTCTCATCAACATTGACTATCTTGTAATGGGCTCTGGTCAGCAGACTATAAATACGCGGACATACCGTCTTGTGTCTTTCCTCTGGGAGTAAAACAGGCAGATTCTCCTTTTTTGGAACAGTCATTTCTGCCACAGCACTGCCACACAGACAGGCAAAAACAAAAGATAAGGTAAGTTTTTTTAATGTATTCACTTTAAATTAGTTTTTCCCTTTATTTCTCTTTGGCAGTAACACCCTATCAAAAGGCAAATTAACTGTTAATCCTGATTTTAAGGTTATCATGACTGATTCTTTCTCACAGTCCTTGGCAACCACTCCTCGCACAAATTTTTTCTCGGAACTTAAGACCAGTACTTCAACTCCCTGCTTCAAATCTGCTGCGGTTGGTTTATCTCCGGCAATCTTCATTGTTTTTTTACGATAGATAACACTAGGTTTTGCACGTTCCTTATCGCCATTCTCATTATTCTTTGATGCAAACTTCTTAAAACTCTTTTGGGATTTAGGTTTGCTCTTAGCATTAATCTCACTTATGCGTCCTTTAGCATACTCCACATGTTCTAAGGTTATAATATCCTCAATCTCATTTCCTTCAAGATCGATTCTTTTGGCTCCTTCGACCACAGAATGCAGATAGCGTAACTGAGAAGTGTACATTCTTAATGCTGCTCTGACTTTGGACAGAGTTAACCCCTCAATACCCTCAATTTTTCCCTTGAGATCATTAAAAATACCAATCTTTAAAGGTTTAACATTACCTTCTTTGATAAAAGCCTTAGGAAAGTTAACGTAAAGAAGTCCTAAAGCCTCTTTCACATGGGCTAAACGTGACTCTTTATCACTTTTATCCCCTTCATTAGAGTTATGGCCTACTACATTTTCCTGATTGCTTTCAGCAGATGACACATTATTCTGCTGCTGTTCCAAAGTTTCCACCGAAAAAATCCTTAAATTGTAAATATAACGCATGTCCACGTAAGACGCCTAAATAGCATATTTTAGAATACATTAGTCTTTTTGTGAATGTTAATTTGAAAAAATAGCGTATTCACAGTTAGTATTCACAGTCACTTTTTGCATTCATTTGGCATAAGAGTCATGCTCTATATTTCCCTTTATCTCAAGTATCAGATTGAATATTCGATTGAATATTTTGAAGAACAAAAAAGAAGATTATCTATTGTTTTTGAAAATTCATAAAAAAACAGCTGACTACCCTGCAGTATGATAAGAATAGTCTGTCCTTCTTTCAAAAAAGAGGGGTGGTTTAGTTTTATAGTTTTTCTATCTCTTCTTTGGTGAGATTTGATGCTTTGACGATGGTGTCAAGAGGTACATTCATCTGTTTTAAAGTACGGGCAATCTTTAATCTTTCTTCAGCACGACCTTCTTCTTTGGCTTGAGTATTTTCAATATAGCGGTAATAGGATTTCTTTGAATGCACAGGACAATATTCTTGCTTAAATTCTGGTAGTCATCTCCTTTTTTGATAGCAGATGTGATTAAGAGCGGTGCTCCATAGTAAAGTATTCTATTAGGAAGCGAACTGTCATAGCGCACCTGGATTTCTAAATCAGTATATTCACGCGCTTTTGTCTCTACCGTCGCTTCAATGAAAAAATCCAGGACCGAAGCCTTACCCTCCCGGCCTACAGATGGCAATTTCGTATTCTTAAATGTAATGGACTTAAAACACTCCCTCCCTTTACGTTCTAAAATCACATTTAGGTATTCCACCAAACTAATCTAAAACCAGGACTGGTAAACGTTTTTTTGGCCAGCCTGTCATTAAAGGGATTTATTTTATCATCAAAAGGATTGCCATCTATTTGATAATACTTTAGCAAATCATCTGCATTCAGCTCTTTCTTATCATTCATTATAGTATCTCAATAGTAACAAAAGAAAATTGAGAGCAATAATTTTAAGGGTGAAAAAACAGGACCATTTTTGACATGTTTTTTGACAAATCAAAAATAACTATATGTTTTAGAAGAAAATATTTTTTTAAATCCATTAAAGGCTGTCGCAAAAAGTCCTTAACCTCACATGTATTTTGAATCTTAGAGGTAAAAAGAGTTTAGTTTTTAACTAGAGGTTAGAGTGGCTCTCCACCGAGGCACTACTAAGCGATTAACCTCTGAGATTGGGAGTCTCCTGCTTAAAAAAGATACTGACATCAATATACTCTAACATTGACTTCAAAGACTTAAGAGCGTATAAGATCTTAAATACTTTCAGTATTTGACGGGCTAAATACCAAAAATGTCTTTAAGTTTGTGTTTAACTTCAAATATCTTAATTAACATCCTAAAACAAATTTGAGACCGTCAAACTGCTAACTTACTGTAGAATCTTGATAGCAATTAACCATAAGACACGGATGATAATTTAAAAGGAGAATATATATTATGCCAATGCCAGAAAGATACCATCCTGAATGTCCACCTGATGCCCACAAGGTAATTAGACCTCCTGAGAATAAGGTAGATGCTCTTTTATGCGTAGTGGTACCTGACAGTGAAATTACCAATGGCATGGACAATGTCACGGATATTCTCTCTATGATGAATAAAAAACCTATGCTGCTCTGCTCTGAAAAGATGCGCCAGGAGATTTTAAAAAGTGCCCCACAGGCTCCGATTGAGCCAGTATTTGTACGAGTACACGAGGATAAAAACAAAGCCTCCCTATCCTATAGTGATGGCGCTATTGGTCAAACTCTGGATTTTTATGATTATGCAGGATCTTTTGAGAAATACGAGAATTTTTTAGAACTTTTACCCAAGAAATGTCTTATCAGTCTTGATCTGCCTTCCATGTTTATCCTGCGCTCCATATCCACAGTTTATCCATGGGATAAACTTCTAGCAAAGCAGTTTTTAGGACAGTATCTTGAGGCTTCTAAAAATCTTACACAAAAAGATAAGGAACTTCTTGTTGATGTGCGTTACGGTCGCTTTGATTCCCTAAAGGTTGAAGAACAAAGCAAAACCGCATACAAGTTCTTAAAACTTGAACGCAAACTCTTCCTTCAGTACCCAACTGAAGACGATTAGCAAAGATACATGAACCTCAAATTTGCATCTTAAAATTGAGGATCATGGTTTTGGTCAGAGAGATGGGAGAGTCTTCTTGAGTGATCTCATCTCTTGTTATCCAGAAAGCCTCGGCAAGTTCACCATCATCACGCCTTATGACCGGTTCCCCATCCACACTTGCCATAAAACCCATAAGCACATTACTGTCGAGCCCCCAAGGCTGTGAGCCACAGTATTTAAGATCTTTAATCCTAAGTCCTACTTCCTCCATGCACTCACGTCTGGCGGTATCCTCAGGAGTCTCCCCGATCTCGCAGAAACCTGCGATTAATGCTAGCCCGCGATAAGGCCGGTCTTTATATCTTGTTACCAAAAGCTTATCTTCATGTACAATACCAACAATCACCGCAGGAGCAATCCTGGGGTAAATAATATTCGCGCATTTTGTACACAAAAGAGCACGCTCTTTTTGAGAATGAATGGTAGGACTGCCACAGCGTCCGCAGAAGCGATTATGCTGATAGAAATTAAAAAGATGATAGGCGGTAAATCCCGCAAAACAGACTATTCGCGGATTATCCGAGCGTAATACCATATGGCTCTGAAAGGAAAAGCCCTCAATATGGATATTTATGGAATCACCGCAATAAAGATAATAACCTCTGCTATCTATCGAGAAAAGGTAAAGAAGAGACTTGTCAGTTACATTACTAACTTGCGGCAGGAACAAAGGCTCATGAAGACCATCACCTCCAATTAGGATCTCATGCTCTTTAAAGATCAGCACAAAATCCTCATCACGAGGCTCATGCCTTAAGGAGAATTCATTTTTGAAAACATGGCGTCCTAAATCCTGCAGCATTTTAACTACAACCTAACCTAACAGATATTTTTCAACATCCAGTGCAGCCTTACAGCCTTCACCGGCGGAAGTTATAGCCTGGCGATAGACTCTATCGGTGCAGTCACCGGCAGCAAATACCCCCTTGACCGAAGTAGCGGTTGCACTGCCAAATCCGGTTTTAATACAGCCATCCTCGTAAAGCTCTAACTGACCTTCAAAAATTTTGGTAGCCGCCTCGTGTCCGATAGCCACAAAGACTCCATCCAGCGGAATAGTTCGGCTTTTATTGTTTTCAAGCACCTCAACGGCTGTAACCTGTGAACCATCTCCCTTAATTTCACTTATCGTAGCATTAAGAACAAACTCCACCTTGCCACTTTCACAAAGCTTAGATAGTCTGTCAATCATCACCTGCTCGGCTCTGAACTTGTCGCGTCTGTGAATAAGATAGACTTTTTTACAGATATTGCTTAAAAAAAGGGCTTCTACAAAAGCAGCCGAACCGCCTCCGACTACAGCCACAGTTTTATTTCGAAAGAAAAAGCCATCACAGGTGGCACAGGCTGACACCCCGTGTCCCTTGTATTTATTCTCAGACTCTAATCCTAAATAACGAGCCTTGGCACCGGTAGCAATAATTACTGTTTTGGTTTTGAGAATACTGCCAGATGACAAAGTTAATTCCTTGACATCATTACCTAAAACAGCCTTTGACACTTCATCATTGATGAGTCTTGTTCCCAAATCTAGGGCATGCTCCTTTAAGGTTTCCATTAAGGAAAAGCCGTCCGGAGCATCCTTACGTCCAGGCCAGTTACCAATCTCAGGGGTGGTTACAAGCTGTCCTCCTGGTTCACTACCGGTGACAATGACTGGATTCAATCCACTACGACAGGCATAGATGGCTGCTGTATAGCCCGCAGGTCCTGAACCGATAATGACGGTATTTTCAACTTCTTGTGTCATAATTTGCTCCTAAAAGTTCGTGGTAACAGTCCTTGGCATAATTTATGGCATATTTAACCCAAGGTTCATGAAAACTGGACAGATATGCTATAACTTCCCTAATATCATAAGCCATAAGGTATTCTGTAGCCTTTTTAGTATATGAAATATGCCATGGTTCATAGGCAATTCGGCCTTTACCAGTATAAGGTCGGCTAAAGCCGAAACGCTGAAGATTATTGGCAAGATACTGTCCTAAAGGATAAAAATAATTATCCTTGTTATACTCTCTTGCCGTAAGTTCTAGTGTTTTTCCTGCTGGTAAAAGATTTTTAGCATAAATATCAAAATCTGTCCCGAAATGATGACGTGAAAGTCCAGGTACTGCCGAAAAACGCATGATAGCACGCACCTTTTCCTCATCGGTAAGATTTGAGATGTCTTGAGGCAGCTCATTCTCATCTAGTACCGCGCGTTTACCCTTAAACTTATCATCAAATATTTTAAACTGCCGATAAAAACTACGATGCGCTGAGGCTACAGTCAATTCTATCCCCTTTTTTAAAGCATCTTCACACAGTTTTTGCAGAGCCGCAATAGCATCTTTATCGGCCATAAATACACAGTTGTCAGCCTCATTCTTAAAGTAAACAAGGTGCTTATCCTCAAGACCTAAATACTGCTCTTTAGATATCATCTGGCAATCAATCCTGAATTTTACTGGTAAAACTAGTCCAATATTCATCATAACCTTGATTTAAGCACTTATCAACCGACAATTTTATCAAAAGGCGCCGTAACCCCTAGGAATTCTTGTTAAGAGGCCTTGTTTTGTATTTGAATCATTGAAAAGAAAGTCTGCCGAAAGTAAATTTTCACCCTCTCTACTAAAAGTTCAAAAATGCAACGGTATGCAAGCGCACATACTCTAAACCTTGGTGTAAGCCCCAGTTTTCTTTACAACTTCATTTGGCTTTTCTCTGTAAAAATAAATCAAACACTTGTTTTATGTTATACTTTATACTAACATTTAGATCTAAAAACAGAAAAGAAGTGTAGAAAACAAATGACTGAAAATACCAAAAATAAATACCAAGAAAAATCAAAACAAAGGATCTTAAAAGCAGCTACCCGACTTTTTGCCCAAAAAGATTATGACAGTGTAGGAATTAGAGAAATCTGCAAGAAAGCAAATGCCAATATATGTATGATTTCATATTTCTGGGATGGCAAAGAAGGGCTCTATCAGGGAATTATTGATGATCTGATACAAAGACAGGGCGAGTATGCCAGGACCTTTGTCGACCTTGATGAAGATCTGGCCTCTCTTTCTAAAACCGTTCTTTTAGAACGGATAAATCTCGTCATAGAAAAGGCTATTGAAATGCTTTACGGCGGTTTATTTTCTAAAGATCTCATCTGCTTTTTAATTCGTGCTCAGATTCATAACAAAATAAAACTTACGTCCCCTTTGCTCGAATACTTCAGAAAACTTATTGCGTTTCTTTTAAACAAAGAGGTGAATGATAAGGAAGTAATATTTAAAACGCTTTTTATCATATCGCAAATAAATGCTCCTTTAGTGCTTCCCGCTCTGTCCCTGAAACTTCTAAACCAAGAAGAATACACTCCCGAAGACAAAGATATTATAAGAGAGAATATAAAAATGTATGTTAAAACGCTATTTGGGGATTTGTCAGAATTATGAAAAAAATATTGATTGTACTACTGATTATTGCCATAGCATCAGCAGGGTTAACCTGCATTCATTTTTATAATAAAACTGATAGTTCACATGAACTAATCCTGTACGGAAATATCGAAATCCGCCAGACTGATATCAGTTTTCTCGTATCAGGACAGATACAAAATCTCCTCAAGGAAGAAGGAGATATTGTAAAAAAAGGAGAGTTACTGGCAGAACTCAATGCGCGGGATTATGAATCAAGTTACAATAAGGCCCTGTCAGATGTTGCTCGAACCAGAGCTGTCAGAGATGATGCAATAAGTAAATACAACCGCAATAGTATCTTGATTAAGTCAGGAGCAGTGTCCAAACAGGATATTGAAACCCTCTATAACCAAAAAAACATAGCTGAGGCAGAATTCAATGCTGCCTGCTCCAATAATGATTACGCAAAGTATCAGCTTGAATATACCAAGATTTATGCTCCTGATGACGGCATCATAACCGTACGGGTAGTCGAGCCTGGAACTAATGTCCAAAAAGGTCAGACCGTATATACTCTGGCCAAAAACACTCCCGTGTGGGTTAGAGCATACGTTAATGAGAGCAATCTTGGGAATATCAAATATGGGGATGAGGTGACTGTATACACCGATACGGTAAATCCCATAACTGGTACGCTGCGCGAGTATCAGGGAAAAATAGGCTATATTTCACCGGTTGCAGAATTTACCCCCAAAACCGTAGAAACCGCTGACGCAAGAACAAATCTGGTTTATCGGCTTAGAGTCTATATTGATAATAATGATGAATTTCTAAGACAGGGAATGCCTGTTACCATCAAGATACACTTAGAAAACAGCCAAAACACAGCAAAAACTCTGCAAAATCATTAAGAGACATATCAGCAATGTATGCCGTAACCATTGAACATCTTACCAAGAAATTCACAAATACTGTCGCCATAGACAATCTGTCCATGACTGTTGAACAAGGCAAAATCACCGGTCTAGTGGGCGCAGATGGGGCTGGCAAAACGACTCTTTTAAGAACCATGATAGGTTTGCTGCTGCCCACACAAGGGAATATAAACGTGCTGGGGCTTGATCCCAAAACACACAAAAATGAATTGAATCTTAAGATAGGATATATGCCCCAACACTTTGGTTTGTATGAAGATTTAACCGTTTTGGATAACCTAAAACTTTTTTTAAGGTTGAAGGGCCTAGATCGCGCCATATCTGCAGATCTCAATCAAGATCACAGTGAAATAGCGCAACTTATGGAATTTACCGGGCTTACTCCTTTCAAAAACCGTCTGGCAGGAGCTCTGTCTGGAGGAATGAAACAGAAACTTGGTCTAGCCTGCACCCTTTTGGGTAAACCTGAGATTTTAATTCTAGATGAGCCTTCTGTTGGCGTCGATCCGCTTTCAAGAACCGAACTGCTTGTGATGGTGCGGCGGATGATTTCTCCAAAGACCACGATCCTATGGTCAACCGCCTACCTTGACGAGGCATACGATTTTGATGCGATCGCCATAATGCATCAAGGGACGCTCATTTACAACGGCACGCCTCATGCTTTGGGAAAAAGTCCTTCCGAATTTGAAAACAACATCATTGAGCTTATGGGAGGTTACCACAAGGAATCATCCAAGATTGCGGATAATTATGTTTATGAGGCTCCAAATATTGACATTACCGTTGAAGCGAACAATTTGGAAAAGCGCTACGGTGAATTTTTCGCCGTCAAAAACAATACATTCAAAATCAGGAAGGGAGAGATTTTTGGCTTACTTGGACCAAATGGAGCCGGAAAATCAACTTCATTCAAAATGATGTGCGGACTTGCAAGACCAACTGGCGGAACCGCCAGGATTATGGGAATTGATATCAGCAAACACCCCGAAAAGGCAAGAGCCAACCTCGGCTACATGGCACAGAAGTTTTCTTTGTATGGAAGTCTTACTGTAAGGGAAAATCTTGAGTTTTTTTCCAGAATATATGGTGTCCGTCCAAGAGATATTTCTCACAAAATATCTGAGGTTATCAGTGTTTTTGGATTAAAAGATCACGAAAATGCCAATGCCGGAGAATTACCTCTTGGATTAAAACAGCGTCTTTCCATGGCCTGCGCCCTCATTCATAATCCTCCGATTTTATTTTTAGATGAGCCTACCTCCGGCGTAGATGTTATTACTCGCAAAGATTTTTGGAATCACATAACTTCACTTTCAAAAAAAGGTGTAACCATCCTTGTAACCACCCATTTTATGGATGAAGCAGAATACTGCGACAGAATAAGTCTTTTTTACAAAGGACAGACCATAGCGGTAGGGACTCCCTCTGAACTAAAGAAAAAGGCTGATGCCTGTGATATGAAAAACGCTTTTGTCAATCTCATTAAAAATGCAGATAGAACACTCCAGTCACAAAAGTAGATGAGGCAATAACATGCAAATATTATTTGCTCTTATTATTAAAGAGATAAAACAGATCTTAAGAGACCCCAGCAGTATTGTTATTGCCTTTGTATTGCCTCTCATCTCTTTTTTAATCTATATGTACGGCATAAATCTTGATGCCGTAAAGGTTACTATAGGGATCAAGAATGATGACAGTTCAAAAGAAGTAGCTACTTTAGTAAATTCTTTTGGAAATTCAAAATATGTGAATTCACTTATCTTTGACAACATAAATGAAATTACTGATGCCATTTTAAGTTCAAAAATAAAATGGGCATTAATCATCCCCAGCGATTTTTCAACTAATCTGTCAAAAGGTAAAAGCGCAGAGCTCCTTGTAATCACAGACGGAAGTGAAGTTAATACCGCCAATTATGTACAGAACTATGCCATTTCTATAGCCAATCAATGGCTTTCCCAAAGTAAGTATCAGCATACAAAACCAAAAGAAATGGTAACCGTAGATACCCGATTCTGGTACAACTCTGAACTAAATTCCCATCATTTCATTGTTCCAGGTTCCATTGCCATCACCATGACTTTAATCGGCATTCTGCTTACTTCTTTGGTGATAGCCCGTGAATGGGAGCGCGGAACAATGGAAACCTTGCTCAACACCAGGGTTCATGCTATTCATATTGTATTTGGGAAATATATCCCCTATTTTTTTCTAGGAATGCTATCCATGACCTTCAATGTATTCCTCTGTTCCGTGATCTTTCAGATCCCTTTTTTAGGCAGCTACATTATGCTATTTATAATAAGCGGGATATTCCTTTTTTGTTCATTGGGGATCGGTTTACTTATATCCTCAATTCTTAAAAATCAGTTTATAGCAAGCATGGTGGCAATGAGTGTCGGTTTTATGCCTACCCTGATGCTCTCTGGCTTACTGTTTCCTATAAACTCTATGCCGGTTTTCTTTCAGTATTTAACAGCCGTTCTTCCTCCCCGATACTATATTTCCTTTATTGAAAGTGAATTCATGGCAGGAGGAGTGAACGAAATCAGAATTACCAATGCGTTTTTTCTGACTGTGATTGGACTTATTCTGTTCTACGCTGTTTATAAAAAAACTCAAATGAGGTTAGAAAAGTGATGAAAGCATTTCTGTATCACATTTTTGCCCTGATAAAAAAAGAATTTATCACAATCTGCAAAGATCCCAAATCCAGAGGAATCATTATAGGACTTCCCATAATGCAGCTTTTAATTTTTTCTAATGCCGCCACCATGGAAGTCAGAAACATAGATGTTACCGTTCTTGATCGTTCAAATAGTGCTGAATCAAGGGAACTTTTAAGCCGTTTTGAATTCTCTCCTCACTTTAGATATTTTTACTATGTAAATTCAGAGGCAGAATTTCGCAAAAATCTAGATTCTCAGCAAGTACAGATGGGAATAAGCATACAGAATGATTTTGCCCGCAGAATAAAAGATGGTGACAATACACAAATCCTCGTTGTCTCAGACGGCAGACAGACTAACTCGGCAGCAATTGCAGCAGGCTATGCCTCACAGATAATCTCTGCCTTCAATGATGAAATTGCAGGCAAGCAGAATCTAAATATAAAAACCACTGTCAGAAACTGGTTTAACCCCAATCTTGAATACAAATGGTATATTCTGACAGCAATTGTGGCTATGCTTTCTCTGGTGTCAACTTTGATCCTAACATCCTTATCTATTGCCCGAGAACGAGAACAGGGAACTTTTGATCAACTGATTGTAAGTCCCCTTTCGTCCTTTGAAATACTGATAGGCAAATCAGTTCCCCCTCTTGTAATTTCTATGCTCCTAACCTCTATCATGGTTGGAATTATAGTGGTATTTTTCAATATTTCCTTTGCAGGGTCTCTGTCTCTATTTTTTATTGCTATATTTATTTCGCTACTTGCAATTATTGGAGTAGGTCTACTTATTTCTACAATCTGCAATACTCAACAGCAGGCAATACTCTCCACCATGTCTTTTATTATGCCAGCCGTACTCCTGTCAGGATTTATCTCTCCAATCGAGGATATGCCGGTATTTTTGCAGTATCTGACCTATATAAATCCTGTCAGATTTTTCATGACACTAACTCGAGGACTAATCTTAAAAGGGATGGGATTTTATGATGTTTTAAAAAATATAATTCCTTTGCTGATCATTGCTTTTTCCACATTAACAACCGTAGCAGTAACTTTTAAGCGCAGGTTAGGTTGACTTTCTCTTCTTGCCAATGCAAGAGGATCCATACTGTAGAGGCTAATTGCTCAGCTCTCTTCGGAGGGTCTTGAGGCTTACCTCTTATGAGGTTCACAAAGCATAGTCTTTTTAAAGACTACAGCCTCACTAGTTCAAGACTAGACTCACTCCAAAGACGGGCAGGTCCTGCCCTTTTTATATTTATGGCTTAAACTCTGTCTGCATGGTCGGAGCTCCACATTTAACACAAGAAAACCAAGCCTGAGTTATACGGTTCTTTTTTTAAACATGACCACACCTAGGATAAAAAGAAGAATTGTTTTTTTAAAAAGCCAAAAATAAGCAGTAATGCTCATAATTTAATATCTTCATGTAAATAGCGACCTCATATTTTTGCTTAATTACAAAAGAATTTCAATTTTGCGATATGAACATTTAAAAAACACCAATTGAAATTTCCTAACCTCTATTCATTAGAACATAGTCAAAGCGCTAGCTATTGTAATTCTCAAGGATCTGTTCAATTTCCTCAATAAGATCGGGACTGCCATGCTCTCTGACATCCTCGATGATTCTTAAAGCCTCTTCGTTATCACCAGTTTCAAAATAAAGGCGAGCCAGATTCAATTCATCAACGTAATACTGATGCTCTTTTGGGGTAAGGCCAAAAATACTGTCATCTTTATTCTCACTCTCTTCCTGTGAGTTTATGGCACCAATCTTGTCATGAACCTTTTCGAATGATGACTCTTCATCAAGGACAGCAACATCGCCATTTATCATTTTAGCCATTTCATCAGGAGTGAATGCTGATCCTACTGGAGGCTCTTCAATTATCGGATCTAAGGTATCCTCTTTTTCTCCACTTAGCATATTCATCAGATCCTGTTCTGATTCTGCATCAAAATTCTCAGGCTGATTACTCATTCTGCTTTCAAGGTTATCAAGTCCATCATCAGTTACGACATCATGAGGGGTCTCATCCTTTAAAGCACTTTCATCCGTACCCTGTTCTTGAGGATAAGCAAATGTTTCAACTGTAGTGGCATCTGAAGGCTCTGCGGTATTTTCATCCTGCATATCAGCCATCAGTAATTCATGAGAGCCATTCTCATCAGGTACATCAGACGAAGAAACTTCGTTAGTATCAACCTGCATTGCTGGTGCTGAACCTAACTCTGGATCAACATCCGTTTCTGGTTCAAAAGGAGTAATGTCCGAGTCGCCAACCTCAACATCCTGAGAAATATCAGAACTCTCATCACTCTGAATCAAATTCTCAAGATCCTCATTCTGAACTAAAGGTTCATCCCCCTCTGTTTCTGAAACCTCTTCTTGAGTGTCGCCACTTTCCTTATCTAAAGTATCATGCTCATCTTGAGTATCAACAGGGCGTAAAAGTTCTTCTAGATCAATGTCGTCATCCACTATTTCATTGACAGATGTAGGGGAGTTTTCCTCTGCAGTCACCAAATTTTTTTCAAGAGCTGTATCTGATGACTCAGCAAGAGATTCAGTCAAATTCTCATCTGCATCTTCACTATCTTGGATTAACGTATCTTCGGCTACAGGCTCAGACTTTGCACCATCAAGAGCCTCCTTTAAATCACTAGCATCCATAGAACTGTCATCAGCTGCCATATTCGCGGCTTTTTCTAAAGATTGAGCAAAGTCTTCTGCCTCATCAGACCGCTCATTATCCACTAGGCTTGCTACATGACCAGGTAATTTCTTACTCTTAAATCCTGCGATATTACTGATATCAAAATCATCATCACCCAGATCAAAATCAGCAACACTCTTAGGAATTTCACTCATGCGATCTTCAGGATTTAATGCTTTAGCAAGATGTTCTATCTCACTCTGAGGAATAGCCTTAGGTTCAGTTACTATTTCTTCATCGTGACCGGCTGTCTTAGGATCTGCAGTCGTACTCTCAGGCAGATGATCATCTAAATTATCTGTAATCTCATTCTGATCTGCAGTTAAATCATCTGGATTTACATCTAAAGCATCACTCTCGGCGACTAAATCGGCTGGATTAGCCTCAGGGGAAACATTTTCGGCGATTAGATCATCTGGATTAACTTCTGTATCTGTACTCTCAGCCACCAAATCATCTAGATTAACCTCAGGAGCAGCACTTTCAGCAATTAAATCATCTGGATTGACTTCTGTATCTGCACTCTCGGCCACTAAATCATCTGGATTGACCTCTGTATCTGCACTCTCGGCCACTAAATCATCTGAATTAACCTCAGGAGCAGCACTTTCAGCAATTAAATCATCTGGATTGACCTCTGTGTCAGCACTCTCAGCAATTAATTCATCTGGATTAACTTCTGTATCTGTACTCTCGGCCACTAAATCATCTGGATTAACCTCAGGAGCAGCACTTTCAGCAATTAAATCATCTGGATTGACTTCTGTATCTGCATTCTCGGCCACTAAATCATCTGGATTGACTTCTGTATCTGCACTCTCGGCCACTAAATCATCTGGATTGACCTCAGGGGCTGCACTTTCAGCAATTAAATCATCTGGATTGACCTCAGGGGCTGCACTCTCAGCAATTAAATCATCTGGATTGACCTCAGGGGCTGCACTTTCAGCAATTAAATCATCTGGATTGACCTCAGGGCCTGCACTTTCAGCAATTAAATCATCTGGATTGACCTCAGGGCCTGCACTTTCAGCAATTAAATCATCTGGATTGACCTCAGAGCCTGCACTCTCGGCTATTGAATCGTCTGGATTTGCTTTAGGTTCACGATGATCCTTAGCGGCTTTCTGAGCCATCGCCTTGGACATGGAGGCTTCTAGAGCTGCAGCCTCAGTTGCTACCTGTGCTAACTTTGGAGAATTTTTTGGTTCTACTGGAGCTTTGCTTTGAGCTTTATCGGGACTTTTGGGACTGTCAGCTATTTTTTTTTCCGATGATTTTGGTGCAGTGTCCTTTTGCTCCTGTTCTCCTAAAGCAGCAGCCCAGGCGGCAGCCATGTCTTCTTGTTCATTGGATGGGGCGGATTCTTCCTTCTTAGCGCCACTTTCAGCATCAGCCTGCTCTCCTAAAGCAGCAGCCCAAGCGGCAGCCATATCTTCCTGTTCATTGGATGGGGCGGATTCTTCCTTTTTAGCGCCACTTTCAGCATCGGCCTGCTCTCCTAAAGCAGCAGCCCATGCGGCAGCCATATCTTCCTGTTCATTGGATGGGGCAGATTCTTCCTTCTTAGCGCCACTTTCAGCATCGGCCTGTTCTCCTAAAGCAGCAGCCCAGGCGGCAGCCATGTCTTCTTGTTCACCAGATGCAGTTTTTTCTTTCTCCCCAGTCTTCTCAGCCTGTGCCTGTTCTCCTAAAGCCGATGCCCAAGCATCAGCGACACTCTCATCGTCTGATTTGACTTCAACTTCTGCGGATTTATTCTTATCATCCTCATTTAAAGCCTTAGACCACTCATCCAAAACAGCCTGATCCTTATTTTCAGCACCAGGAGCAGTATCATTTTGGGCTTTATCCCAATCAGCCTGTGCCTTCTTAGCTGCATCAGCCGCAGCATCAGGTGTTGATGCAGTAAGCTCGGTATTAGTTTCTTCGGTACTGGTTTTTTCAGCACTATTTTTTTCATCATCACTCTCTGGAGGAGGTGGTTCATCAATATTACCAAGATCCATTGAAGAGTTGTCGTCAGAAAGCAGCACATCCTCATTACCATCTAATTCGGTATCAAAATCATCTGTATATTTGCGAGCATGTGCACGAGCACGGGATTTGAAGATCAAAAATATAATAAGTACTACCACTGAAAGAAAGCCTGCACCTAGAAGAATCATCATCAGAGGCTTATCCAAATTTATGGTAGTATCAACAGAAGACACGGTAAACTGCGCCATCTGTAACTGCATATCTTCAATTTTTTCATCATTAGCAAGCAGCATTTCACGCATGCTGTCATTATCCTGCGAGATCTTTGAGACATTACCCTTAATCTCAATAATATCCTGCTGAATACCGGCTATAATATTATCGTACTGACTAGATAACGAGGAAACACTATCTGCAGCAGTCTGAGCTGTCACAGCAGAGATTTTCTTCATACGAGCCAGAGCATCTGCCAACTGCTGTTCTAGAACCTTGACTCGCTTTTCTATCTGCTTTTTAGTTTCGTCAAGCATCAGACTTGTAGACTTCGCATCAACCGAATCATGGTTACCGCCATTCTTTTTTATGAGTTCTAATACTTCCTCAACCTGCTGCTTCGTTAGTTTAGCATCATCAGGCAAAGTTGCGGTGCTAGTCTGAGACTCTGGAGTCTGAGTCGGAGTCTGAGCCTGAGCAGTATTGGTATTTTGTGTGTTCTGATTAGCCACAGGTTGTGGCGCATTAGGCGTAGTCTGCTGCTGCCGATTATTCCTTCTATCGTTGCCGTTTTGCTTATCACGGTTGGAATTGACACCATTCTCGATTAGCTCACCATTGGCCTCACGTTCTTTTTGTTCCTGGTATTCACGTATACGGGTCTCGGTGGCAGTATAACTAGGAACTTCACCACCCTGCTGATTGACTCGTCCCTGCTGATTTTGTGTTGCATACTGCTGAGAACCCGCAGGTACCTGCTGCATCTGTCGCTGATACTGTGGCAAAGGAGGCAGAGTCATGGAACCGGCATTTAATAGTGCACTGCCGACACTCATATCCTCGCGCGCAATTTCTGAATCAGGAGGAATTCTCAATGTTGTTCTGACAAGATTATTGACATTACCGCCAGCAAAAGCACGTGGATTATAACGGTAAATGGACGCAATTACCTGAAATTCATTGATATTAGGATTAGCCTGCGCATAACGGTGGGCCACCGACCAGATAGTATCCCCAGGCTTTACGTTATAAGTACGTAAAGCACTGCCATTCCCCTGAACCTCATTTTGATAAGCCTCATTATTCTGATACTGAGGATAGTTCTGTGGATAATAATTCTGTGCAGAAGATTGATTCTGTCTTGAAGGACGGCGTTGTTGTCTTACAGGAGCTGTGGTCTCAACATCTGGTCCCTGAATCGTAATGGTAAAGGTACCGTCGTCATCAGCAGGTAGTACCGATAACGGAAGTAGACAACTCAATACAAATATAAAAATGGATTTTTTAATCCCTTGCATACAAAACTTGCGCCCCTTTAACAGAGTTAATTATAACCTAATTTATATGCGTCAAAATTTAGCAAGATCGCAATTTTATTAAGAAATTGCATATTCCGTGCAAGTTTATTGATTTTTTCTAAAAAGTCTTAATAACTCCACCAAGACATAAGCCTCACCTATACGGGTATTATCAATCATAACCGTAAAACTGTAGCGTTTACCACTGAGGCTCTCCCGACGAATTCTTGACACTACAATCTTTCTCTCATTAACAATATTTTCTACAGGAGAAAAAGCCTCATCCGGTTCTTTGACTGTCACCTGCTCCTCATTATTTAGAATTTCTCTAATAGAATCAGCACTGACACTGTCATTAAAATCCACAGTACAGCACAGAGTATGTCCGTAAATCACAGGAACCTGCACTGCCGTTACACTAAAACCGTCCTTAAATACTCCCAAAAGAGTTTCCACCTCGGTTTTAATAACGTGTTCATGTGTACTCAAACCATCATCATCGAGATCACCTATGTAGGAATGCAGATTGAAAGCACACTGAGCCTTAAAACCTTCATGATCCGGAGCCATACCGTTCAATAACTGCATGGTTTCATTCACCAGAGTTTTGGTACCCACTTCTCCATGCTCCGAAAAGGACTCTAAGGACACCACATTACATCTTATAATTTCATATTCATCATCCAAAACCTTTAATACATGGCACAAAGCCACAGTTGAGGCTAAAGGCGGAATGCCAAGTTTTAAAGCAAGAGCCTTTTTCATATCAAAAGGATTAACGGATGGCAAGAGCGTTACAGCATCTGCAGTACCACTGTAAAGATTACTGTTATCAATGACAAAACATCCCTGCTCTCGGGCTTTGTCAATCCAGCGTATACTCTCATCCTTTGGACATAGCAGCAAAAGTACATCTGCCTTTGAGAAATCAAAAGTAGTAATGGGGGTTACAAGATAATTCTGCCCTTTGACACTTACAGCATCATATTCACCTTCAAAGACACTCAGAGGATAAATCATATCCACAAAAGACTCTTCTTCATCTAGAGTCTCAAAAACAAGTTTACCTATATCCGTATCATAACCATATACAGCAAGTCTAAAAGCCATATCCTATCCTAATTACCAAAATTTAATAAAATATAAAACACGCAATATAACTTCATTAAGTCATCGCATTGAGATGTTATTCGACATACAAGCCATACAAATAAATCAGTGCAAACATGTTGACAGCTCCCCATGGCTGAAGCTAGGGGATTCCTATTACCCTACTGATGTTATCAGCTGACCAGTCCATTTCTGGTAGGTCGTAGTATAGGTTAAGGCTGTGCCATCAGCCTATCATAAGGCAGAACTTATAGTTCCTTATGCAGTATGT
>Ga0326511_10000523_pt1 | contig 33783 bp, 56 predicted proteins | sample 0_2496_0518_D_FD_203701 | JGI IMG/M metagenome (GOLD analysis project Ga0326511, IMG submission 203701) | Bovine rumen microbial communities from UC Davis, California, United States - 0_2496_0518 | ecosystem: Host-associated > Mammals > Digestive system > Stomach > Rumen | place: USA...
CCTGCGCATTTCCGCGGCGAAGACGAGCATCTCGCTGATGTGGTCGTCGAGCGCTTCGCTCGCGGCATCGTAGTCACTCGATTTCGCTCTGCTCATTTTGATCGATCATGATGTCGTGTCGGAGCCGGTCGCGTGGCACACGCCACGTCCTGCCGGTCCTGATCCCGAACAGCGTCCCGGTGCGGAGCATCTCCCGGACAGTCTTCTCCGTGCACCGGAGCAGCTTCGCGGTCTCAGCGACGGTCATCATCAGCTGATATTCGTCCCATGAGTAGTGCTGCGCCGGTGCGATCATGCGCGACGCCGGTCTCATCGCTCGTCCTCCGGGTTCAGCTCCTCGTCCCGAATAAACGCAGCCGCGTGCTCGAGCATCTGTCTGATCGTGGAAAGATTCATTTTCGTCGTGAACGCGTTCCCGTAAAGGATTCGCGCACTGCCGCTTCTGAACGATTCATCCAGCGTGTCAATCACGAGCTTCTCTGCCCGGTCTTCGAGATCTCCGACGTCCCGCGCGATATCTTCCATCTCTCTGATGACCTTCCGGGTTTTGCTCTTCATCTCATTGTTCGGCCGGCCGGTGAAGACCTGTCCCTCGACGTCAAAGTCTTCGTTCCCGACGATGCCCTTGATGGCTTCTCGGATCGCATTCATCTCTTCATCTGACAGATTTCTCTTTTTCATGTTTTACCTCCTAATCTTTCGATATTCCAAAGTCAATGCGTAAAAAAATACTCACCGACAGACCCGAACGGGACGTCGATCAGCTCCATGATCGTCTGCATCTCTCCCTGACGGAACTGCGCCTCGGATGCCAGCTTACGGTTTAACGTGCCCTCTGTGATGCCGATTCTCGCGGCCACGTCGGCCTGCGTCAGTCCCAGCTCGCGGAACTTCCCGAGCAGCTTACCGTAGTTGTAAGCACTTTGCATGGCGATCACCTCCTTTCATGAGACATTATAAACTTTGGATTTTCAAAAGTCAATACTTTTTCGCAAGTTTCTTTTGATATTTCGCAACTTTTTGTTGATTTCCAAAGGCTCCCGTGCTATTATTGGATTGGTGATAAATATGGAGAATTTTGAAAACAGATTAAATAAGGCTTTGGAGCTGCGCAGGATGTCACCCGCGGAGCTGTGCAGACGCATTGGCTGCAGCGAGGGAACGATGAGCAACTACCGTTCCGGCGCTTACAAGCCGAGGCAAAAACGTCTCGAGCAGATCGCTGGCATTCTGGATGTGCCAGTGGCGTGGCTGATGGGCGCGGATGTCCCTATCAGATCCAGAGCGATGCAGCCGGTCGGCGACTTCATCCCGGCAGCTCCGGCGCGGCAGGTGCCGGTGCTGGGCACGATCCCGTGCGGGGAGCCGCGCGAGGCGGTGCAGCTCTCCGGCGAGACCGCGCCGGCCCCGGGTGAGATCACCTGCGACTATGTGTTCCGCGCGGTCGGCGACAGCATGATCGGCGCCGGCATCCACGACGGCGACCTGGTCTACATCCGGGAGCAGCCGGAGGTCGAAAACGGCCAGATCGCGGCGGTGCAGCTGGTGGAAGACGGCGAGTACACATCAACGCTCAAGCGATTTTACCGCGACGGCGACCGGGTGGTGCTCCAGCCCGCGAACCCGGCGTATATGCCGATCGTGCTGACCGGCGAGGAGCTGGACGACGTCCGCATCGTCGGCCTCGCCGTCTATGTCTTAACAAATTTGTCATAATAAGCCCTTTCGGGGCGTTTAGGAGGTAAAAATATGAAATTTAACGGGAAAAACAAAACGGTCGCGATCGTTCTCGCGATCCTCGGCGGAGGCCTCGGCCTGCACCGGTTCTACCTCGGCTCCGTCGGCATGGGGATCGTCTATCTCCTGACCGCCGGTCTGTTCGGGATCGGCTGGCTCGTCGACATCATCAAGATCGCGACCCAAAAGGACTGGGGTCCGGCAGTGACGGCAGCTCCGGCGGCTCCTGCGGCTCCGGTCAGATCGGCAGCTCCTACGCAGCAGACCGGCACGACCCGCGAATACGAAATCATGGGGCTGTTCGCGCACAAGCAGAACCTCATGCAGATCGGGAAGCAGAATCGCGACTGGGACCTGACCGATGCGCAGCTCGTCGAAAAGTACGCCGGCCAGCGCAAGCGCGTCTACCGTTATTACTTCTCCGGCGATATCAACGTGCAGCTCATCCCGGAGCCGCAGAACCCGCACGACCCGAACTGCGTCGGCGTGTATGCTAACGGCCTTCGGATCGGTGCTGTTCCTGCAGGGGACGCTCTCGACGTCAAGAAGCTGCTGCCGCATGTCGTCGCCACGAAGATCGATATCAAAGGCGGCGAATTCAAATTGATCGAAAACGGATACGTCGAGGTCAATTCTTTTGATTACAACGGCAGCGTCATGATCGCGCTCGGCTGATATGGCGGAGCTGAAAAAGCGCCCCGATGGGCGCTACATGAAAAACGTGTACATCGGCACCCGGGACGGCAAACGGATCTACCAGTCCGTTTACGGCGCGACTGTCGAGGAGGTCGAGCAGAAGGCCGCGGCCGTCCGGGCGCAGCTCAACCGGGAGCGCGGGGTCGTCGCCACCGGCACTGTCCGGGAGTGGTGCGACGCGTGGCTCGCGGACAACAAGCCGTTTTTGACCGAAAGCGAATTCAAGCTCAAAGCCGCCCGGCTCGATCTCTTCTGCGAGCAGCTCGGATCCAAACGCATCGAGACCGTCGTCCGGCGTGATGTGCAGGGTTTCCTCAACGCGCTGTATGCCGAAAATCCTAACACGGGGCGGGAGACCTCAGACCGCACACTGTCGCGATATAAGTCGTTGATCGAGGCTGTGTTTGAATACGCCGTGGATAATCGCGGATGCACCAGCAACCCGGCGAAGAGCTGCCGCATCCCGGCGGGAGCGCACCACGAGGAGCGCCGGGCGCTGACGCTGACGGAACAGGAGTGGGTCTGCGAATTTGAGCACCGCGGGCGGCTACCGATGATGCTGATGATGTTCGCCGGATTGCGCCGGGGCGAGGCTGCCGCGCTCCTGTGGTCGGACGTTGACCTCAAGCGTGGGGAGATCCGCGTCAGCAAGAGTTACGACTACAAGAATAAAATGGTCAAGCTCCCGAAAAACGGACGCCCCCGGACGGTGACGATACCGGAGATCCTGATCGACGAGCTACGGGCAGCTCCGCACGTCAGCGACCACGTCGTCACGTCGGCGCGCGGCGGCATGATGTCAGAGACGGCGTGGCGCGCGCTCCTCCAGTCCTACCTCGCGGATCTGAACGTCAGGTACGGTCACGGTGGGGACGTCAGCAAATTTGACCCCCACGGCGTCCCGATGGTGATCCCGACATGGTCTTACCACTGCCTGCGGCACACCTACGCAACCATGCTGTTTGAGGCCGGCGTCGATGTGCTGGTCGCCCGCGATCAGCTCGGCCACTCCGACATCACGACGACCCTGCGGATCTACACCGAGCTTCGCGACGAACATAAAAGCGCTAACATCATTCACCTCGACGAATTCGCAGCGCGTTTCAAGCGTCCGGAGCGCCCGGATCTGCGAAAACTCGGTTCGTAAACGTCGCGAAAAAACCGCAACAATGCGGTCGCTCTAATAGTCAAATGTTAGTCAGCATATCCCGCAAAGCCAGTCATAGCAAGGCTTCGCGGGATTCCGCGTTCGGTCTCCAAAACCGCGTGCCGAGGGTTCAAGTCCTTCTGCCCCTGCCACACAAAAACACCCGCGAGGCCAGTCACAGCAAGGCTTCGCGGGTGTTTTGGCTTTTCGGTCGATTACTCTTTCGGTTCGAAAACGACCACAAAAAATGCTAAAAATCGTCCGTTAATGTTAGTCAAATGTTAGTCAGCTGCATCTCGGCTAAAGCGACAAATGCCCCCACCGGGGGGCATTTTTGATCGCTCAGATGATCCCGGCGTCGCGCAGGGCGGCGTAGCTCAGGAGGCTCACGACGTAGGCCGGACAGTCCCGATGGTTGATCTCCGACCGGGTGCACCAGTTCTCCACCGACCGGCGGGGGATCAGGTAGCGATCCGCGAAAGCTGCCTGCGACGTCCCGAGAAACGCCAGCAGACCTCTGATCCCGTCGCCGGCGACCGCGACAGCTGCCTCGCAGATCCGGACGCATTCGTCCGGCGTGTAGGCCTCGATCCATGTCGGCCCGCCGATCTCAGCGAGCAGGCGCTCCGCGTCCTGGATGTCGAGCGCGTCGCTGACCAGTTCCAGCCAGGAGCGATAGCGCATTCCGGTGTCGGCCTCTTTGTGCTTGGCTTCCGTTTCAGCCGCCTCCTCGCCGATCTCGATCAGCACGGCGTTGAGCTTCTCAAAGGTGAGATCGTCCATGTCGTAGCAGCCGCGCAGGCAGTAGCGTGTCTCCGCGTCGTCGATGCCCAACTCTTCGATGTCGTCCTCGTCGGCTTCGCGCCAGAATTCAAAGGGATCGGGATGCTCAGAGGTCCACTCGGGGCCCTGCTCGTTCCAGTACCAGCGGACGCGCTCCGCAGAGATACAAACTGGATACTCGCTTCCGTACGGGTCGAAATCTTCATCTTCGCGGGCGACGTAGTATGGGCCGGGCGCGGCGACCTCGTAGCGGTAGATGTCGAGCGGATCGCACTGGCTGTATACTGCATACGCCCGCTCATCGAGGGTCGTGTAAGCGTTCACTTTATCCGCTTCCGTGTAGGTTCCGTTCAGCAGCTTGAGTTTCATTCTGACGTCCTCCTTATCTCTCGTTTTCTTTGATCACTTCCCGGACGCGCTCAAGAAGCTCGTCCGCGGTGATCCTGCCGTATAGGTTACAGACGGTCAGGATGTTGGGATTGTGGTACTGCTCCCAGCTCTCGCCGATCAGGTAGTCGCTCCAGACTTCGCCGGTCTCGGTGTCTACGTTGACTTGTAGGTGAGCGCCGGATCTGCTGTAAGGTCCGATCGTGTTCGTGCGGCTTTCGCGCGCTACCGTCTTGATGTTCTCCATGTTGATCTCGATTGCCATTATTGTTACCTCCTTATTTCTGCCGGGGATTGACCGCCCCGGCGCCGGTGGTTCTTTGTTTCTTTTGGTGGTTCTTTACGCGGCGATCTGGCTCTTCGGGATCCAGCAGCTCCAGCCTGCGACGCTGCCGACGATCGCGCCGGTCTCCAGTGTGACCTTGACAGCATTCTCGGTCTCGGCCTCGACGGTGGCGATCACCCAGACGAAGTCGCCGTCTCTGGCGGGCGTTCCGTCGTCGTTCCGGCGGGAGTAGTCGATCCAGCGATCGTAGCGGGCGGCCTTGTTCTGCTCACGTTCAACGATCCATTCCTTAACCTTCAGCTCTGTCATTGTGATTACCTCCGTGTCTCTCTTGATTACGTCTAAATTATACCACCCAATGGGTGATTTGTCAACCCTTTTTTCTCAGATTTTCCAATTTTTTCAAAAAAAATCACCCGTCGGGTGACGGGTGAATCAAGCAGACTCATGCGTCAGGCGGCTGCTCCGGCGGCCTGATCGTGTTCCACGCCGCGCTGATCCCGGCGGCGATGGCGGAGGCGACGACCGGGAGCAGGACAGCCCACCAGACCTCGCGCTCGTTGACGATCTGATTGACGATGATGCCGACGTCCGGCAGCAGGACCGCGAGGAACGCCTCGACGAAGGTCTTCAGCACGCGCTCGCGCAGCTCCTTTTTACTCATTTTCCGTCACTCCTTTGAGATCTGATTAAATAGCGTCTTGACCTGTTCCTCCAGCGCGACGATGCGCCGGTCGAGGTGATTGTGCTGGTCGACTTTTTCTTCCAGTTTTTTCAGTCGGTATTCCTGGAGCGCGTTCTGCCGCTCCAGCTCTCCCATGAGGGTTCGGTGCTGGGCGCGGGAGTTGATCACGCTGACGATGATCGCCACCACGCCAGAGAGCGCGGCTCCCAGCACGGACGCCACCGCCGGCGTCATTCTGTCACCCCGGCGCTCTTTTTCAGCGCCTCCCGCGCGTCGGCGGCCTCGACCTTTCCGTCGCCGTCCACGTCGGCACGCATCCTCTCGGCGGGGGTGAGCGTTTCGAGCCCCGCGCTGGCGCGCAGGATCTTTCGCGCCTCAGCGGCCGTGACCTTGCCGTCACCGTTGAGGTCGCCGGGCGTCCACCGAGCCGGGATCTTGATCGTCTTTTGGTTGATGACTTTATAGACGAGCGCCGGATCGCCGGTCTTGTAGTTGTTGTATTCCAGCAGCGCGACGCCGCCGGGGACGGCCTTCATTTTGTACAGCTCGGCGACGCTCGCCCAGGTGTCTCCGGGCCGGACCGTGTAGGTCTGCTCCCGGTCGGTCAGCTCCGGCGCGGCGGCCTTGCCGCTGACGTCGAAATAAGCGTAATCATGATCGACCTGCCCACTGATCCCGTCGACGCGGCCGGTCTCGGCGTACTGCCACATCCCGTAGGGACGGTCGCAGTCGCAGCTGCTCGACCAGTCGGCCACCCACTTGGCCTTGGTGTCGTACCAGGCGTCCGGCATATACGCCTTCCACCACCACGCTCCCGTGTAAACGCCGGCGCGGAAGCCCGCGCCCTCGACAGCCTCGCAGAAGACCTTGACCATGTCGAGCGTGTTGCGGTTTCCGCCGGCTACGACGGCCTGCTCCTCCACGTCGAGATAGCACGGGATCGCGTCCATCAGATGACAGGTGCGTTTGAGCTCCGCGGCCACAGCCGGCATGACGACGCGCATCTGCGCAGGCGTCTGCACGTAGGTGTAGACGTATACGCCGTATGGCATCCCCACGCGCTCACACTCGGAGACGTTCCGCCGGAAGTTCGATTCCAGGTCGACGCCGGTGTCAGAGTTGTAAATATTCCCCATTTTGAGCACCGCGAAGCCGCAGCCGGTCGCCTTGACGCGGTTCCAGTCGATGGTGCCCTGCCAGCCTGAGACGTCGATGCCCCACGCGGTTGGTGTTTTTGCCATGTTGATCTCCTCCCTTAATTCTTCGGGCGCAGCGATCTGAGGGATCGCTTGTAATCTCCGAATTGGATACTGTCGTAGGTCTCGGTGACGACGTTGTAATCGTAGGCGATGCAGGCCGCCGTCAGGTCCAGATCGTAGCGAGGGTCGACGCACCGCACGGTGTCGCCTGTGCGGATCTGCGTGTTCGCGTCGACGTAGCCCTCGACGGTGTAGTTGACGGATGGCGTCGAGTGGGCACTGACGTCCTCGTAAGCCATGTCCCAGATCTCTTCCTCGATGTAGAGCCTCAGCAGCTGGTCGATCTGCTCGTCAGTCTTCCCGGGGTTCTCTTCTTTAACTCTTTCGCGAGTAATTCCTGTTTGGTATTCGCGATGGTAAAGATGCGCGATTGAATAGACCTTATACGGACGCAGATAAACCGGCGGAAAATAATAGGCGTCGCTCTCGCCGGTCGGAAAAATGGCGGTCGCGACCGTGCTCCAGTCGTATGAGACGGTCGCTCGCGTCATGTTGACGCCGTACCGGATCGCGTAGCCGGTTTGGCTGCCGCGGTTGGCTGTAAAAACGACGCCGAAGCCGCTCGGCTTGCTATAGCAGTTCCACCGCGCCGCAACCATGTTCATGGCCTCGGTCAGGCTGAGAAGCTGGAAACGGAACGTGCTGCGCGTCGTGACCGTGCCGTCTGTGATCAGCGTCCACGGCAGGCCGTTCGGGTTTTGAGGATCCGGGTTCGGGTTCTGCGTAGGCGTCGGCGAGAATAATCCAGTATCCGTTTGCCGCCGCAGGACGTCGATGGCGTCCCAGATCGTGCGCTCCTGATCGCCGAGTTTTTCGAGCGCGGCCTTGTAGATCAGTACGCCGTCCGCGTCGAAATAGACGTGCGGCGCCCGGACCGTGACGATGTCGCCGTCCCGCTCGACGTAGCGCAGCCGGAACGGCTGCATCCCCTCGGGCGTGGGCGCGGCGAATATGCACTGATCCGCGAGGCAGTCGAGCGCGTCCAGGTCGTGGGCGCTCATGGTGAGCGTCAGCTCCCAGGCACCGCCCTCCTCGTGGTTGACGTGGGCGCTGTATACCTCGATCATCCGCGCCGCGGGATCGAATATAGTCCGCGCCGTCGCCGGGTAAACGCCGAGCAGATTCATCCGATCCCCTCCCCGGGTCGCACCCAGAGCAAGCCCTTGGCGACGGTGGCATACTCCGTCCTGCCATAGTCATGGACGGTGACGGCGTAAGAGTAGCGCCCGGCGGTCATCGCCGCCGTCTCCTCCGGCGTCAGCGTCAGCGCGTACATCCCGTCGCCGAGGTCGGTCGAGGCGTGGGAGCTCCAGGCGCCTGCCGGTGTGCGCACATGGAGCACGCCGACGATCCGGCTGGCGTCGCTGACCGCCTGGATCCGCAGACGCAGCATCGTGCCCTGGCGAACCTCCAGGTCGCGCCGGTTGAGGGAGAACAGGTCGCTCCGGATGCCGAGAAACGCACGCGGCAGGTGATCATCCTCGACGCGCAGCCGCCCGCCTGCCGCCAGCACCCGGCGGTTGGTCCCGTCGACCTCGACCGTCAGATAGAGCGCGTAATGGTAGTAGCCCCGAGACAGAGCGCTCATGCGCTGCGATGTGAGGTAGCACGTCCCTGCGACATAGCCGTCGCTGTTGGTGATGCTGACCCCGCCGGAGGTGGTCGACGCGCTGACGACCGTTTCCCCGTCGTCGATGATGTTGACCTCTGCCGCGCTCACCACCCACGGGCACTGAGCCCGGAAAGCGAACGCGAGCCGGTCGGAGACTGTCGTCGCCAGCTCTCTGGCGTCCAGACAGATGTCGGTATTGTCCATGGCGTCCCTCCGTTAATAGTAGACAGCGTCGAGCACGGTTTTCCGGACGAACTGTCCGGCCTCTCTGCCGTCGAGCTCGACCTTGACGCCCAGCAGCGCCCGGGCGACCGCCTCGGCGAACTGTTCCGGCGTCATCGTCCGCGCGGTCTGCGCGAGCTGGGCGCTCTGCAGCTGTCCGATCCGCGCGGATCCGGCGATCATGTCGACACGGGCGGTGGCGGTCATGTCGTCCGTGACCTCGCCCCAGGCGTCGTCGATGATGCCGGAGTTATCGACGATCCCCTCCGCCAGACCGGCGGGGAGCCACTGGCCGACCTGATCGGCCATCACCTTGGACGGCGAACCGATGCCAAAGAGGCCCTTGATGAAGTCCAGCACGTTCCCGACCCAGCCGGAGATCATGTCCTTGATCCAGCCGAAGCCGCTGCTGATGCCGCTCCAGATGCCGCGGACGATGTCCATGCCCGCGTCCCAGAGACCGCCCAGCATGGACCAGACGCCGCTGATCATCTCGTTGACCACGGTCACGCCCGCATTGAGGATTTTCCCAAGCATCACCGGGTCGGCGAGCCCTTTGAGGAATTTTCCGAGCAGCTCATACGCGGCCTTGAGGATCTTCCCGAGTGACGAGCCGATGCCCTGGATGATGGTCATGACCATCTGGATCGCTGCAGGAAGCAGCGTGTCGATGTTGTCGATCAGATAAGTCAGCAATTTTTCGAGGATCGAAAACGCGGCTTCGATCAGCATCGGGACGGCTTCACCAATCGCGTTGATGATGCTCTCAAGCGTCGCCTGCCCGGACGGGCTCAGGAGCACCTCGACCATCTTGAGGATGCCGTCGATCAGACCGTTGAGCAGGAGGATCGCCGCTTTGACCAGAGCCGGCGCGTTATCAAAAAGCGCCTGGATCGTCCCGAGGATCGCCTCGGTCGCCATAGGCAGGAGCGTGGGCGCGGCCTTGGCGAGACCGGTCACCAGCCCGGTGAGCAGGGTCATGGCGACAGTCGCCAGCTGCGGCAGCGCGGTGACCGCGGCCTCCAGCAGACCGTTGACCGCCTCCATCAGGCTGTTGGCGATGGAGCCCCAGTCGAGCGAGGTGATCGCGGTCGCGAGACCGCCCACCACGTCCGGGATGATCCCGGCGAGGATGTCGAGCGCGTAGGGGATTTTTTCGGTGATCTGGCCGACCAGATCGTTGATCCCGGTGCTGATCTTCTCGGTGCCGCCCTCAAATCCGGCCATGCTGTCAGACAGGCCGTCCATGATGGAGGTGACCGCCGGCATCAGAGCGCCGAAAACCCTGTTTTTGATGCCGTTGGCCGTGCCCTTCATTTTTGTGAGGCTGTCCTCGAAGGCGGCAGCCGCCTTGACGGCGTCATCGCTCATGACCATGCCGTACTCGTCAGCCTCGGCCATGGTGGCCGCCAGCTGCTCGTTCGTCATGTTAAACATTGGCATCAGGTTTTGGCCTGATTTCCCGAAAAAGTCATTCGCCAGCGCGGCCTTCTCGGTCTCGTCGGTGACGTTCTGGAGGCTCTGGACGACGGTCGCGAAGATCTCCTCTCTGCTCTTCCCGGCGAGGTCGTCCATCGACAGCCCCAGCCGGTCGAATTTGGCGACGGCGGTGTCCGTGCCGTTGATCGCGTCATCGTAGGTGTTGGTCAGCGTTTTGAGGCCGACCGTGCAGTCCGCCATGCTGGAGCCGCTGATCTGCATCGCGTAGTCCCAGCGCTGATAGGCTTCCGTCGAGAGGCCGACCTTCTGGCTGGTCTTGTCGATCTGGTCGCCGTACTCCGCGACCGCGTTGATGTTTTCCCAGGCCTTTTTTCCGGCGTCGACGGCGGCCTTGATCGCCATGCCGATCCCGGCGGCGGCGATGGCTTTTTTGATCGCCGAGCCGATCTTGTTCCCGGCCTCGGTGCCGGCCTCTTCGCCGCCCAGCTCTTTGGTGATTTGCGCCTGTGCGCCCTCCATCGTGGGGATCAGCTGCACATAAGCGTTCGCGATACTCGGACCGTCAGCCATGTTATCACCTCAATTGCGTCAAAATTGCTTCAGAATTGAATCAAAATGCAAGTCAGTCTCAAATTTCCACGTCGTTAGCCGGCGCATCCAGATAGTGCTCATCCGGCTCAGGCTCGACCGGGATCACGTCGCCTTCGTGGTACGTCCGTCCAAGCTCTGCCGGGTCATAAGCCTCGGTATATTCGACCCCGGTTTCGTCGCTCACGACATACCGTCCTGCGTCCGAATAGGTGCGAACAAACGCCCGTCCGCCGATGGTCAACTGCTCCTGTCTAATCATGTCGTCACCTCATAAGGACTGCCCTCAATCGGCAAGATTTGGTTGTTCGGATAGCTCAAAATGACGCTCCAGTTGGTCGCGTTCAGATAATCGTCCGCCGTTCCGTCTCCAAGATGGTCATAAAGCGACTGCAGTATGTACAGCGTTCCGCCTGTACCGTTTGACGCGAAAGGCGAACCATAAAATGCACCAATATCTTCGAGTGTCGGGACGGAATTCGCACGAATAATCAGTGTATCAAAATGTTGCGCATTCCGAAACACGTGATTATAAATTGTTTGAAGACGATCACCAAAGTCAACGATTCGGATTCCGCTATTTCCCATCCAACCCCATGAAGACAATGATCCGCTTGTGTTCGCGGTCTCGATGCTCGGCAAGACCAATCGGATAAGCGAAGGGGTACCGGAAAAGATCGCCCCTGTCAAACTGGTCGCACTCGGCATATTAACTTCGGACAGCATTGTACAGCCGTCAAACATATAGTTGTGTGCAGTCGAAATCGTTTGCAAAGAATCAAGCGACACTCTCGTCAGCGATGTACAATTCACAAACGCATAAGAACTAAGGCTCGTTACATTCGGAAAGTCTGCTTCCGTCAACGATGTGCAACCCGCAAACGCAAAAGTACCAATGCTCGTTACATTTGGTAAGTCTGTTTCTGTCAATGCACTGCAATTTCTGAATGCGTAGTCTTTGATTGCGGCGACACTTTGAAAAGCTATTTTTTCTAATGCACTTTTGCCTTCGAACATGTTTGGTGTAATGACTGTCGCTGTGCTGTTTGAATACTCTGTCAGCGTGTTGTCGAAATACTGCTCAAACGTATCAACGCCCTCATACGCTCCGACTTGCCCGAAGATCTCAACATCTTTTTTGATGTTCTCAGGGACGATTTTCGCCGCTTCGGTATCGTCGATTTTTGCGCTCGCCGTCGCTCCGTCATACGACCCTGCCGGGATCGGCACAGGCGACAGGTCGCTGATCTCAACGTCTGTGCTCCTGACGGGCATCGTGCCTGTGACTTTCTCGCCGCCGACATACGCCGTCGCCCCTGCCTCGATCTGTCCGGCGGTCGCGTCCGCGTCGGATGTGTCCGCGTCGTAGTCGCAGGCGCCGTGCACCAGCGTGCCGGAAGCGTCCACAAAATCAGACCCGGTGAGCACCGTCCCGGCGGTCGCGGTGACGTCGCTGACGTCCGCGTACTCCGACGGGATCGCGCCCACATCCACCCGGGAGAGAGCGTAGCCGGGGTCCGGCGTGACCAACTGACTACTAACTGTAGGCACTACGCTCTTGCTCTGCTCCGGCTTCTGCGGCTCCATCTCGCCGGTTATCGTGTCGCCCTGCGCGTCGACGATGATCTTCCCGATCCGAACGTCGGCAGCCGTCGCGTCCACGCCGCTCACGTCAGCGTATTCGCTCGGGATCGCGTCGACCTCAAACGCCGAGAAGACGCTGCCGGCGGTCGGTGTGACCGTCTGCGCCTGCTCGGTCGGGGTGGCGTACCCGATCTCTTCCGGCTTCTGCGGCGGCATCGTACCGGTGATGGTCTCGCCGTCTGAGCCGACGATCACCTTCCCGACGCGTACATCTCCGGCGCCGGCGTCGACGCCTGAGACATCGGCGTACTGATCGGGGATGGCCTCGACGGTCACCTGCCGCAGGCCGTCGTAGCCGGGATCCGCCCGAACGGTCTGCTCCTGTTTGGTCGGTGTCGCGGTCTTGTCCGGCTGGAGGTTTCCGCCTCCGCCGCGGGACAGACCGATGAGTTTGACTTTGATCGCGTCCATCAGAGCACCTCCTGCGAGATCGAGCCTTCCACGTCCACCATCAGGCAGTCACGCCAGCCGTAGACGTCGCCGCTCGGCAGCTTGACGCGGCACTGGATGGGCGTGATGCCCGGTTTGAGCGCCAGCGTCTCGGTTTGCGTCAGAGGCATCGTCCAGGCGCCGTCCGCGTAGGTGATAACGGGCGTGGTCTTCCGGATGGAGCCGACGCAGAACTCCAGCACGTCCACGTCCCCCGCGGTGATGAGCGCGTCGTCTTCGTCGCGCACCTCAAAGATCAGCGGGCACGCGTCGCCCTGCATGATGTGTGTCATGTCGTCACCTCCGTCAGATCTGGACCGGGTAAAAATAGTCGATGACCAGCTGGGTCGCTGTGCCGGTGAAGCCCGTGATGATCGTCAGTGTCGACGTATTGGCGCCGTAGGAGATGTAGCCTGTCGCCGGGTAGTACCCGCTCGCGTCTGTGATATACGCCGCGATCGGAGCGTTGACCTTCATGTCGACGCGCGGCGCGTAAGGCCGAAACGGCTGATTGATGGTCGCGATCCGCTTTATCCCCTTATCGCTGGCCGCGATCGAGACGTTCGTCACGGTCATGTGGGCGTGGATCATGCCGCGCCATTTCCAGATCCGGCACGAGCTGAGGCTGCCCGCGTCCATCGTCAGATAGGCGTTCGAGGATTCTGTACCGTAGTAGATCTTCTCGAGCTCATCATTCGGCAGCGTTCCGGCGGTCTCCCATCCGGTGATGTTGTGATACGTATTTTCAAAAATTCGATAATCGCGCTGCGGGCAGTGGGTCGCGTTCTCCGCGTTGAACCGCGTCACCGGTTCCGAGACCGCGCCGGTCGCCGGAGCCACCTGCCTCGATCCGGTCGCCTTATATGCAGTGATCGCGACGTCAGATGACGCGCCCGTCCCGTGGAAGACGTTCCCGCGGATCGTGCAGGTCTTGACGCGCGGGTCGATGTTGGCCGCGCCGAAGGTGATGACGCCGCGGTAGTTCGAGCCGTCTGCGCGGGACATCGGCCAGTAGAAGACGTTATCGAGGATCTTGATGTCTGTGTGCATATCGTGTTCCGGGTCGGCGTAGTTTTCGCCTGCCGGATCCGGCTCCTGCTCGGTCGGCTGCGGCTTTCTGAAATCCGTATGCGAGCCGATCGCCGAGACCGTGCAGGACGTGCCATTATCATTTCTGAAATAGCAGTTCGAGATCTCAATGTCGTGGCAGCACTGCCGGAAGCCTTCCTGTGCGTTGACCTGCGCCTTCGTGGTGCAGCCCATTTTCGCGATGATCAGCGCGTAGTCCGTCTGAGAGCTCGGCGCGGTGAACTGATCGCCGGGCGGCAGCATTGTGAAATCGTAGTAGCCGCCGGTCATGCGGTATTTATACGAGCCGCCGCTGGTGTAGGTGTACCACGTGCCGTGGTTGCGTCCGTCCGGCGCCGTGCCGGTGTGCGCCTCGGCGATCAGGACGCTGGCGGTGGCGTTACAGGTCGCGGCGTCGATCTGCACGTTCTCGTAGCCGTTCCCGGAGCCGGTCTGGATAATATTTTTGAAAACGCAGTTCCGGATTCGGACGTGCGTCGAGGAGTTGATCTCGAACGAGTGCCCGCCCAGATTGCCGTCGATCTCCATGCCGATGATGTCGATGTCTTTACACAGCGTCAGCAGAAAGACGATCGCGGACGGCTGCGCGTCCACGCCGCTGCCGTTATAGTTGTAGCCGCTGATCTTCCCGCCGAGGAACTTGACGTCGCGCACGCCGAACCGCTGCCCGCCGTCAAATGTTCCGTCGCCGGATGACCAAACGCCGATTCTCGGATCGAAGTATGGCGCGAAAATGCAGGTCGTCAGCCGGGTATTCGGGTCGCCGTCGACATTCACGCCTTTTCGCACCATCGCGCCGGGCGCGAAGACGAACGTCATGTTTGAGTAATAGAACAGCGTGCGCGTGATGTTGTACGTCCCTGCTGGGAAGTAGATCACCGGGCGCGTCACGCGTGTGACGTCCGCGTCTCTGTCGGCGGTCGATGATGTCGTCGCGGCGTTGACCCGCGCCTGGTCGATGCAAGCCTGGATCGCCCAGCCGTCATCGGTCGTGCCGTTCCCGGTCACGCCGTAGTCCTGCACGTTGTAGAGCGTGCCGGTGAGCTCCTCGCCGTAGCGGGCAGCGACGCGAAGCGCGTCATCCAGCGCGGAAAAATCGACAGCTTTAGCGCCAAGATCAGCCGCCCCAATCGTGCCGTTCGTTCCGCTGCCGATGTTCGCCGAGACGTTCGCTGCGCCGGTGTAAACGATGTTCGAGCCGTTCGGTCTTTTCAGCGTCAGTGTCGCAGGCTTGGTGTCCACCGTGGTATCGGTGCCGCCGTTATACTCCACGCTCGACCCGTCCGGCTTCTTGATCGTCAGCGTCTTCGGCCGCGCGTCTGCGGTGACCTCGGCGCTGCCGTTATAGACGGCGCTCTGCCCGTTCGGCTGCAGGATCGTCAAATTCTGTCCGGTGCCGCCTCCGCCGCCTCCGCCGGATCCGGCGTCGACCGGGTAGAGCCTCGCGATGATCTCATTGGGATCGTTGATCATGTCCTCACCTCGTTGATGTCAGATATAAGCCGTCGTGTCGCTGGCGCTCACGCCGAAGGCGACGCTGCTCTCTTCGCCGGGCGGCGGCTCGACCTGTTTGATGTATGCCGGTTCGCCGCCGGCGGGCAGCCGGAGCGCCGTGATATCCTCATACTGCCGCGTCTCCACGTTCCGCACCTCTACCAGGTCGGTCAGATAGCCGGTGCGCGTCGTATCGTCCGTGTAGACGAGCGTCCCGGTCGCGTTCCCGGTCGCGGTGTCCAGCGTGATTTTTAAATTGTTATACGTTTCCCGCGGTCCGACGACGATCTGGTGCGACCCCTCGGACGTCCAGAGAATAAACCACGCCGGAGCGCTCTGCAGCTCAAACGAGTAGGACGGTTCGCTCCGCGTGTTTCCGTTATTGGGGAGATAGAGCTCCGCGTTGAACTCAGCTGTCCAGTCTGAGTACGAGACCGGCGGCAGGATGCTGCGCTTGATTGGCTGCACCGTGACGGTGATGTCGGTCTTATAGTGCCGCGCCATCCGCGCGAAATCAAACCGCGCCGTCTGCCGCGCCGTGTAGATCTTATCCGGCTCGTTGGACCACACCCAGGAGCCGTCCTGCTCCAGGTATTGGACGATCTGCTCCAGATCGCCGAGCGACCGGGAGACGCCGACCGTGAATTTCCTGTCGTAGGGCTCGTAGCCGCCCTCGCTGGTGACGATGTCCCCGTTGGCGCCGGGGATCGACAGCGTCTCCAGTTTTTTCGCCGGTTTGGTCACCGGCGGCACCGTGCAGATGATGAGCCCGGGGATCTCATAGCTCGGTTTCCCGTTGATGATGATGTAGTTCTGCGTGTTAATCCCCTCCGTTCTGCGCCTGCGCGATCAGCGCGGCGCGGGTCTCCTCAAAATCTGCAGGGCTGTCGAAGATCTCCGTTTTCTGATCCTGATCGTCGCCGCCCATGAGCGCCTGCGCGATGGATTTCGGTCGGTTTCTGCCCTTCTGGCCGTCTTTGGTCTGCGCCCAGACCAGGATGGACAGCCGGTCGACGGCGAGCGCCGTCAGAAATTCCAGCCGCGAGCACCCGAGCCCGGCGAGCCTCCGCTTGACGCGGCTGTCGTCCGGCAGCTGCTCGGTGAGCGTCGCCACCAGCCCGGGGGGGTGCTCTGAAAAATCAAAAATGTGGTAGTATTGAGCCAGATCCGCTGTCAGTTCGTCCGGGTATCGATACTGGACGACTGCCAGCACCATTAGTTTTTTTTCCCGGCTTTTTCAATCAATTCGCTAAGTGCCGTGAGCATTTCCAAAAAGCTGACCTTCCCATTTTTCCGAAGATGTTCACGCAAGGCCTTTTCGCCATCGGCCCCGATCAACCTCGAAATGCAATCGGGAAGCATGTCGTATGCGCCTTTTTGAGCTTTCGCCAGGTCGACCATTAGTTCATAGTCGTCGAGCGATTCAGTCTTAATCGAGTAATCGAAGCCGTCGATCAGCCGCTTCTTCTCTGGTTGTGCCATGGTTCGCTCCTTTCAGCATTCGCAGGGGTCTGGCTGATGCCGGACCCCTGTCTCATCAATCACGTTTTGAGAATGTACTCGTAATGAGTATTTCCCGCGCTGTCCGGCTGCGCCGTGACGGTGGTCTCGTAGCCGACCGCGTCCGCGTCGGTGTAGCTGACCTCGCCGACCTCGGTCACATGACAGATCGGCAGAACCACGCGCTTGACAGCGCCGCCGCGCAGCACCATCTCGATGACCAGCGCCACGTCGTCCGTGTCGTTGCTGTTGGCGCTGACCGTGAGCCCGGTCGCGAGCGTGCCGGAGACGTTTGCCGAGCCGTAAACGAATTTCAGCACGTCAGCGTTGAGCGCCTCGATCAGCGTGAAGCTCCACGTATCGTCCTTGCCGTTGACAGGCGTCAGCACCGTGTCGCCGCCCCACGCCTTGACCGTGTCGGTGTCCGGGCTGTTGGCGTTGGTCACGCCGTCCTCGCTGGCGTAGCCCAAGCACTTGAACGCCGCGTCGAGCGCGGTCGTCGCGTCAGTCGGCAGCGTCGAGCCGACAGGCGCCACCCAGATCGCGCCGGTGGTTTTCGGCTTACCGGTCGTGACGTTAGTGACAGTATTAGCCATGATTTTTCACTCCTTTTAACCGCCGGGCGCGTAGTCCGGCGCGTCGTTGTAATAGACGATCTCCGCCACCGCCTGGTAGCGGTATTTCTCCCGGCTTGGGTCGGTGTAGTTATACGGCCCCGTGACCGAGACGCGGGAGATCGCGTCCTCTTCCGCCAGCTCGCGCATCGCGTCGGCGACGTCGTCCGAGAGCTCAGCGGCTCTGAGCATCGTGTCCGCCCAGCACTGCACGGCGAGCGTCGCCCGGTCGATGTGGTTCGGCTGACTGCCGCCGGCCTTTTCCACCGTGACGAATTCGCCGCCGATCGTCCGCGGGACCTCTCCGTATGCCGCGTAGCCGCGGTCGGTGAGATACTGGACGACGTATGTCTCGATGACCATTAGCTCACCCTCTCCAGATTGACCTTGATGTTCCAGTCAAGCGGGATGTTCTCCTCGATCCCGGCGGTCGGCAGGCCGAACGTCTTATATTCGCCTGCGAACGGCGCCGGCAGGATCACCCGCGTGTCCGTCCAGTCGTGAGTGTCGCCTTTGGGGATCGCCAGCGTGTAGGCGATCCGCTTTCCGTAGAGCTGGTGGCTGTCCACCTGCTCCTGCGTGGAGGGCTGACCGACCAGGACATTCTCGACGGTGTCCCACTCGACGGAGACGATCGGCGCGTTGAGCGCGTCGTGCCCGGTGATCGTGTTGACCGCCACCTGCACAAGGATCCCGTGGATGTGGCTGCTCATGTGCCCACCTCGCAGGGGCCGCCGTCCAGCCGGATCGTCCCGGCCTTCTGCGCCTTGACGATGCCGAGGCGTTTCAGATCCGACGGGAGAAGGCTGGCCGCGACGCCTCCGCCCGGGATGGCGAAGGTGCCGCTCCATGAGTAGCCCATCGCCGCCTGGCTCTCCTGGCTCATCGGCTCGCCGGTGGTCGACTGCCGCAGCACCCGGCTCACCACGTCGACCGTGACCAATTTGACGGTGCTCGCGTAGGCCGTGTCGGCCGCAACGCGGTCGTCGATGTCAAACCCGACGCTCGCCGCCTTGGTGCGGATGAGGTCAGAGACGAGCGGCAGCATCTTCTCCGCCCGGCTCTGCTCCCGGCAGTCCAGCTCCCGGAAGAGCACCTGCACATCGTCAACAGTCGCGAACGGTTCCATTGCTGCCGCCTCCATTAGTTTTTCTTTTTCGTCGGTTTCTTCGCCGGCTTCGGTTTCTCGTCGACGGGCTTCTCGCCGGTCTCGCCGACCGGCTCCCAGCCGGGAGCCTTGATCGGCGATCTCACGTCAATGACGCGCCCGTCGCAGGCTCGTCTGTAGCGCATCGTCAGGTCTCGATCAGCGCGAACGCGGTCGGGTCGAGGATCGCCCAGCCGATGAACATCTCGGCACGGATGTAAACCTGATTGTGGCCCTGAAGGTCGCCCGCGGTGGCGTCGTTATCCGGGTTGCCGTACTCGATGACCTTCGCGGGGATCTCGTGGGCGATGCCCCAGCGGAACCGCTCGAAGTCGCCGACGACCGCCTTCGTTGTGCTGCCGGTGTAGTCGACCGTGCCGTTGGCGCGGTAGCGGATGCCGCGCAGCGTGTCCGGGGTCGCGCCCCAGCCCAGCTCGGGGAACATGGGGTCGCCGTTGGATTTGGTCTCGGCGGCAAGCGCGCCGTTGAACGCCAGACCCGCGGCGATGCCGTTGGCGCGGTGACCTGCGGCGGTCAGCAGCGCGACGGCGCTCTCCACGTCCGCGTTGGCGTCGGCGGTGCGGGTGACGGTCTGCGTGACGGCGGCGTCAAAATTGTTCGCGCCGATCAGCGTGGTCGCGGCCGCGCCGGTGCGCGGATTGAAGCCGTGGAACGCCATGATGTCGAGGCCCTTCGCGGCCTTGCGCGCGAAGCCCTCCGCGAATGCCCGCAGGATGTTGATTTGGTACTCGGCGCTGGCGATCAGGAACTCGTCCGAAACGCGCATACCGTACTCGATTTTGACGGGCTTCATCGTGACGGTGCCGATGGTGGCGCCGCCGTTGGACTTGGCGCCGTTCTCGTCGACCAGGTCGACCTCTTTGTCCATCGAGAACGTGAAGATCTCGGAGCCGTTGAACGCGAGCGGAGATCTGCCGGACAGCTCGGCCAGAGCCGAGGAGCCCTTGACGAGGTTCAGCAGCTCGCCGGTCAGCTCGACCGGGAACAGCGTCGATTTGGAGATGACGTTAGCCATTTTTTCTCACTCCTGTTTTTAAGATTTTTCCGAGAGCCTCAGCTCTCGATCAGTGAGGACAGCATCGTGGCATAGGCCGCGTCCTTCGGGTCGCCCTTGCCGCCGTCGCCGGACGACTTATAGCCCGGCTGGTGGCTGCCGTGTCCGGTCAGCCCCGCCAAGACTTTGGCGTCCGCTTCCAGCTCCGCTCGGGTGTCGCCGCGCAGGCGGTCGATCAACTCCGGTTTGAGACCGGCGGCCTGTCCGACCTCCATCCGCGTCAACTTGGCGGAGGCGTCCTTCGCCTTGGTGGTCTGCTCGGTCAGCTGCTCGGTCAGGCTCTTGACCTGATCGTTGAGCTTCGCGATGTCAGCCTCCAGCGCGCCGACGTCCTTGCCTTTGTGCGCGTCTTTGTACGCCTTGAGTTCCGCGTAGTCGGCGTATTTGCCTTCCACGCGCGCGACGCGCTCCTTGATGATCGCGTCGAGAGCTTCCTGCGTTTCGATCGGTTTGAATTCTGCCATGATGATGTGTCTCCTTTCCCCTGTCTCCGCCGGGTGCGCGTTAAATTTCTATGTCAACCGGCTCGCGCCGGGAATGACCTGTTTAATATTTCGCGGTTTGCTTTTTCCTGGCCTTCGCCTTCCCGCAGCGCCAGCTCGCCAGCACGATGCTGTCTAAGGGGCCCACGTCCACCGGGTCGCCGATGGATTTGTAGCCGAAACCGCCGGACGATCCGATTGACCGCTTCTCGCAGTTGGTGACCGACTGTTTGAGACCCGGCTGCCCCATGTGGACGATCTGCCGGTCGATGAGCGCCCGTTCGAAGTTGGCGTTTGCAGTGATGTATTCGGCGACCGTCGGCGTGACCGGCTTCTGCAGCCGCATCTGCTTCATTTCGTCGATCAGCTCGCCGGACGTCGCGCCGTCGATGACGACCGTGTCGATGTCCGCCCGCCGGAGGAAGTCCAGGATCCAGCTCGTCCCGTCGGTGATCGGCCGGCAGCCGAGGCACTCGACGAAGATCTTCCCGTCCCACGTCCTGACCGCGATGCTCATCGCGACGGTTGGTTTCTGTTTGCCGAATTTGATCCCCACAGTCAGCCCGCCGGTCAGCTCCGGCAGCTCGTCGAGCCGCAGGCTGTCCCACTGGTCTGCCGTGATCGCGCTTTTGAGGCTGTATTTGTACCAGTACCCCAAACGCTGGATGATGAAGTCGAGCCTGTCGGTGCCGATCTCGGCCTTGATCTTTCGCTCGGTGAGAATCGTCCCGAGGCTCGGATTCGTCCGGTACCAGAGGCTCTTATCCTCGATGTCCTCCGGCTCCTCGTCCACGCCCCACTCCGCCCAGCCGGCGTCGAAGCCGTTCCCGGCGAGCAGCCGGTCGCGAAGCTCCGAGAAAACCGTGCCGGCGCTGACCGCCGTGGGCGGCGTCCCGCACATGAGGATCTGCGGATTTTTCGAATCCGAAACGGTGTAGATCAGCGTGCTCTGCTGGTTCGCGGTATATTCCTGCGCCTCGTCGATGACGAGGAGGTCGTAGCCCTCGCCGAGGCCGCCGGCCTCGGTCCGGGTGCGAAACTGGATGACGCCGCCGCCGATCATGGTGATCGTCTCGAGCCCGTACTGCCGGGAGACCCGGAAACATCCGTCCTCGTCCGGCTCGTCCCGCTTTTTTCGGCCGAGCTCGCGGTAACCGCACTCGCTGAGGACGCGATAGAGGCGTTCCCACGCCGAGTGGCTGGTGCTGGTCCGGTGCGCGGTGTGGCACATTCGTTCCCCGTTCACAAGGCCCCATAGCTCCCGCATCACGATCACTTCATTTTTGCCGTTCCGCCGGGGTACGGAGTACCCAAAAGTCGTATGCACCCACAGGCCGTCCGCCCGCGTGGCCATGATGTCCCGCAGAAGTTTCTTCTGCCAGGTCAGAGCCTTGCGCTTGGTCGATTGATCGTACAGCTTGACAGCCTGTTTTCCCACGCTTGATTTATACGGGAGCACCACCGAGGCGGTGGGCGTCTGCCGCCCGATCCGCTTGGCCATGTTGGTGCCTCCCTCCCTGCCGGATCACCGGCGTGAGCGTCTGACGCTCGTCGTGATGATGCATCCGCAGTCACGGTGACGCTGCCACACGTCGGAGCCGAACTCCTTGACCAGATCATACGGATAGACGCCGGCGCGCTCCTGGCACCATTCGCAGGCGGTCGCGTCCGGGATGCGCTCGACAGTCATTTCGAGACCAACCTCGCTGTTGATCGCGGCGTTTCGCCATGCCGTCGTGTCGACGGCTGCCCGCATGATGTTGTCCGTGCAGGACGGGAGCAGCCGCGAGGTCTTTTCAAATTTATCCTCGGACATGACACCGACCATCCCGTCGACCCGGCGCTTATTGACCTTGGTGGTCACGCCTCTGATGTTGACCTTCGCCGCCTCGTTGAGTGCGGTCTGCACGTCGGCGGTCGCCGCCGAGACAACGTCCCAACCGCGTGTCAGCGGTTCCCGGACGAGCAGCTTCGCCGCGTCCTTCGTCAAAAATCCGTCGATCAGCACGTCGTCGCCGATGTGCTTCCGGAATGCTGTGTCGAGCGCTTTTCCGACCTGCGCGGCGTAGTGCTGGGCGCCGGCGTAGCCGGTTTTTGGCTTCGGGATCTTCGCGACGGCCTCGGTGAAGTCGCGGATGATCGCGTCCTGGATCACTTTCAGGTCTGCCGCCATCCCGTCACCTCCCCAGCGATTTGAGCAGCGTGTTGTCCTCGAGGTTTTTCTTCTCGGCGGCCTTGGTCACCGGATGGATGACCACGGTCGACGTCCACCGGCCTGTCCAGTGTTTCGCCTCGCAGCCCTCCGGCGTCCGGGATTGCGCCAGCGCGTCGAGGTAGTCCTGCACGCCCGGTGTCGCTTTCAGCTCCGTGATGCCGTTGAGGTCGAGCTTGACGGTCAGCTTCTTACTCATAACCCGGTCAACTCCCTGATTTTTTCCTCGGTGATGTAGCCGGGGAGCGCCTGGTCCATTTTGAGGATCGCGTCGCCGAGGCTGGTGAGCTGCGTCGCGTCCGGCGCGAACAGCGGACGCCACAGCACGGTCGTCTCGGTGAACTGCGGGCGCTTATACGGATAGCCGTCACGCAGGCACGCGCCGAGATATCCGACGTTTTTGATGCCGACCGCGAAGTCGCGCTGCGCTTTGACCGCCATCAGCCGCAGGTTCTCATGCGAGGCGCGGATCGCCTGTTCGCTCTGGGGCACGTCCCCGACGAATCCGAGGTCGTGCGTGGTGAGGCCGGTCTCGCCGGCGAAAAGACTGGCGAACATCCGCAGCTGATCGTTGTAAGGGCTCATGCTCTGCTGAGAGAACTGCCCGACGGTGGGCTTGTCGCCGTCCTCGTCTTTCGAGATATTGAGCATCGCGCTCATGCTCGCCGCCCACTTCTCGATGTCGAGCTCGGGGTCGGTGCCGATGAGGTATTTCTGTGGGTACGAGTAGAACTCCGCGGAGATCTCCGCTCGCTTGACCGAGCGCATCGCGCTGTCCACGATGCTCATGCAGGCGCGGCTGATCCGCGACCGCCCGAACGGCCGGACGCCGTCCGGTTTGTTGATGATCGGCACCAGCAGCGGGTGGCCGACCGAATGCTCGTAGATCTCCTCGGTGCCGTCCGCGTAGTGAATGACGGTCGCGTCGTCGTAGAATCTGGCGGTCACGCTGGGCTGGCCGAAGTCGTCGCGTTCCAGCACGGCGAACCCCTCTGTCAGCAGCATGGTCGTGAGGTCGAGCTCGCCGGTCGCGTCCGCGCCGGGGATCACCTCGAAGCGCGGCTGCCCGTCCTCGCCCGGATAGATGTACACGAAACTGCAGGAGGAAATGACGGCTCCGCGAATGGCTGCGTCGAATAGGATGTCCGGGTTGTTGGAACGGAAAAGCTCCGTGAACATAAACGTGTCATCGCGGAAGCCGTCAAACTGGATTCTGTCTGCGAGGCTGTCAACGGCTTTGGCGCACCAGCCGAGGCAGGCGTTGAACAGCATCAGGTTGGGCGGCGTGCTGATCCCGAAGTCGCGCGCGAAATGGTGCATCTCGTAGTAGCGATAGCGCCGGATCACGCCGGGGCGTTTCAGCGCGAGCTTCGTCTGCAGATCCATGTCGTCACCTCAATTCGTTTTATCTTCGATAGGTTTCCCAGTTTTGCGCAAGCGGAAACGCCGGGGAGGTATCAGCCGGCGTCTCCGCCGCGCTAAGGAGGTTACCGTTAGCACTCAGGAGCTTGTCGGATTTCTGGCGGTTACACATCCAGTGAGCCAATTGGAGATTCTCCAGGCTCGACGGGTGGCCGCCCTTATTAAGCGGGATGATGTGATCGACCGTCGGCGCGAGCGGGTGCGGATAGCGCAGCGTCTTGTCCACCGGCATCCCGCAGATCCCGCACACCGACTGCGTGGCGAGGATCCGGCGCTTGTTTTTGTCGAATTCGGACCGCTGGCGGCCCTGTCTGTCAGCTCTCATTATTTCAACGCGCCCGCGCGCGATTGTCGGGGGGCGGGGGTGCCCCCTCTCTGCGAGATATTTGCCCAGTCGCAGGGGTGGGGAAGCTCAGCGTCTTCAGGGCAGGGTGGGCTCCCCCCCGTGTCGCCGTCAGATAGACTTTCTCAATATCATTCAATCAAAAAAAAAAGAAATGATAGAAGGAGATGGTCCTCATCATTTCTTTTCGTTAAATTTTCGAAGTTGCGCATAGACGTGCTGCTGCAGTGCCTCGGGTGTTGTTCCGCCGAACCGCTGCGCGATCTGGAACCACGTCAAGCCGTCCGCGTACTTGAGCAGGACGATCTGGCGGGTGTATTCATCCGGCAGCGTCCGGATGAATGCCTCGATCAGCTCCAGCGTGGCGCGGTTTCGCTCGACGACCCCGGGGGTCAATTCGGGAGCGGGGGGTGTTTTTTGATCGCCGGGGGCGGCGTCATCGCGGAGCGCCATCCCGCGGGGGGTGGTCATAAAACGCAGCCGCCGATATCGCTTGAGGTCGGCAGTGGTGAGCCGCATCAGTCTCTCGCCTCCGTGATCGTGATCTCGACGCGCGGGTTCTCTGCGTCGATCAACACGCGGCTGCCGTCGTGCCCGGCGACGATATGGAAGTTGTCGTCGGCGAGGATGCCGGCGTCGACGAGGATGTCGCACGTCGCCTCCAGCAGATTGACCAGGTCGCACCGGACGCGGGTCTGGCGGTAGTAGACGCAGCGCACATTGACCGGCGTCGTGATCGGCTCCGGCGGGCGCTTCGTCTTGAGCTGCCAGACGGCGGCCTCGGCGTAGTGGCGATAGCGGTCGCCCTGCGCGACAAAGGGCTTCCCGCTGGCGCCGCGCATGATCTTCTGGCTGTTTTTCTTCGGCGCGGGGTTCCCGCGGATCGTGAGCTTGATCTCCATTCAGACCCTCCGTTTCTTCGCCGCCGGCGGCGGCTGTAACTGCTTTCCTTTTCTTTCCTTTTCTTTTCTTTACTTTAGGGATTACCGTTGACATTAACCGGGGTTTGTGCATACATTTTCGCCGCGCCAATGGCAAAGCCAGCCCGGCGGTTTTCCGCGTTTGACCGGGCTGGTCTGATCAATGTCTTTTGGTTTTTGTCGGGTCGAGTTTCTTCGCCCGGTCGAGCGCGTCGTCGATGTCGTAGGAAGCCGTGCTTTTCTCCTCCTTCGGTCGCTTCGGCTTCTTCCCGGCGTTGACCGCGATCACCCGGTTGACGCCCTCGATCGGATCCGGCAGGGTGAAACCGTAGTCCTCCGGCCTGACGAGGAGCAGCCGCCTGTCAAGCTCCACCTCACGCCGCCGGTCGATGCAGGTGAGATAGCGCTTCTGGATGCCGCGGCTGGTCAGCACGTCGTAGTCGTTCAGCAGCTCCGCCGAGAAGATCCCGCGCCGGACGGCTGTCGAGACGATGGCTTGCAGCTCCGCGGCGCTGACGCCGGTGTCCTTGGCCACCAGCAGAGCGCGGTCGTCGTCCCAGCGCGTGTAGTAGCCGTCCGCGAAGATCCTCTGCCAGAGTTTGACGATCACGCCGAAGCCGGTGATCCCGTGCTCCGCCTCCAGCAGCTCCACTTTATCGTCGAGGTTGACGTCGAGCGGAAAGTAGTCGAGCCCGGCCTTGATCGGTCTGGCCATGTGTCAGCCTCCGATCAGAATGGGAGATCCTGCTCGTCGTAGTAGGCGAAGTCGTCGTCATAGGTCACGGTCACGTCGACCGGCGCCTTCCGGATCTGCTGCGACTGGTCAGACGGCTGCGTCTGTTGCGTCTGCGGCGGCTTCGGCGGCAGCTCCAGGAAGCGAACGAGGAAGAAATATTTCGTGCGCTTGTTCCCGCTCTGGTCGGTGTAGCTCTCCGCTCTGGCGGCGCCGGAGATCAGCAACTTCGTGCCCTTCCGGCAATATTTTGATATGGTGTCCGCGTGGTTGTCCCAAGCCTCGAAGCGCAGGAAGTCCGCCTGCGTCTGTTCGCCCGCGCCTTTCTTCATTCTGTCGACCGCCAGCGTGAATGGCACCACGCGGTGACCGTTCTGCGTTGTCCTGACCTCCGGGTCAGCGGTCAGCCGCCCGGTGAATTTACAATCGTTCATTTTTACCTCCTTATTTTTCCCGGCGCAGCGCGTCCACGTCCACGCCGATCCGTTTCAGCTCCCGACGCGCCCACCAGGTATAGTCCTCGTTTCCGTCGGCGAACCGGTAGCGGTCGAGCACCTCCTCGCGCAGCTCCATGTATCGCCGGAAGAACCTCTCCAGCCGGACGCGTCCGAATCCGCACACCTCATGCAGCGCGTAAAGGACGCACGCGTCGAAGTCTTCTGCGTACTGCGCGTTCGCTGCGTAGACCTCTTTCCGCGCCATCTCTCTGGCGATGCCGGCGGCCTGCTCATCGTACTGCTGCCGGAGCTGCTTATCGACCGAGCGCCGGAGCTGCTCCCTGGCGTCAAGCACTCGCGCTTTCATTCTGTCGCGTCTCCAGTCGATTCTCCGATCAGGACGCAGCGGGTGAACGCGACGATGTACTGCTTCCCGTCTTTCGCGGTGATCTTATAAAAGCCGTTCTCGTTGAACTCCCAGTGCTCGACGTCGATGCTCATGACCTCGCCGCCGGGCAGCTCCACCAGCGCCCGCTCGACGTCGCTGCGCACGAAGCCGTGGGCGAATTTACACCCGCCGAGGCCGAGCAGCAGCGCGCAGGCGGCCAGGATCAGGACGATGATCTTCTTCATGTGGTTTCATCCTCTTCTTTATCTGCATCGCTTCTCACGTGAACTATTCGCTGTTTGAAACAAGTTTTGTTGTCAATATCAAAATGTAGTTTTCGACAAATATACGAATTTTCTGTGCGTTTTGTTGAATAATAGCAATCGCGGCATCGCATTTCACTTGAATCACTCATAGTCATTTTCACCCCCATCGATAAGGTCGCTCATTTCCTGCTCCTCCACATATCGCTCAGCCGCCGAAAGATTTCGACCACGATCGCGATGACGATCGCGACATAGATCGGCAGCGTAATGGCGCCCATGACCATGAGCACGGCTTTTACGATCTCACTCATGCGTCTCCCTCCCCTCTTATCCACTCGATTTCTTGACGCCCGCACCGGCTACACCTGAGCACCCGGACGGTGACGTCTCGGTGCTCCTCGATCACGTCATAGCTACATGGATCCAGCCGGTTGACGCCGTCCGGTCTGATCTCCATACCGTCCGGCCATTGGCAGCGGCTCATCCCATCACCTCCCGGATCAGTTTCTTCGTGACCTTCTCCCGCGTGCCGTTCCGGCGCAGGATCGTCATGCGCAGCCCGGCGTCGAGCATCTCGGTCAGCGTCCTGGAGCTGTACCCCGTGCCGTCCGCGTAGGTGAAGCGCACCGGGGCAGCTCCGTCGACCGGGACGACGACGTGCAGCTCCTCGCCCTTGCCGATCAGATCCCGTCGTCTCATGGGATCACCTCCATCCGCAGGAACTTATCAAGCAGGATCGAGCAGTCGACGCAGAGGTCGATCTCGGTGCGCTCGAACTGGTTCTCCCACCGGCGCGTCCGGACGGCGATCCGGTCGAGGATCGCGTCAGCGGCGCCGGTCTCGTAGCGTCCCGCGCTGCCGAGCTCACACCCACAGCGGTCGCAGTACTGTTTGATCATTCGGCGTCGACCCCCATTCCGGCGGCTGCGCGTCTGAGCGTCTCCAGCTCCTTGATGGCGAGGGCGTAGCTCTGGACGTCGCCCTCTTCGCGGAGGTAGTCCACGCGGGCTTTGGCTCGCCCGATCTCGACGCGGAACCACTCCCGCCGTTTCGCGCCGGCGCTCTCGATCATGCAGATGGCGATCGTCGCCAGCAGAGCGCCTCCGACGCTCAGAAAACAGATGACCACATCCATCACCGTCCTACCTCCTTGAGTTTGAGCAGCTCCGCGACCGGGACGTCCGTCATCACCGACCGCATCCGGTCGGAGCTGCGCAGTTTGCGGTCCAGATCCTCGGCGTCCGCGACGTTGTGACGCGCCATGACGCGCGTGATCGCCTGGAGCCGCTCGAAAACCTCGACCTGTTTGACCGGACCGAGCCGGGTGAACTCGCCGACCGTCATGTCGGTGATCTCCCGCGCCGTCAGCAGCTTCGTCATGTCAGCCCCTCCGGGACAGCCCAGTCAACGCCCTCGTTCTGGATGATGTCCGCGAAGTCCTCCACGTCGTGCGGGATCGTCCACCGGTCGCCGGATCCGGGATCGAAACCGGCGTGCCGGAGCTCGTGGAACATCAGCAGGCGCCGCTGGTGATCGTTGAGCAGCTCCGCGGTCTTGTAGAACGTGATGACAAAATCGTAACCGGTCAGCGCCCGCCACTTCGGGCCGACCTTTTCGCAGTCGCCGTTGACGATCCTGCCGCCGGAGGCCGTCTTCACAAAGTCCGCCTGCAGATAGCCGATGTTCGCCAGCGACAGATTGGCGAGCCGCTCGTCGGACGCGATCACGTCCCGCGCCAGCAGCTCCAGCTCGTCGCTGCGCTCGTATGTTTTCTCACTCATTCAAAACATCCTTTATAACATAAATGTGCTTGAGACGATCCGGGTTGTATTTTTGAACGCGCTCTTTGCCTTTTAGAAAGTCAGATAACCCTGCTTCTGTGACGAGCATCACCCTTTCCAGGTTTCCACGTCCGCGGCTACCGTTGTTCATGACGAATTTCATAACGGCGATGGCCGCCGTCTGCGATTGATATTGACACACGCCTGTGTTTATGATCTCGCAGAATTTCCTTATCATCGCACGAGGATACCCGTGGATCAGTGCGCCGAGCAGCGCGACCCGGATGCCTGTTAAACGCGCGCGCCCACGACTTTCGCCTTCCTCGGTCGCAGCAATCGTTTCGTGAATCAGGGCGCCGTATTTATTTACGATTCGCCCAATTTCATCTTCAGAAGGTTTAGAATCGGTCAGATTGTTGATCGTCTGGTAGTAATTTCGCGCGACGGCGATTGTATTCCTGTTTGAAAACTCTTTCGGAATCGCGCCCTGCATATAAAGCGTGTCACCGATTGAGCGGATCGCCCCTCGATCAAAGACACTGTTTTTCGGAACATTTGACGCCAACAAAAACGGCACTGTTTCTCCCGACTGAACGACCGCCATCAATCTGTGATGCCCATTGATTAAGCATCCGCACTCGTCGACGCTGATCGGATCGGTGCAGGCGCGCCATTCTCCGTTCTTCATCTTATGCGCGTAATCTCGGACCACGCCCTGTTTGATCTTTCGATTAAATTTAGACAGCGCTAAGTATTTCTTCGCCAGCTCCGGCGTCATATTGACGACGCTGTATTCGATCGCGCCGAGCGATTCGGTAATCGGAACGTAGTTAAGTTTTAATTGATCCATTGTTATTCTCCTTTACTTGACTTCCCGTCCCGCCGGTGCTATACTGATAAGCGCATCCAGTCGTTCTGCTCCGGCAGGGCGGCTTTTATTTTCCCAGACGCTCCCGGACGATGGTCATGCGTGTGTAGGCGGCCTTCTCGCTGACGCCGAACCGCTCGGCGACCTCTCGGCTGCGCGCACTGTTGAGGTGCGCGGCGATCCAGTCGTCCTCTGTCTGCGTCCATCTGTGGCTGCCGTGGTAGGCGCGTTTCTTCTTCTCCGGTTTCGCCTCGACCGGTTCTGGTTCGTCGTCTTCGTCCGGATCCGGCTCTTCCTCGATCGGTTCCGCCGTCAGCTCCGCGATCCGCACCATCATTTTGGCCTCGCGCTCGTTCGCCGCTTCCAGCTCGCGCTGCAGGTGGCTGATCTCGTCGATGCGCTTGTTGGCGGTGATCGTGATCGCGTTTTTCTCGTTTCTGGCGGCGTCCAGCTCCAGTTTGAGCCGTCCGTTTTCCTCGATCAGCTCCCGGAGCTGCGTCTGGTCAGGCTGTTCCCTGAGTGCGCCCAATACGACGGCGCAGGTCTCGACGTCCGCGAAGAGGTCGACGATAAGCGAAGACTGCGCGGATACGATGTCGCTCAGGGCGTCCGTCCTGAAATCCGTCGGCAGCGAATCCTGAATCTTGAGCAGCTCCATGGCTGCCTCCATCACGGTGATGATCCCATTCTTCGTCATCTCACGCCCTCCTCCGTCCAGATGATTCCGGTCGGCTTCGCCGTCCGTTTTGCGATCTTCTCCGCATCCGCCTCGGACAGATCCGCGAACTCATCTCCGTCCGTGCCGACGACCAGCGCGTCACCGACGATCCAGTCGATGATCTCCCCGGTGTGCGGATTGGCGAAGCAGCGGTTGAAAGGGTATTTGAAGATCTTCCCCTCCTCGTTTACGAGGATCAGAGTGCCGGGGACGCCTGGGAACGGGATGGTCTCGATATAACCGCCGACCGCTTCCTGAAGCGTCACCAGCTCGTTCTTCACGTCCACGATCTCGGACGCGTGACCGGCTCTCAATCTGACTGCTCTCATGTGTGATACCTCCTTGATTTGTGCCCGGCGCGAACCTCGGCTCGTGCCGGCGATTTGTTTGGCGACAGTTTTATTTGATTCTTTTGAGCGTTCCGTCCGGCTGCTCGCGGTAGATCGCGACGCCCTTCCACGCCCGGTGGTTCTCGACGGCGCCGTGGATCAGCGCCCAGATGACGCCGCCGACCACGACGGCGACCAGCGCGATCAAAAGCGCGATTGATGTCAGCATCTCATTACCTCCTTTTTCTCCACGCCTCGAGCGCGATTTCCTCCAGTTTCTCCCGGCGGCGCTGCATGGCGTTCCATCGGCGCAGCTCGCTCGGAGCTGCCGAGGACGTCCAGTCGTGCGCGTGTTTCGACGCGTGGTACTTCCTGCGCATTTCCGCGGCGAAGACGAGCATCTCGCTGATGTGGTCGTCGAGCGCTTCGCTCGCGGCATCGTAGTCACTCGATTTCGCTCTGCTCATTTTGATCGATCATGATGTCGTGTCGGAGCCGATCGCGTGGCACGCGCCACGTCCTGCCGGTCCTGATCCCGAACAGCGTCCCGGTGCGGAGCATCTCCCGGACGGTCTTCTCCGTGCAACGGAGCAGCTTCGCGGTCTCTGCGACGGTCATCATCAGTTGATACTCGTCCCAGGAGTAGTGCTGCGCCGGTGCGATCATGCGTGACGCCGGTCTCATCGCTCGTCCCTCTGGCTCTGCTTCCTGATGAAGTCGACCGCGTTTTGGAGCTGTGCTCGCACGCCGCTCAACGTCATGAACGCGCTGAATGCGCTCGCGTACAGAATGCGGTTCGCGCCATTATCAAGTGGGGATTCCACCATTTTAAGAGTGATCATCCGCGCCCGGTCTTCCAGCTCCTCGATGTCATCCGCGAGCTCTTTAGCACTCTTGACCGCATCCCGGAGCTGATATTTCCAATCGTCCTCCGTCTCGTCGTCCTCGTCAAAGCCGAGCGTTGCCCGCAGCTCCTTGAGCGCACCGTGCAGAGCGTCCAATTCGTCAGGCGTGATCTTGTTCTTTTTTTTCATGTTTTACCTCCTAAAATCTAATCACCTGTTAGTCCACATTGTGGACTGTATCGGCAAAAAAAATTCGCATGAAGTCGCTCGGGTCTTTGATCGCCAGCGCATCGGCGAGCGTCGAGATGTCCTGCGCCGTTGCTTCCTGTCTCCCTGAGACGATGTCTGCTGTCCGGCGATAAGACCATCCGACGCGGTCAGCCAACGCTGAGATCGTTCCGAACTTCTCCACGACCTTCCCGCGTAAAATGTTCTGCTCCATATATACACACCTCCCATCCTGTCCACATAGTGGACGCTGATATGATACCACATGATTTTGGCTTTGTCAACCACTTTGTGGATATTTTTTCCGAAATCTGTTGAATTGTGCGGAGTTGTGTGGTAAGATGTCCACGGGGTGGTAACCATGACAGATTTTAAAGATCGTTTCCAAATACTTGTCGATGAATCTCAGAAATCAGCGACCGAACTGTCACGGGAGCTGAACGTCTCGAAGCAGACCATCAGCGCATGGTGCACCGGCTCGAGATCGCCGAGGCGACCTATGATTGAGCACGTCGCGCGGCACTTCCGCGTGAGCATCCCGGGGCTGATGGGAATCACGGACGACCGGCGTGGACAGGAACGGCAGCCGGTCGGCGACTTCATCCCGGCAGCTCCGCCGCGGCAGGTGCCGGTGCTGGGCACGATCCCGTGCGGAGAGCCGCGCGAGGCGGTGCAGCTCTCTGGCGAGACCGCGCCGGCCCCGGGTGAGATCACTTGCGATTACATTTTCCGGGCGGTCGGCGACAGCATGATCGGCGCCGGCATCCACGACGGAGACCTGGTCTACATCCGGGAGCAGCCGGAGGTGGAAAACGGCCAGATCGCGGCGGTGCAGCTGGTGGAAGACGGCGAGTACACCTCGACGCTCAAGCGTTTTTACCGCGACGGCGATCGGGTGGTGCTCCAGCCCGCGAACCCGGCGTATATGCCGATCGTGCTGACCGGCGAGGAGCTGGACGACGTCCGCATCGTCGGCCTCGCCGTCTATGTTTTAACAAATTTGTCATAATCAGCCCTTCGGGGCGTTTAGGAGGTAAAAACATGAAATTCAACGGAAAAAGCAAGACCGCCGCGATCCTGCTGGCGATCTTCGGCGGAGGCCTCGGCCTGCACCGGTTCTATCTCGGGTCTGTCGGTATGGGGATCGTCTATCTGTTCACCGGCGGGCTGTTCGGGATCGGCTGGCTCGTCGACATCATCAAGGTCGCGACCCAAAAGGATTGGGGCGCAGCTCCGGCGGTGACGTCAGCTCCGGCGGCGGCGCCGTCTGTCGTGCGGCAGTCTGGCATGACCCCGCCGGTCGCCTTTCAGCAGGGCAGTGTCCGCAGCTTCGAGATCATGGGTCTGTTCGCGCACAAAGCGAACATCGCCAAGATCGGGACGCAGTCCAGAGATTGGGAGCTGTCCGATCAGCAGTTGATCGAGAAGTATGCAGGCCAACGTAAGCGCGTCTATCGTTACTGGATGACAGACATGGACGGCGAGCTCCGGCGCGAACCTGAAAACCCGCACGACCCGAACTGCGTTGGCGTGTATGTCAAGGGTCTGCGCATCGGCGCGGCTCCGGCCGGTGATGCGCTCGATCTTGGCGGGATGCTCAACCGGATCCAGCACGTCAGCGTGACCATCCACGGCGGCGAATCGAAGCTCGTGGCCGATGGCTATGTCGAGGTCAACAGCTACGACTACGAGGGCACGGTCAAGCTGGTGCTTGACTGATGGCGGAGTTGAAAAAGCGCCCCGATGGGCGCTACATGAAAAACGTCTACATCGGCACCCGGGAAGGCAGACGGATCTATCAGTCCGTTTACGGCGCGACTGTCGAGGAAGTCGAGCAGAAGGCCGCGGCCGTCCGGGCGCAGCTCAACAGGGAGCGCGGGGTCGTCGCCACCGGCACCGTCCGGGAGTGGTGCGACGCATACCTCGCTGACAATAAGCCGTTTTTGACTGACAGCGAATTCAAGCTCAAAGCCGCCC
>Ga0326511_10000524_pt1 | contig 33761 bp, 35 predicted proteins | sample 0_2496_0518_D_FD_203701 | JGI IMG/M metagenome (GOLD analysis project Ga0326511, IMG submission 203701) | Bovine rumen microbial communities from UC Davis, California, United States - 0_2496_0518 | ecosystem: Host-associated > Mammals > Digestive system > Stomach > Rumen | place: USA...
GTTAGCAATATGATTATCTATGCCGGAATCGCTTATGGGCTTTACCAATACATGAAAAAAACATTTGCAGAGTTCGGGGTTACATTTACCATTGGTGAAGAATTTTCGGGTACTGATGCAAGCAATCAGGCATTTGACAAAATGGGGCATGATTTGGGGAATTTAGTCAATTTCATTGGAACGCTTGCACCCATTGTCACAATCTTACTATTTGTAATCGGATTCTTTCTGACGAAATGGATTCTTGAAAAAAGGGAGGGCTGAATATGTGGGGACTGGTTTATAAAGACCTGATAATCAACAAAAAGAGTTTCAGGGCATTATTGTTGATTGCAGTGTTTATGGAGGTATATCCCCTGTTGGCAATCTGGCTGACCGGAACGGAAGAATTTGACGTTTCTATTTCTTCCATGCTGTTTTCTTTGGGAATTATGGCAACATTTATCACATTAGGGGAATCCATTCAGATTTCCACTTTCAAAGAAGATGAACAAAAGAAATGGGCATATTATATCAGTTCTTCCCCCGTGACAGGCGTTGGACAGGTTCAGGCGAAATATTGGTTTATCCTTGCAACGACATTCGGATTGAATTTGTTTTATATCTTCCTTGACGGAATCAATGTATTGATTTTTCCGGAAGCCCCCTCGCTGATGATTTTAATTTTCATAGCAACGACAATGATATTATTTTTGAGGGCAATCGAAATACCATTTATTGTGCGATATGGGACAAAATACGGCTTATGGGTGAAAGCATTTCTATTTTTTGCAGTTGTATTTGTGGGGATTGTGTATGCGCTTTTTGGAGATTTGACAATTTTCGGCTCATCAGATAATTTTTGGGAACGCTTTTTTGAAGTCATGAACGGCGAAGGAGTACCGGACGGGCTGATGTTATTCATGGGAATTTTCCCTCTGGTGACAATGGCTTTATTCTATGGCTCATACAAATTGAGCAGTCAATTCTATTTGAAAGGGGTTGAAGGCTTTGAAAAATGAAATCAACAAGAAAATGGAAATTCTGAGAGTTGTCATTTATACAGTCATTGTCATGCTGTTAATTTTCGGATTAAATCATCTTTTGCCGGAAAATGCAAGCACAAGCATTGGCATGATGACACCCCTCACAGCGCACATTCTGACAAGGCTCATCACCAGAGACAAGACCGACATTGACGGATTATATCTCCGTGCGCACCTGAAAGGCAATGTCAAATATTATTGGTATGCGTTGCTGTATGGGGTAGCCTTGAATATTGTTGGTGGAATTTTGACAAGAATTTTCATTTTCCCCCATGACGGCTTTTTACCGGCGGACAAATTACATTCTGCATTGTGTCAAATTCCGTTGACGTTCAGCATGACATTCATGTTAATGACCATCTGTCTTGGGGAAGAATACGGCTGGAGGGCATACCTCACCCCGAAACTGGAAACATTCTTGCCGGATTGGGCGGTATTCGTTGTACAGGGGATTATCTGGGGAATGTGGCACAAAGATATGCTGGACGCTGGCGGAAATTTCGGGAAAGACCATGCATTCTATCCGTGGGCGAATTATGTGCTGATGTGTTTGAGCTGTATGTTTTTCGGAATGTTTTTGACCTACCTCACCAGAAAGACACATTCCATTTATCCGGCTGCCATCTGCCATTCTGCGATAGACTGCATTCAGATAGGTGCTTTATTATATCCCGATTTGCCGGAAGATTTCAACGAAACACATGGCGACACCGTCTTTCATGTTGGCATTCTGAGCCTGATTCCCTTTTCCGTGATAGTGGGAATAATTGCATTCATTCTCATGCAGAAAGACAGGAAATCAAAAATCATCATGGATACCCCACAAGCACCCCTTGAAAATGTGGCATAAAATCAAATCTCCGGCTCATACAAGACAAGCCGGAGATTTTCATTAAAGGGGAAAAAGATTACTGCATCTTATAAGCATCAATCATTTTCTTGACCATCTGACCGCCGACAGAACCAGCTTCACGGGCTGTCAAATCGCCGTTGTAACCTTCTTTAAGGTTGACGCCCAATTCATTAGCGGATTCCATCTTAAAACGATTCAAAGCTTCTCTACCCTTCTGTGTCATTTCACCTTTCATAATTAACTCCTTTTTGCATATCACGTATGCGGTTGAATGATTTATTTTCGTTGCGGTTCGTTTCCTTGCCGCAAAAGTAGTATGAGCATTTGAACGGATTTTATCAATGGAAATTTCAGGCAAATATTTTCTTTCAAAAGTTGCATAAAATCATTGACTTATCTCAAAAAATATGCTATAATTAGGGTATATCAATAAAAAGGAGAAATTTTTTATGCAGATTTACCGTTTTGAGAATCCGGAATTTTTGAATGAATATGTTTCATATTTATCAGTTGTCAAGGGGCTTTCCAAAAATACCGTGATGGTCTATTATCAGGACATCCGGCAATTTCTGCGCTTTATCACGCTTTGGAAAGACAAAACAGAGGAAATTACAGCAAAAAAACTGAAAACTGTCAAAATTCAGGATTTCACCATTGACGAGTTGAAAACCATCACTTTGAGAGACATTCACAATTATTACAACTTCATCGCCAATGAATGCCATAATCAGGACAAAATCCGAACCCGAAAGGCATCTTCCTTGCGGAGTTTTTTCAGGTATCTCACCAAACAAGCCAATTATCTGGACTATGACCCCACCACCAATTTAGAATTATCCTCCCCCAAAAGGGCTTTACCAAAATATCTGAATCTTTCCGAAAGTAAGGAATTACTTAAAGTTTCGGCAAATTCCGACCATAAAGCCAATATCAGAGACTATTGTATGTTAATATTATTTTTGAATTGTGGGTTACGTTTAGGGGAATTGATTGGATTAAATCTGTCCTCGCTGGACATGGAAGAAATGCAAATGAGAGTTCTCGGAAAAGGCTCAAAAGAACGGATTGTCTACCTGAATTCGGCTTGTATGTCGGCATTAGAGGAATATTTGCCCGAACGTCAGGCAATTGACACCAAAGAAACTGCCCTGTTTCTGTCCAATCAGGAAAAGCGCATCAGCCGGAGACGTGTTCAGCAGATTGTGGAAGAGTCTCTTCGGGAGGCTGGTTTCAGCGGTCGGGGACTCTCCACACATAAATTACGTCATACGGCTGCTACGCTGATGTATCAGCACGGACACGTTGATGTATTGACTCTGAAAAAGATTTTAGGACATGAAAGCATTGCAACCACCGAAATTTACACCCACCTGACAGATGAATCCGTCCGGAATGCGATGGATGTTTCACCGCTTGCAGATGTCAAAAAGGATAATTTATAATCCTATTCGTTTTCCGGTAATTCTTCCGAAATGACAACATCCCGATGAGGTACAGGGGTAGAAAATACAATTTGTGTAGAAGTGTTGCCGAAATGCTGTAATCTGCCAATAAACTGGTCTAACTCCTGTGTACTTGGAAATGCAACTTTGATGAGCATGGAATAAACCCCTGTCACGCAGTTACATTCTAATACATTCGGGCATTTTTCGATAAATGGGTAAAATTCCGGCTTTTGTTTTGCGGAAAGCTCCAGACTGATGAAGGCGGTAATGTGGTAGCCTAATTTTTGTTGGTCAATGGCGGCATAATACCCCTGTATCAAATTCTGTGCTTCCAATTTTTCGATTCTTGCGGAAACTGCCGGAGCAGATAAAAATACTTGTGATGCAATCGCCTTTAATGGCATTCTTGCATTTTTCTGTAAAATTCCAATCAATTTGCGGTCGATTCTATCCATGGTAAAACCCTCCTATTTCTGAAAAAAGCACACCTCTCCCATCAAAAGAGGTGTGCTTCATTGCACATAATCTAAAATTTGTACGGAAATCAAGCATTCTTTCCATCAGCATCCGGCTTTTGTTGGGGTTGCTGTTGAGGCTGTGCCTGTTGCTGGGGAGCTGAACCGCCCTCTTTTCTGCGCTTTCTGAGCTTTTCGAGCTTAGTCCTGCGCTCCTGCATATCCTTCAGGGAAGTGGTATAATAATTTTCAGCATCCTTGAAACGGTTCGCAATGTAAACATCTGTCGCCTGTTGAATTGCATCACATTCCGCCTGTGCCTTTTCGACATCTTTCTGAGCCTGCGCACGGAGTTCATCACATTGCTGTCTTGCCTTGGTGACAGCTTCCACAGCACGATTTTTGGCTTCTCTGACAATGGCTTCTTCTGAAACAATCGCCTTAGCACGTTCTTCCGCCTGATGGACAATCTGTTCTGCTTTGGCTTCTGCTTCCTTGATAATGCGGTCACGGTCATAAGCGACCATTTTAGCGTGTTTAATCTCCTGTGGCATATTCAAACGAATGTCAGAAATTAACTCCTGCATTCGTTCGCCATCAATAATCAATTTATGAGATGCAAAGGGAACGCCGGAAGCCTTTTCTAACAGTTCATCCATATCCTCTAAAATTTCATCAATACTCATTTGTGTTCCTCCTTAATTAGTCTTTTCTGTATCGTTTCCAGAATGCATTCCGGCACAAAAGAACTAATGTCTCCCCCAAAATATGCCACCTGCTTCACAACACTGGAACTTAAGTACATATTCTTGGCACTTGTGGTTAAGAATACGGTTTCTGCTCCTTCATAAAGTGCTTTGTTGGTCAATGCCATCTGGAATTCATATTCAAAGTCACTGACGGCACGAAGCCCCTTTACAATCGCAACCGCCTGCACTTGTCTGACATAATCAACCAGTAAACCGTCCAGAATATCAATGACGACATTGTCTAAATGTGCCGTTGCCTCGGCTATCATAATCATTCTTTCTGTGGCGGTAAAACTTGCAGTATTTTTGGCTGCATTGGTAGAAATTAACACAATCACCTTATCAAACATGGTTGAAGCCCTTGTGATAATATCCAGATGTCCCAAAGTAATGGGGTCAAAACTCCCCGGACACACCGCAATTCTTCTCATTCTTCTGTTTCCTCCTCCAATGCATATACTGATACTACTATTTTACCATAAAAATATTCTTTTTGCAACCTTAAATTCAAAATTTTTTCTGGTAATTTACAATTTTCTTCATGTTCGGCTATGATTTTTCCCCCTGCACATAAAAGCCCTTCTAAAATGGGAATGATGTTTTCCAAAATCTGCATCCGATAAGGCGGGTCAAGAAAAATCAAATCGAAGCTTTTCTTTTGTGCAGTTTTGATATATTGTTCTGCGGATTTCTGAATGACGACAGCTTTTTCTGTGAGTCTGGTTTTCTCCAGATTCTCACGAACCACTTTCAAGGATTGTGGCGACTGGTCAATAAAAACCGCTTCCCTTGCGCCACGGCTTAAAGCTTCAATTCCCAATTGTCCCGAACCTGCAAACAAATCCAATACACGGCTTTCCGGTATCTCAAACTGAATCGCCGAAAACATCCCCTCTTTGACTTTATCGGTAGTCGGGCGAATATCCAAATTGTCAAGCGTTTTCAAACGAATGCCTTTTGCTGTCCCTGTGATAACTCTCATTCTGTTCCATCCTCTCCATGCAGATATTGATATAATTTTTTGGCAATTTTCGCCGAAATTCCGGCTTTTTGTAAATCTGTTTCAGATGCCTGAAAAATGGCATCTTTTGTCTTGAAATACAGCATGATTTTCTCTGCTGTCTTGTCGCCTATGCCCTCTACTTGTGTCAATTCCAAAGCGAACGTACGTTTCTTGTGTTTTTTGTGCATAAAGGCGACAGAATAGCGGTGGACTTCATCCTGAATCCGTGTCAATAGCATAAAAGCCTCATGCATTCCGGAAACGCTGATTTCTCCGCCTCCTGTTGCAATTGCCCTTGTACGGTGCTTGCTGTCCTTTACCATGCCAAAAAGGGCAATTTCAGGAGCTAACTCCTCAACAATCGGCGCAACGGCATTGACATGACCTTTTCCGCCGTCCAATAAAATCAAATCCGGCACTCTGGAAAAATAGGGGTCACTGTCATCATGCAAGTGATTCAACCGCCGTCTGATAACCTCCTGCATACAAGCATAGTCATTTTGAATGGCGGTTTCCTTGATGGTGAAACGCTTGTAAGCTTTTTTGAGGGGTCTGCCATTTTCAAAGACTATCATTCCAGCCACCATGGATTCAGACGCTAAATTCGAAATGTCGTAAGATTCAATATATTTCGGGACTTTCTTCATCCCCAGAATTTTCCCCAATGCTTCTACGGCTAATAATTCCTTCCCTGTCCGGTTGCAATGGACAGCGATATATTCCACAGCGTTTTCTTTTGCCATGCGTACCAAATCCGCACCATTCCCACGCTGAGGAACGGAAAATTTCACTGTTTTTCCGGCTTGCTTGGAAAGCATTTCTGCAAACAGCTCCATTTCTGGTAATTCCTGTTCCAATAATATCAATTTGGGAATGTCTTTTTTCCCGTGATAAAATCGAGGAATAAAGGAGCTAAGTGGTAATTCTTCCGTGTCGGCTTCATCATGGAAATGAAAATTCTGCTTGTCGCAGAGTCTCCCTTCACGGTACATCAATATTGAGATGCACAAATCATCCCCATTATCTGCACTTGCAATCACATCTGCATCACGAAAATGATTGTCAATGATTTTTTGAGATTGTCCGGCTTTTTGTACCGCCTTAATTCTGTCACGAAGGACAGCCGCCTTTTCAAAGTCAAGGTTTTCGGCTGCCTGTTCCATTTCGATTGTCATGCGTTCAACAGATTTTGTACTACCATTACGAATGTAAGCAACAGCCTGTTTGATGATTTCAGCGTATTCTTCTTGTGAGATGTTCCCACGACAAAGCCCCATACAACGGTGAATATGATAATTCAGGCATGGTCTTTCCTTCCGGAAAGACTGCGGAAATTTCTTCCGACAAGTCGGCAATTGAAATACGGTGTTGACCTCTTCCACAGTGGAAGTTGTCACAAATCCCCCTGTATAAGGGCCTATATAAATGGCATTATCATTCTCTTTCTGCTTGACGGCGGTAATTTTTGGAAAAGGCTCATCAGAAATCCGGATATAATGATAGCCCTTGTCATCCTTCAATAAAATATTATAATGGGGCTGATGTTGTTTGATGAGACTGCATTCCAACAATAAAGCCTCATATTCTGAACCCGTCACAATGAAATCATAATCATAAACGTGCGAAACCATCTTCTCCACTTTTGGTAAGTGTTCTGCATCTTTCCGGAAATAACTACTCACACGTTTATGAAGATTTTTCGCCTTTCCAATATAAATAATATTGCCGTCCTTATCCCTCATAATATAAACCCCTGAGGAACTTGTCAATTGAGAAGTTTTCTCTCTCAAAAAGGGCAATCTTTGATTTTGTTCTTCCAGATTCATCATTTCACCGCCTTTTTACTAACAACACCGCCATTTTCGGGCGGTGCTGTCGTATTCATATTATACTTGGTCATCAAAAAAATCACTGTGATATTTTGCCACTCTTGCCCTGTCACCATGACAGTCAATCATGATTCTTTCCTGTGCCACTAAAAACCGCATAATCGAGAAAAATACCACATAAGCAATGGAATTCGCAAACAGTGTAATATACACATGCAAATGAAATGCTACCCCGAACATTCCTGCAAGTACGATAATTTCAGAAATAATAATCGCCCATTCCAATGCAGTATTTTTCGGCTCTAATGCTAAATAGGTGAATAATATCACCCCTGAAAATATGGAGTGTCCAATATTCAAAGCCATTGAACCCGAATGGAAAAATTCAAGCTTATCTGCATTGAAATCCAGTATCATAATCACAACTTCTGTCACAAGATATACCATCATTGCAGTTTTCATAATATATCGGTGACGGACAATTTTATAAAAATTCAAAATGGAAAAAAACATGAATATAAATCCGCCTGTTTCCACGGTATACGCTGCAATTTCCAGCGGTACAAGTTCTAAATTATGCCGTTCTATTGACCAATAATACACCGATGCAAAAAATGCAAATATCAAAAATAAAATATTGGCATACTGTCCGCATGAAAAACATCGTTTTAGTTTTGGATGCATAATGCATTACCCCTGTTTTGCACGGAGCGCACGCTGTCCAATATCATGGCGGAAATGTACTTTCTCCCATGAAATGGTATCCACTGCCTGATAGGACTTTGCAAGCGCATTTTCAAGCGTGTCAGCCGTAGCCGTCACACCCAATACACGACCGCCAGCCGTCAGGAATTCGCCGTCATTGTATTTCGTTCCGGCATGGTAAACAAATACGCCGTCAGTCTGTCCTTTTTCGTCAAGACCAGCAATCACCTTTCCGCTTTCATACTTGACAGGATAGCCACCACTTGCCATGACCACACAAGCAGCGTTCTCTTTCTTCCACTGAACATTCAGCTCCGAAAGTGTACCATTGTAAACTGCTTCCATGATTTCGACTAAATCCGTATCCAGCAACGGTAATACCACCTGTGTTTCAGGGTCTCCGAAACGGCAGTTATATTCAATGACCTTTGCACCGTTGGGAGTCAACATCAAACCAAAATACAGGCAACCTGTGAAGGGTCTCCCCTCTTTCTGCATGGCTTCAATGGTGGGCTGGAAAATGGTTTTCATACAGGTTTCAGCGATTTCGTCCGTATAATAAGGATTGGGTGCAATCGTCCCCATACCGCCGGTATTCAAGCCCTCGTCATTATCCAAAGCTCTTTTGTGGTCCATGCTGGAAATCATAGGAACAACGGTTTTCCCGTCCGTGAATGACAATACCGAAACTTCCGGACCTGTCAAAAATTCCTCAATGACAATTCTAGCACTGCTTTCACCGAATTTTTTTCCGTCAATCATCTCTTTGACAGCTTCAATGGCTTCTGCTTCATTCTGAGCCAGAATGACACCTTTTCCGAGGGCTAAGCCGTCCGCCTTGATAACAGTCGGGTAGGTATTCTGCTCCTTGATATAGGCAATGGCGGAATCACTGTCCGTAAATACCTCATATTTTCCAGTGGGAATATTGTATTTTTTCATGAGTTCTTTGGAGAAAATTTTACTTCCCTCAATAATGGCTGCATTTGCTTTAGGGCCAAACGTCATGAAACCTGCTTCCTGCACCTTGTCAACCATTCCCATCACTAACGGGTCATCAGGAGCGACTACCACCAAATCCGGCTTTAACTCTTTCGCCAATGCAACCATCCCATCAATGTCAGTTGCTTTCACGTCAAAGCACTTTGCATATCTGGAAATACCGCCATTTCCGGGGGCGCAGTAAAGCTCTGTCACCTTTGGGCTTTCAGCGAGTTTCATAATAATAGCGTGTTCTCTGCCACCGCCACCGACTACTAAAATTTTCATTGGAATATTCCTCCTTATTCGCCGTATGACGGCGCATTTTGATTTTTAATAATATATCGCTCAATGGATGCTGAACAGCAAATCAGCACCAATGCCACAACATTCAGCACGGAAAACCACCCCTGAACAGATGCCGTATAACTGAATAGTCCTGCAATTTCTGCTCCGCTTGTGGTTGCAATGATTCTTAACATCAATGTACGGACTGCATTCGCACCGATTATCCCCAAGAAATACAGAATTGGTGCAATGGTTAATTCTGCCATAGTCGAATTTTCCGTGATTTCTTTTTTCAGCCACCCAAATAATGACACCATTCCCAACGGAACGCACGAAATGAACGCACATAAGCACAATATACCCATCTGATTTGCTGTCAGCTCTGTAGAATCCAGAAACAAACGCATTTTGTAGAAATCTCCGCCAAAAAATGCAATACAACATTCTACGAAAAATGCAACTCCTGAACAAATTGCTGAATACATTGCAAGTTTTCTGGTGACCTCTGGTTTTTGCATTGGATATCATCCTTTCAAGCCTCTTTTGGTGCAGTCTTATCGGATGCAATTTTCATGCGAACCGCACCGATTAACAAACAAGTTTGTGCCAAAATATTGCAGATTTGCGCTGTCCAGTGCATACCGGACGAATTATCAAACTTGATACCAAGATAAACTTGCAACATATTTATCATGTAAGAAGCCATAAAAAAGCGACCTGTCGCCTTTGCGCCAATTTTCCAGTTAAACCGCACAAGGCAAAAAAACAGCCCTGTTGTCGCCCAGAAGGTGATAATATAAAACGGCAATGCAGATGTTACAACCGGAACAGGCGCAACGCTATAAAATTTCCGCTGTCCGTTTTTGCCGATGAGCATTCCTGCCGTGCCGAAAAACATCAGCAGGAATGCCATTGCTTGTAATGGAAAAAATGACTGCGAAAGCAACACAAAATCACCGATATTCAGTGCATATAAAAACTTCCATATGACTTTCATGATTCCGGCAAGAGACAACATCAATGTCCCAGCTGAAAACATGGCATATTGACCCGCATTCATTCGTAAATAAAATATTTTCATCATGAAAATTGATGCAATAAAATATATCACTACCGGAATCAGGTCAACGAATGCCATCAATACTGATATTCCATTCATTCTTTATCAATGATGGAACAGACGAATTCCGGTAAATGCCATTGCAATGCTGTACTTGTTGCAAGTTTCAATCACGTTATCGTCACGGATAGAACCACCCGGTTCAGCAATATACGCAACACCGCTCTTTCTTGCACGTTCGATGTTATCGCCGAACGGGAAGAATGCATCCGAACCAAGAACAACATCGGTATTCTTTGCAATCCAAGCTTTTTTCTCTTCTGCGGTGAAAACAGGAGGCTTTACCTTGAAAATTTTCTGCCATTCGCCTTCTCTGAGTACGTCCTCGTATTCGTCGCCGATATATACATCAATTGCATTGTCACGGTCTGCACGGCGCACACCGTCCACGAATTCCAATGCCAGCACCTGCGGAGACTGACGTAACCACCAATTATCCGCCTTCTGACCTGCCAGACGGGTACAATGAATTCTGGACTGCTGACCTGCACCAATGCCAATCGCCTGACCGTCCTTGACATAGCATACAGAATTCGACTGTGTGTATTTGAGGGTAATCAGGGAAATCATGAGGTCATCCAGCTTGTCTGCCGGAATGTCCTTGTTTTCAGTTACAACATTAGCAAGCAATTCCTTGTTAATGTCGAGTTCATTTCTGCCCTGTTCGAAAGTCACGCCGTAAACCTGCTTTCTTTCGATAGGTGCAGGGGTGTAATTTTCGTCAATCTGGAGAATGCAATAATTCCCCTTTTTCTTAGACTTGAGGATTTCGAGTGCTTCCGGCTCATAAGCAGGGGCAATAATGCCATCAGAAACTTCACGCTGAATCATCTTTGCAGTGCAAACGTCAACTGTATCAGACAATGCAATGAAATCGCCATAAGATGACATTCTGTCCGCACCTCTTGCCCTTGCATAGGCAGAAGCCAACGGAGTCAATTCGCCGAGGTCATCCACCCAGTAAATCTTTTTGAGGGTATCGCTGAGCGGTCTGCCAATAGCTGCACCAGCCGGAGAAACGTGCTTGAAAGAAGTTGCTGCACATATTCCGGTTGCCTTTTTCAGCTCCTTGACGAGCTGCCAGCCGTTGAGAGCATCCAATAAGTTAATATATCCAGCCTTGCCATTCAAGACGGTAATCGGAAGTTCTGAGCCGTCTTCCATGAAAACTCTTGACGGTTTCTGATTCGGATTACATCCGTATTTTAATTGCATTTCATTCGCCATAATCAATATACTCCTTTTCATTTAATTATGTTGCCATGATTGCAACAGCCACCGCTCCCAAAAATCCAATGAGAACATACAAAGCAATCAACTTTATAGCAACAAAAATTTTGTTGGGCTTTCCCTTTTCGTTGTCAGGGGCTTTTGTGGCGAGGATAATCGAAGAAGTCAAACCCATGATTCCGGAAGCAATTACTAGAAAAGCCCCTCTTTCCGGAAAATAGTCATCAATCAACAAAAAGCCTACCATCATCAATGCTGTTGCAACACTGCACCAGAATGCAACTTTCTGTTTCCATATCTTGACTTCATATTGCAATTTGGTTTTATTATCAATGACAGTCCCCTGACGGTTCAATTCTAACTCACGTTCACGGAGCTGAACCTCTGCAAGCCTAGCCTCGTCAACGATATGTACATATTGCCTGTCCTCTTCCTGTAAAAGCTGAGAACCGCAATAAATGCAATAACTTGGTACTTTTCCATTTTGCTGTAATTCCACTTTTGCGCCACAGTTCGGGCAAACGTTCGCCTTTAATTCCATGTTTTTCTCTCCTGTCAAATTAAAAATAGCAACTCCAACCCTACAAAACAAGTCAAATAACCGCCCATCCAAAAGCACAGCATGATTCTGCACCATGCAAACAATTTCTTCAAAATTGGCTTTTCTTCACTGTCATACAGGGGGTACTTCCTTGCAAACACAAGCGGATATACCAACGAAATCACACCCCAAATCACCGGAAAAGCATACAATCCTGTTATCATCACAATATGGTAGAAAATGCTGTGCTGAATGGGTTCTTCAAAATGTGGTTCTGTCAAGTATACACCCCATGCAATCCCTGACAACAACATCAAAGAACAAACCACGCTACAAAATAGAATGGGCTTTTTTCTCCATGCTTTTCGCTCATCCTGCAATTGGTAGGAATTTTTCATGCATTACTTGTTTTTATTGACAATACGAGTTTCCACAGCACCAGTTTCCAGATTCACAAAGCGAACAAACAAAGATACCTTGTTATCTTCGTTCAGGCTTTCCCAAAGTCTGTTTGTGTAGTAGTCAATATCATTTGCAATATTGACCAATTTCGGCTCACCCTCAAAGCTTGGGAGCGGGTTTCCGTCGCCCATATAGGTGTGAATGAAATGACCCTCACCAGCAATGGGGTTATTGTAAGAGAATGTGAAACGCTGGCAAGAATCAGGGTTTCCGTTGGCACTTTTCAGAATGGACATTGCATAATTGAATTTTCCGTCATCAAAATGCAGGATACCGGAAATTCTAGGGGTATAATTGGGCGCATCGTCCTCAAATTCACGACTGCGGAGAGCCTGTTCAAACGTGTACTGCTTATCCATCAATTCATAGATGGTGTCGGTCTGGTCGCCATTGGTCACAATGAGCTTATTCCCCAACACACGAACCGGAGCATAAATAATCAAATGAGGGTCAGTCAATTTGGAAGGGTCAAACGCTTCTGTGCGGATGCCTTCGCCCTCTTCAATGAAAACCCTGTTACGGCTGTTTTCACTTCTGCCCATGATAAAATAAGCAGTGACAGCGTTTTTACCGTCTTCGGACTTGCCAATGATAATCCCTCTACCGGGGTAAGCATTGCCTTTCAGCTCCTCATAAATAGACAATTTTTTCATAAAAATGTCCTCCTTTATTGTTTGTCATCGTCAATATATACAATACCATTGCGCACGGTCAGTCTGTCCTCACAGAACAAACTAACGGCTTCCGGCAAGATTTTCCATTCTGCCTGTTCCATGACACGCTTCTGCAAAATTTCAGGGGTGTCGTGGTTTTCGACAGCAACCGCCTTTTGCAGAATGATTGCACCGCCGTCACAGATTTCATTAACGAAATGCACCGTTGCGCCTGTTAGCTTCACGCCCTTATTCAAAGCCTGTTCATGGACACGCAAACCATAAAACCCATCCCCACAGAATGACGGTATCAAAGAGGGATGCACGTTAATAATCTTGTTAGGGTACTGCTGAATCAAACTCCTATCAAGAATCGTCATGAATCCAGCTAATACAATCAAATCCGGCTGTAATTCTTTCAGCAGGTCAGAAAGTGCATTCGTATAGGAAAGATTATCAGCATATTCTTTTCTTGGCAAAATTCGTGTTGCAATGTTGTTTTCCTCTGCACGTTTCAAAGCGTAAGCATTCGGATTTGACGAAATCACGCAGGAAATCTGACCATTTCTCAAAGTTCCCTGATTCTGGTTATCAATGAGGGCTTGCAAATTTGTACCCCCTCCGGACACGAGAACCACAATTTTTTTCACTATTTTTCAACTCCTTTCAGAAATTATTTTTCTGAATGAAATTCACTGACTTTGTTAATTTCACGCATTTGATAGGTAACTTGACAACTTTCATCCATGTTATAATGTGCATCAAAAGTCGAAATGACACGTTTTGCAACGCCATTACCGCCGTCTTCATCCGCACCCATCAGAATAACCAATACTTGTCTTGCATAAGCGCAGGAAATATCTCCTCTTCTCAAAGTGGTCTGTACAATCTTGAGAAAATGCAGAATCTGGTCAGATTCCATGAAAGGTCCTTCTTCGCTGGCGAAATTGAAAATAATCATTTGCGCTTTCTGGTCAAGTCGTTCCAACAATCGGGACACAAAACGATAAATATTCATGAAATCATGTTCCGCTACAATAAACGAACCGTTTCCCTGATTGGACTCCATGATACGGTCAAACGCTGTGAACGTCATTTCTTCATCGGAGTGAACCGGCATATCTGTTAAGGCATGAATGCGCTTTTTGAGGAGTTCCGTGCAAATCGGCAATGTAATGACATCATCTGCACCGCACTGCAACAAATATTCCTGATTGTCAATATTTCTGTCAAAAGTGACGACTGCACACGGAATGCGAAGCTGTTTCAGCTGTGCAATGAATTCTGTACAGTGATTTCCTGCATAACTCTGCGAAATCAGGACACAATCTGCCGTACCAGAAAAAGAAGGCTGACCTGTTACCAGAATTTGAAATTCATCCGGTGAGGAAATGAATGGAATCATCCATTCTTCATCACTGCTGTAAATTACTACTTTTTTCATAACAATTTCTCCTACTCTGCTTTATTATCAAGATTTTCCCCATTATCTATCTGGCAAAATTAAGAGAACTATGCATTTTTTTCCACTACACACATTATCACAGTCACAAACGTTATCAGGACTGTCACAATGATGAGTAACAAATATTTCGAAGTCATTTCGCCCTCTCGTTCTGCAAACCAGAAAAATTCCGGCTGTGAAGGATTGTAACAAATTAACCATTCATCTTGTTCCTGATACCACTTTTCACGGTCAAATACCGGATAACTCGCCTTAACTGTTCCGGAATCCGTCTCATATTCCATAATGGGCGCATAGACCTGATATTTTTCGGGCTTTTGGTATCGTCTGCGGATGACTTTTGTTCTGACGTGATAATCTACTACACGAGCCGTCACAGAAATTCCGTCCTTCATCAAGGATTTGACAATCATCAACTGAATTCCTGCCCATACTATGATACCCATTGCAAACAGAATCGGCAGCACTTCCAAATCTCCCGATATTCCCACACAGCTCCCGATAATTATCGTCATAACCATGCAGGCAATATCAACAACATTCAATTTGCTGTCAACTCTAATTTCTGAAACGACTCTGTAAAATGTATAGCAGAACCCCAACGAAAACAGAACAGCTACTATCAAGCCAACTTCTTTTTCCATAATGTCACCTTTTTCTGTATCAGTATATCAAAAATAGTGTTCTAAAAACAGGTAAACCAGACTTATCACGAAACCACAAGACCAACTATCATCAAAACAGCAATATCAACTTCTCGCTCCGTAATCAATGCAATCACCCTCTTGATATAGCAAAACGAAATCAGTCGAGAATAACACCTTCCTCGGAGTTGACGAGTTCGCCCAGAATATAGGCTTGTTCCCCTGCACCGTTGAGGATGTCGACAGCCTTGTCAGCATCTTCCGCATTGACGGAAATAATCATGCCCACACCCATATTGAAGGTATTGAACATATCACGCTCCGGAATGTGTCCAGTCCGTGCAATCAAATCAAAGATAGGGAGCTGTTGCACGTCTTTTTTGGCGATATGTGCAGAAATTCCCTCCGGTAATGACCTCGGGATATTTTCATAGAATCCGCCCCCTGTGATATGGGAAACAGACTTGACGGTCACACTCTCCATGAGTTTCAGAACAGGCTTGACATAAATTCTTGTCGGGGTAAGAAGTGCTTCACCCAATGTTGAACCCAATTCATCAAAACGCTCAGCAAGGTTCTTTTCGTTGATGGCGAACACCTTACGAACCAATGAAAAACCGTTCGAATGCACACCGCTGGATTTCAGGGCAATCAATACATCTCCTGCTTTCTGACTGGATGTGTCAACAATCTTGCTTTTATCGACAACACCCACTGCAAAACCTGCAAGGTCATATTCATCAATTGGGTAAAAATCGGGCATTTCTGCGGTTTCACCGCCTACCAATGCACAGCCGGACTGTACACAGCCTTCTGCAATGCCAGATACAATGGTAGCCACCTTTTTAGGGTAATTCTTGCCAACTGCGATATAGTCAAGGAAAAACTGCGGTTTTGCACCACAACAAATAATATCATTCACACACATTGCCACGCAGTCAATACCAACTGTGTCATGCTTATCCATGAGAAAGGCAATTTTCAGCTTTGTTCCCACTCCATCCGTACCAGATACGAAAACAGGCTTTTCGATTCCGGTCAAATCAGGTTCGAACAGACCGCCAAAACCACCAATTCCGGAAAGAACTCCAGCAGTATTGGTTCTTGCAATGTGTTCTTTCATCAATCTGACAGCCTCATAACCGGCGGTAACATCAACACCAGCTTTTTTATAGCTCTCTGAAAAACTCTTCATGATTTCCTCCTATTTATGAGGCATACAGCCCCAATTTTTTGAAATATCAGCCATTCAGGGAATGTCCCGCACTCCCTGAATGCTGTACAATTCTTTATTGTTTGCCGTTCCAGCAATAGGTACAGAGACTACATTCCGGTTTCCCAATTGCCCGAACAGTCCCTTCCAGTGACTGGAATTCCAAACTTGTGAGTTTGAGACGGCGACAAATTTCGTCACGGAGTCTGCGCCCTCTCTCGGTTTCGGAATTACTGTATTCTTCCAGATGGTTGATACCCTCTGCGCCCTCGAAACTGTCAATGACCTGACGTGCAATCAGCTCCATTTCAGACGTACTTCTTGAGAAGTTGAGGTATTTACAGCCGTACATAATCGGCGGACAAGCGGAGCGCATATGCACTTCTTTTGCGCCGTTTTCATACAAAAATTCGACTGTTTCACGCATTTGTGTACCACGGACGATGCTGTCATCTACGAACAGCAACTTCTTCCCTTCAATCAGTTCATGCACGGGAATCAATTTCATTTTAGCAACCTGATTACGGAGTGTCTGTGTTGTTGGCATAAAGCTTCTGGGCCAAGTGGGAGTATATTTGATAAAGGGTCTTGCGAAGGGGATACCGCTTTTATTAGCGTAGCCAATCGCATGGGGAGTGCCGGAATCCGGCACACCACAGACATAATCTACATCTGGCAATCTTCCGGCTTTCATGTCATTTTCCGCCATGATTTCACCGTTGCGGGTTCGCATGGTTTCGACTGTCACACCCTCATAAACTGCGTTCGGGTAGCCATAGTATGTCCAAAGGAACGAACATATTTTCAAATTGTCATCATTTCCAGCGGAAAGAGTTTCACAGCCCTTAGCAGTCAATTGAACAATTTCGCCGGCTTTCAATTCCTTATGTGTATAGTAGCCTAATTTCTGGAATGCAAAAGACTCCATTGAGAAACAATAACCATCATCACGCTTTCCAATGATGATAGGCAACCGCCCATATTTATCACGAGCGCAGATAATGCCATTTTCTGTCAGAATGACAAGATTCATTGTTCCGTCAATTTTATTTTGTGCATAGCGGATACCTTCCGTGAATGTGTCTTTTTGTGAAATCAGTGCGCCGATTAAATCCCCTGAATTGATATTTCCACTGCTCATAGATTCGAAACTAGCACAGCCATTATTCAGCAATTCTTTGACAAGTTCATCTGCATTCCGGATAATGCCAACACTGCAAACGGCATAAATGCCAAACTTTGAACGCATTAAAATTGGCTGTGGGTCTGTATCACTGATACATCCAATGCAGAGATTCCCTTTCATAGAAACTACATCATTTTCAAACTTCGTCCGGAACGGAGAATTTTCAATGCTGTGAATGCTTCTCTGGAAGCCGTGAGTTTTACAGTAAGCCGTCATACCTCCACGGCGAGTGCCAAGATGTGAATGATAATCCGTACCGAAAAAGACATCTGTCACACAGTCGTTTTCGGACGCTGCTCCGAAAAATCCGCCCATAATTATTCTCCCATCAATCTTTTCATGATTTCCTGATATGCTTCTTCTACACCGCCCATATCTCTGCGGAAACGGTCTTTATCCAGTTTCTCGTGAGTGGTGCTATCCCAGAAACGGCAAGTATCAGGAGAAATTTCATCAGCGAGCAAAATTTCATCATGGAAACGACCGAATTCAATCTTGAAGTCAATCAAATCAATGTTCAGCTTCTTGAAAAATTCCACCATGAAAGCATTGACCTTGAATGCATACTCTGCAACCTTTGCCAATTCTTCCTTTGTTGCCAATCCCAGAGCCAATGCATAATAATCATTGATAAATGGGTCGCCTAAGTCGTCATTCTTGTAAGAATATTCCAGAATCGGGGTCAATAAAGCCTTGCCTTCTTCTACGCCCATTCTCTTAGAGAAAGAACCAGCGGCAACATTACGGATGATAACTTCCAAGGGGAGAATTTCAACCTTCTTGACAAGTGTTTCACGGTCAGAGAGTTCCTCAACCAGATGAGTGGGAATGCCTGCCTGTTCCTGCAAGAGCTTAAACATATAGTTTGTCATCTTGTTGTTGATAACACCCTTGCCGGAGATAGTGCCTTTCTTTTCGCCGTTGAAAGCGGTGGCATCATCCTTGTAGTCAACAATGACAAGGTCAGGGTCATTGGTGGCATAGACTTTCTTAGCCTTGCCTTCATAGAGCTGTTCACCTTTTACAATATTTTCCATTTTCGTATACCTCCATCAATAATCTATGTAAAACTCTGCAATCACAGAGAATTTACCTTTTCCTGCATGGCTGCATCTTTTTGAGCGACACCTTCCGCCATTTCCTTTTTCATATTCTGTAAAGCCTGAGCTAATTCAGGGTCTGAGAGTGCCAGCATCTGCACAGCGAGAATGGCTGCATTGGATGCATTATCAATTCCGACAGTGGCAACCGGAATGCCGGGGGGCATCTGTACGGTAGAAAGCAGTGCATCCATTCCGTCCAATTCCGTTGATTTAATTGGAATTCCAATCACTGGAAGGATGGTATGTGCTGCCAAAACTCCGCCCAAATGAGCAGCCTTTCCAGCTGCGGCAATAATCACACCAAAGCCATTTGCAGCCGCATTCTTAGAAAATTCTGCTGCTGCATCAGGGGTACGGTGTGCAGACATCACATGAACTTCCACAGGTACGTTGAAGGACTTCAATTTTGTAATTGCACCCTTGACGACTGGAAAGTCGCTGTCACTGCCCATAATAACTGCTACTTTTTTTGACATAGAAACGCCTCATTTCTTTTGGTATACGGCAAAACCGCCGTTTTATTCCTCATCTTCTGATTCATCCTGAAAAGGAGCAAGGGGAAAGGTTAATTCTGCCCGCTGAAAATTCAAGTCAGAAGATGTCAGAATCATTTGATTATCTGCATTTCTTGCAAAATACAGATGGACTTGTATGGTTCTCTTGGTACGGTCTTTATCATCTGCGAGGATGGTAAATGCAAAATCATAAGAGCTATTTTCGAATGACTGCACACTCAATGAAAAATTATTGACCTCACGGAATGTAATATCAGTAAAGCTTCCGGGTTTTGTCAGGCTTCCGAGGTAATCACTTCCGGAAATTTCCGGCAAATTGGTGAAATCGCTTTCAAGGAGCATATTCACATACTTTTCAACACATTCATTGATACGGTTGAATTCTCTCTCATGCAAATCATTCAGGTAAAAAGCATTGGAAACTCTCCATTGCAGTGAAACGCTCCCAATCGGGCAAGTCATTTCCACTTTTCGTAGAATCGGCTGACTTTGGGAAATATCATAGTAAAAGTAATTTTCCCCTTTTTGCAGTTGTAAAAGCTCATTTTCATAAACTGCCGAATCATAACCATGCAAAAATACTGGGTCATAGAATGAAGTATAAATAATACTGCTGTTGTCTTCTGCTACAATGCCATTCAAGTACTTATCATTCAATTTTTCCATGGAACGAAATACAAACGGCAAAACCACATTTTCTTCATAGTCCACTCCACCAATCAAAACAGTATCATTGATTCTTCGAGAAACCAGCACTATTTTAGGGGTAATATCCAGAATTTCCATCCATTCCGGCTCAATTACAATCGCTCCATCTTCATCCAAAACCCCATAGAAACCACTGGAATTTTCAAAGATTTTCATATTGTTGTATTCCCTGACAATCGTTTTCACCTTGTCTTCTCCATTGATGTTTTCTGTATTTTTGGTGACATCAAAATAAAATCTTGTCAAACCAATACAAAGCACTATCACAGCAATGAACAAAACAGAAATCAGAAGTTTTGAACGGTTATTCACTCTGTGTCTGTCTCCTTTTCGCTCACACGTTCCCGATAGATTTCTTCATTCTCACGCATGAGATAAATCGGTCTGTGTTTGCTTTCCAGATATGTCCTTGAAAGATACTGCCCCAGAATCCCCACACAAAACAGATTCAATCCAGATAACAGACTGAAAATACACAACGCCGTCAAAAATCTCAAATCCGGTTCAGGTACAACAATCGCCTTTACAATCAGCACTATCAAGAAAATGACCGCTATCACCAGAATCAATGCGCCCAATATCGCTGATATTGCCAATGGTGCTGTGGAAAATGCAAAAATTCCCTCTAATGAATATTTGAACAATCCCCAGAATGACCATGAAGATGTCCCCACCGGACGCTCTACATTTTCGTACTCAATATACTTTGTACGGAATCCTACCCAACTGAAAATACCTTTCGAAAAACGATTGTATTCATGCATATCTAAGATGGCGTTCACCATCTGACGGGTCATGAAACGGAAATCCTGCGCACCGTCTACAATTTCAGTCTGTGAGATTTTATTCATGATTTTATAGAATAATCTCGCAAAGGCTGAACGGACTTTCGATTCTCCCTCACGGCTGACACGTCTGGTTGTGGCGCAGTCAAATTCACCATCTTTGACATAGTTGTACATTTTCGGCAAAAATGCCGGCGGATGTTGTAAATCTGCATCCATGACAACGACATAATCACCCCTTGAATTTTCCAATCCGGCATACATTCCAGCCTCTTTGCCAAAATTTCGGGAGAATGAAATATATCTGACTCTCCCATCTTCCAAAGCCATCCGCCTGAGAATTTCAAGGGTCTTATCTTTTGAGCCGTCATCAATGAATACCAGTTCAAACATGAGTTCGGAATGTTCATCCCGCATCTGTTGCATAACCTTTTGAATTTCCTCATAGAACATTGGCAATACTTCTTCTTCATTGTAGCATGGAACAATAATTGACAATAATTTCATCCAGATACCTCCTGTCGTCCACACTAATACATTCTTATCATACTACATATTTGAAAATAATGCAAGGGGTTTTTGACAATCTTTTTTTCTTTAAATTTGGCAATGTCAATTTTTGCCTAAATTAAGCGAAATTTCTTTCAATAAAAAATTTGTCTATTTTGCACAAACTTCTTAAACCACACAAAAACACGGACTGCCGCACCAGTCGGACGACAGCCCAAGAACATTATTCACCAATAATTGTCGCAATGGCAGGGTCAAGCGCATCAGATTCATGCAACTCAATCACACCCATGTCCACACATTTTGCCAGCGCAGAATCAAAGGGAATCTGTGCCAGAAGCGGAATCCCATATTCCTTTGCAATTTCCGCTGTATGGCTTTCCCCATAGACCATAATCTTTTTCCCACAATCCGGACAGACAACATAACTCATATTTTCCACGATACCCAATACCGGAATATTCATCATGTTCGCCATCTTGACAGCCTTCTGCACAATCATGGATACTAATTCCTGCGGAGAAGTCACAATGATAATCCCATCTACTGGAATACTCTGGAATACGGTCAGAGGGACATCACCTGTTCCGGGGGGCATATCCACAAACATATAATCGACATTATCCCAAATTACATCTGTCCAGAACTGCTTGACAACTCCAGCAATGACAGGACCTCTCCAGACAACAGGGTCTGTATCCTGTTCCAGCATCAGATTGACGGACATAATGTCAATTCCAAATTTGGAACGTGCCGGAATCATGCCGAGTTCATTCCCTAAAATTTTCCCTTGAATGCCGAACGATTTCGGAATCGAAGGTCCTGTAATATCAGCATCTAAAATAGCGGAATGTTTTCCGGCTCTCTGAACCCCTACCGCCAACATGGACGAAACAAGGGATTTCCCCACTCCGCCCTTACCACTGACAACGGCAATCACCTTGCCAATTTTGCTCAATTCGTTGGGCTTCTCTAACAGACTCTGCGGAGCGGTTCTCTCTGCACAACTGCTTCCGCAAGTACTGCAATCATGTGTACAATCTTGACTCATTTTTCATACTCCTTTTTGATTGATTTTATTATCAAAGCCATCAAGGGCTTTATGTCATAGTAACGGCGCAAAAATGCGCAAAATAAAACTTAAAATTCGCTTTCCAATCGGTCTCTCCTGACAATCTTTCAAGGTGATTTCCGTGCAATGCTGTAAGGATTCCTGAAAATCATCCTTGACTTTCTGCACCATATGACCGCCATAAAATACCCCAGCGCATTCAAAATGCAGGTAAAAGCTTCTGTAATCAAGGTTAATTGTCCCCACAACGGCAATGTTATCATCTGCACAAATATTCTTTGCGTGGATGAATCCGGGGGTATATTCAAAAATCCGCACACACTCCCCTAATAATTCACGGTAATAACTCCATGCAGTGCTATAAGCATACCATTTATCTGGAATATGCGGTGTCATGATACGCACATCAATTCCCTTCCGTGAGGCAAGCCCTAAAGCCGTTATCAATTCATTATCTGGCATTAAATAAGGGGTCATGATATAGACGTATTTTTTCGCCTGACTGATAATATCAAGATAGACATTCCGCCCAACATATTCCCTGTCTGTGGGCGAATCGGAAAACGGTTGTATAAAGCCGTCACTCTCTGCAAAATCGAGGTGTTCGGGCTGAAATTGTTCTAAATCCAATTCGCCCCATAATTGCAAAAACATAACAGCGAAACTCCATGCAGATTCTCCACGGCACATCATACCGCCGTCTTTCCAGTAACCGAACCGGAGTTTCTCATTGATATATTCATCAGCGATATTGATACCGCCTGTGAAGGCTGTCAAGCCGTCAATAATCAATAATTTGCGGTGGTCTCTGGTATTCTGTGACGAGGAAAGAAACGGCTTGAAACGATTGAAAACACGGCATTCAATACCAAATTCTGCCAACGATTCAAAATAATTCGACGGCATTAAAAACTGTGTCCCGAATCCATCATATAAAATACGGATAATGACTCCATTTTTCGCCTTTTCTTTGAGCAACCGTAAAATCTCATTCCACATATTTCCCTCTGCAATGATGAAAAATTCCAAGAAAATGTAGTTTCGGGCTTTGTGGATTTCGGCTTTCATGCTTTCGAACATTCCTTCACCTTCGGGGAAATAATCAGCAATCCGATTTCTGTAAAGCGGATACCCCCCGAATGCATTCAAATACTGCGCTAATCCGGCATATTCCGGAAAATGTGCCTGTAAAGCTGTCTGAATCCCTGCATGATGAGGGAGAAAGGGCTTTGTTTCCAGCAATCGCCTTGAATATGTCTTTTTGAGGTTACGCTGTCCGACATCTGTTTTCACGAGGAGATATGTCAGACCTGCAAATAATGGTACTATCAGCATAGCTGCCAACCATGGCAATTTATAGGACGGATTTTCCGGACTATTCAAAATGCAGAGCATCAACAAAAAATTCATTGCTACCAGTAAGCCATACACCATCAAATAGTGTTGACTTAAAAATAAAATTGTCATAATCAGTACAAGAATTTGCACCACCAATAATATCACAAATAGCGTATTTCGATTGAATAACAGACGAATGATTTTTCGCAATGCCCTGCACCCCTTTGAATTATTTTAGATAAGGGGCAAGAAATTTCCCAGTATATGACCCTTCCACCTGTGCGACTTCTTCAGGTGTTCCCTGTGCGACAATCCGACCGCCACCGTCACCGCCTTCAGGGCCTAAGTCAATAATATGGTCTGCCACCTTGATTATATGCATATTATGCTCAATCACAATGACAGTATTCCCTGCATCAACTAATCTTTGCAGAACTTCCACCAATTTATGAACATCTGCCGTATGCAGTCCGGTGGTTGGCTCGTCAAGGATATAGACGGTTTTTCCGGTTGCCTTTCGGGAAAGTTCGGTGGAAAGTTTCACACGTTGCGCTTCACCGCCGGAAAGTGTGGTTGCAGGCTGTCCGATTTTGATATAGCCAAGCCCGACTTCTTGCAGAGTCTTCAATTTTTTGGCAATTTTCGGGAGATGCTCAAAAAACAATACACCCTCGTCAACAGTCATTTCTAACACGTCATGAATGGATTTCCCTTTATAATGGACTTCCAGCGTTTCACGGTTATAGCGTTTACCTTTGCACACTTCACAAGGAACATATACATCAGGGAGGAAATGCATTTCAATTTTCAGGATGCCGTCACCCTCACAGGCTTCACAGCGACCGCCCTTGACATTGAATGAAAATCGTGCAGGGCTGTAACCCTTTTGACGTGCATCATTGGTTTGCGCAAAGAGGTTGCGAATTTCGGTAAATACTCCTGTATAAGTCGCCGGATTGGAACGGGGTGTTCTTCCAATGGGGGACTGGTCAATACAGATGACTTTATCAAGGTATTTTGTGCCTTTGATTTCTTTGCAGTCACCGCCTTTGACCCTTGCACGGTTGAGGGTTGCAGAAAGATGTTTATACAGGATTTCATTCACCAGAGACGATTTTCCTGACCCCGAAACACCTGTCACGCATATCAGCTCCCCAAGCGGAAAGTCAACAGTAATATTCTGGAGATTATGCTCTTTTGCGCCGACGACAGTCAATTTTTTGCCGTTGCCCTTTCGCCGTTCCAATGGGAGAGGAATTTTTTTCTGTCCAGAGAGATATTGCCCTGTGATGGATTTTTCACATTTCAGCAAACCTTCCGGAGTTCCTGCATAGACCACTTCACCGCCGTTCACACCAGCACCAACGCCAATGTCAACAATATAATCCGCTTCCAGCATAGTATCGTCGTCATGCTCCACGACAATGAGCGTATTTCCAGCATCACGGAGCTGTTTCATAGTGGCAATCAACATGGCATTGTCACGCTGATGCAGTCCAATGCTAGGCTCATCCAGAATATACAATACTCCCACCAATGACGAGCCTATCTGCGTAGCAAGGCGGATTCTCTGACTTTCACCGCCGGAAAGCGTTCCGGCAGACCTCGACAATGTGAGATAATCCAGCCCCACACTTGACAGGAATTTCAGACGGTCACAAATTTCCTTGATGATTCGTTCCCCAATGAATTTTTGTTTCGGGGTCAATGTGATATTTTCGAAAAAGTCAAGGCATTTCACAACAGACAAATTTGTCAGCTCATAGATATTGAGATTGCCGACTGTCACCGACAAAACCTCCGGTTTCAGTCTAGCACCGTGACACGCTGAACAAGTGACTTCCCCCATATAATCTTCTAATTCCGCACGGGCATAAACGCTGTTAGTTTCGTGATAGCGTCTTTCAAGGTTATTGATAACTCCCTCAAATGGTGCGGTATACGTCCCACCGCCGAACGATTCCAGCCGATGCAGTTCCAGATTTTCGCCGTTCGTCCCATACAAGAACACATTCACAACCTCTTCCGGCAACTGCGACACAGGCACGTCAAGCGAAATCTGATACTTCTCAGCGATTGCCCGATAGTACATCATTGCAATTGAACCATCTTCCAGATTGTTCCATCCTGATGCATGAATTGCACCGCCTGCAATGCTCAATTCCCGATTGGGTAACACAATGTCAGGGTCAATCTTCTGGAAAATTCCCAAACCCATACACTTCTCACAAGCACCATAAGGATTATTGAACGAAAACAAGCGTGGGGTTAATTCCTCCATGCTGATATTATGCTCAGGACAAGCGTAATTCTGCGAAAATACCAGCATCTCCGAACCGATTACATCTACATGAATTAAACCGCCTGTCAATGAAGAAGTCGTTTCCAAGCTGTCTGTCAGTCGGGATGTGATACCGTCCTTGATGATAAGGCGGTCAACCACAATTTCAATGGTATGCTTGATATTCTTTTCAAGCTTGATTTCCTCGGACAAATCGTATTGAATGCCGTCAATCCGTACACGCACATAACCGCTTTTTCTGGCACGTTCCAATTCTTTGACGTGTTGCCCCTTTTTCCCACGGATGATAGGTGCAAGCAATTGAATTTTCGTGCCTTCTGGCAGTGACATAATCTGGTCTGTGATTTCGTCAATGGACTGCTGGGAAATCTCCCGACCGCATACCGGACAATGCGGAATTCCTATCCGTGCATACAGCAAACGCAGATAATCATAAATTTCCGTAACCGTCCCGACTGTGGAACGTGGATTTTTTGACGTGGTTTTCTGGTCAATGGAAATCGCCGGAGAAAGCCCCTCAATGCTGTCAACGTCTGGTTTCTCCATCTGTCCGAGAAACATTCTTGCATAGGAGGAAAGGCTTTCCACATATCGCCTTTGACCGTCCGCATAAATCGTATCAAATGCAAGAGACGACTTTCCCGAACCGGAAAGCCCTGTCATGACAACGAGTTTGTCTCTTGGAATGGTTAAATCAATATTTTTGAGATTGTGCGCCCTTGCGCCTTTGATGACAATTTCATTTTTCGGCATTCGTGAAACTCCTTTCATGAATTACAGTCAAGTACAACGACTTTACATTCCTGACAAGCATAAGCATCAGGCAAATTAGAATATGCTACATCAATCATTTCTTTTGGGTTAGGTAGCATAAAGCCAACGCCTTGTTTTTCGGCATCCTTTGCATTGGGAAACGTTGCCCTTGTAAAATAGCTTTTTTCTGCCCAGAATGGGACAGAATAGCGTGTTGCATAAATTCCCCCATAAAGAATATTGACTTTCCCTAATTTCATTTCGTTTCCACATTTCGGACATTTCATCAAAATCGACCTCATTTCAATCATTCTTTTCATTATCGGCATACCAGACCCCGACAGCCTTTTTTCTGCGAAAATCGAAATAACTATTAAGGAGTTTTGTCGTTTCCTCTGCGGTGGGTGGTGATGTCAGATATTTTTCAGGAATTTGCTTGTAAGAAAACAGCGTATACAACAAATTTCCGTCAGAATCATAGACAACTGCATACCAACTTTCATTACTTTCACTGATATATTTTTCCTGATATTCGCCAAATTCACCATATTGATACAATTGTGAAATATGAGTGGAAAGTTTTGGATTTTGTTCTTCTTCCCATAAAAGGGCAATATTATAAACATTTTGCGCCCTTGCATTGAGACTCATCCGCCGGCTGTGCGTGGTGTAGTGCATCATATAGCCAATCAGCCACCAGCACCCCACCGCCAAAATCAACAGAACAATCAGAATTTTGATAATTGTTTTTTTGAGTCGCTGTTTTTCTCTCTGGTCGAATCCAATCAGTTGTTGTACTTGTTCATCAGACCATTGCAGTTCGTTGTTATCTTCGTCAAAATCATTCTGCATGATTACTCACCTTTAAGCCGTTTAATTTCGTCACGGAGGAAAGCAGCGTGTTCGAATTCCAGCATTTTGGCAGCTTCTTTCATCTGTGCAGTAAGTTTCTCAATGAGAGCAGATTTTTCTTTTGCGGAAAGTTTCTTCTTGTGGGTCTGTTCTTCTACGTCTTCTTTTTTGGTAAGTTCGATAATTTCGTGAATATCCTTGACAATCGTTTTCGGAGTAATGTTGTGTTCCTGATTATAGGCAATCTGGAGGGAACGTCTGCGCTCAGTCTCACGAATCGCACGCTCCATAGAACCGGTGACATTATCCGCATACATGATGACTTTCCCCTCTGCGTTTCGGGCAGCACGTCCGATTGTCTGAATCAAGGAAGTTTCACTTCTCAAAAAGCCCTCTTTGTCAGCGTCCAGAATCGCCACGAGGGACACTTCCGGCAGGTCTAAGCCTTCCCTCAAAAGGTTGATACCAACCAACACATCAAATTCCCCTGACCGCAAATCCCTGATAATTTCCATTCTCTCAATGGTATCAATATCATGATGCAGATAGCGCACCCTAACACCCATTCCGTCAAGGTAACTGGTGAGGTTTTCCGCCATTTTCTTGGTTAAAGTCGTGACGAGGACACGCTCATTTTTTTCGGTACGAATGCGGATTTCAGACAACAAATCATCCATTTGTCCGTCAATGGGTCTGACACTGATTTCAGGGTCAACCAATCCGGTGGGACGAATGACCTGCTCCACAATATCGCTGGAATGTTCCCTTTCGTAGTCGGATGGAGTCGCACTCACGAAAATGACCTGATTCAATTTATCTTCGAATTCCGAAAAGACAAGGGGTCTGTTATCGAATGCACTCGGCAGGCGAAAACCATAGTCAACAAGGGTTTGTTTTCTGGCATGGTCTCCGGCACTCATTGCCCTGACCTGTGGGATGGTCACATGACTTTCGTCAACTATCAGCAAGAAATCTTTCGGGAAGTGGTCAAATAACGTCGCTGGAATGCTCCCAGCCGGACGACCTGCAAGAACTCTGGAATAGTTCTCAATCCCCCGACAAAAGCCAATTTCACGCAACATTTCAATGTCATAACGTGTACGCTGTGCGATTCTCTGCGCCTCAATTAAATGATGATGCTCTGTAAAATATGCCACACGTTCCTCTAATTCCCGTTGGATTTCAGCAATGGCAGTATTCATTTTCTCACTTCCCACAACATAATGAGAAGCCGGAAAAATGGCGGCATATTGGGAAGTACTCTTGACTTTTCCGGTTAAAACGTTCACTTCGCTGATACGTTCGATTTCATCACCGAAAAATTCCACACGAATGGCGGTATCTGTCGAACTTGCGGGAAAAATTTCCATGACATCCCCACGCACACGGAATTTATTTCTTGAAAAGTCAATGTCATTCCGTTCATAGCGAATGGCTGTTAATTCAGATGCCAATTGTGCAATAGGTTTCTCCATGCCGACACGCACGGAAACAACCATGCTCCTGTATTCTTCCGGCGAACCCAGCGAATAGATGCACGAAACGGACGAAACAATGATAACATCTTTTCGCTCCGCCAGTGATGCTGTCGCAGAATGCCGGAGCTTGTCAATTTCGTCATTGATGGAGGAATCTTTTTCAATATAAACGTCTGTACTTGGCACATAGGCTTCCGGCTGGTAGTAGTCGTAATAGCTGACAAAATATTCCACGGCATTTTCTGGAAAGAAAGCCTTGAATTCCGAACAAAGCTGAGCCGCTAATATTTTATTGTGCGCCAATATCAAGGTAGGCTTATTTAAATTGGCAATGACATTCGCCATGGTGAAGGTTTTCCCTGAGCCTGTCACACCTAATAACGTCTGAAAATTCCGCCCATTCTGTAAATCCTCTGTGAGTTTCTGGATGGCTTGTGGCTGGTCTCCAGATGGTTCATAGGGGGAATGCAATTTGAACAAACCCATAACAATGCTCCTTTCAATACATCTCCGCACAATCCTGCATAGAAATTGCCCGATTGCCTGCAACTAGAATATGGTCTACCAATTCAATTCCGACTTTACCAAGGTAATCTTTCAAATATTGTGTTGTCAAAATATCCTGTTTGGAAAATCTTGCAAAGCCCTGCGGATGATTATGGGAAATCATCACTTTTTTGCATGGTACAGCGGAAATCATTTCCATTATCCTGTGTAAATTCACTTCTACCGTACCAGCTGTACCCCTTGCAACAGCTCCACAATGCATCACAAAAAATCGTTCATCCAAACAAGCCATTAACATGACCTCATCTGTTTCCATTGCCAATTGATTGAGAAAATAAATTTTCCGCTTTTCAATGGAACGTAAACGGAACTTTTCAAAGTCTTTATTTTCAACAACGTGATACAACTCACGCAAGAACAAAATATAAATTGCAATTGTCCGATTGACCCCTTTCACCTGAATCAATTCTTCATAACGTGCCATGAATACACATTTCAGTGAGCCAAACTGATGCAATAAGTTCGAAACAATCTGTTTGCCTTCTGGCTGAGGGAGTTTATGATACAGCATCAGTTGTAGTATTTCATGTTCACTCAATCCCAAAAAGTGAGATTTTTGAAAAATATCCTGCAATTCTTCCAACGATTTAAAACCACCTTTTTATATTCTGGTATCTGATTCAAGAGAAAGTGTCTGCCCCCTGACAAACAGAATCAAATCAATGAGTTTCATTTTCAAAGGCTGAAAATACTCCCTTAATTTTTCTGCAAATTGAATTTCTTCCGTACAAAAGCCAAGTATTCCGTTAGGTCTCTTAATTGCAATGATAATTTGATTACAATGCACGGGAATCAATGCTTTTATCATTTCCAATAAATCAAGTTCTGGTACAGCCTGCCAATTTGCCGGAATGATTTTGCATTCTATCACACGCATTCTATCATTGAGACAAGCAATCATGATGGTATTATCTTGTGTGACATACTGCAATTTCTTCATGAAATAAACCTGTCGGCTTTCCACGGAACGAAGGCAAAAATTTTCAAACTTGTAGTCACAATAGGCAAGGTAGAGTTTTTTCAAATACATGAGATATTCCGCCGAAGTACGACCAATGCCTTTTACTTTGACAAGAGCGTCATAATCCGCATTCAAAACACTTTGCAAATCTCCAAAAGCTTCCAGCAATTGATAAGCAATCTGTTTGGTATCAATCCTCGGCTGTACTTGATACAGGATAAATTCCAATATTTCACATTCGTTGAATGCTGAAAAACCAGAGGAAAGAAAGCGTTCTTTCATCCTCTCACGGTGTCCGGAATGAATATATTTTTCCTTTTTCACAATATTGTCCTCATTTTTGATTTTCGAAAAAAACTTTCCAATTCCCCTTTTCAAATTCCAGTATTTATGGTATAATAATAAATATCCCAAAAGAAAGAGGTATTTTCTCATGTTACATACAGTGACGATTCAACAAAATGATTCCGGTCAAAGGGTTGATAAATTTCTATTAAAATTCATGCCCAATATGCCAAAAAATATGCTTTACAAGCTGATTCGCAAAAAAGACATCCGCTTGAATTCTGCCCGCTGTCAAGGAACGGAATTCCTAAAAGAAGGAGATGTTCTTACAATTTACGCAAAAGAGGAATTTTTCAAAGTACAGCCACATTCCAATATACATTTTATGCAAGCTTCCGGAAAGCTGAAAATTCTCCATGAAGATAAGCATTTTCTGATTGTATACAAGCCTTCCGGTGTCGTGGCGCATTCCCAAGAAAAAGGCATCATTTCCCTTTTGGATGAAGTACAAAAATACCTTTACCAAAAAGGAGAATACCGCCCCCAAGAAGAACAGACCTTTGCACCTGCCCTTTGCAACCGAATTGACCGCAACACAGAAGGCATTCTCATTGCCGCAAAAAACGCAGCCGCCCTGCGGATGATGAATGAACTCATTCGTGAGCGGCAAATTCAAAAAAATTATATTGCAATTACTTCTTCTCATCTTCCGGAACATTCCGCAACCTGTACAGCATTCCTCAAAAAAGACGAAAAACAAAATCAGGTCTTTGTATCTGATAAGCCCCTTGACAAAAATTGGAAGCTCATCCAAACACGCTATGAAGTGCTTGCACAGAATGGCAATCTGCAACTTGTCCGCATTACGCTCCTGACAGGCAGGACACATCAAATCCGTGCGCACCTTGCTCACCTTGGCGCACCTCTCCTAGGAGACCCGAAATATAATACCACAAAAAGCCATGAAGAAAATCAATGTCTTTGTGCATGGGAATTGCAGTTTCCTGAATCGGAAAATCCCATTTTATCTGCACTTTCCGGAAATACCATCCGAACAGATTTACCCGATTTTGTGGAACGGTATTTTCCCCACTTTACAGTTTGAGTTTCTTTTCTGCATCCACAAATCCAATTTGGTTTGCTTTGAAATCCATCAGATACAATTGGATTTCAAGCGAACCGCCTTTCTGTACAGAATCAATTGCATACTCTATGAGTTTATCAATATTACGCTTGTTGAAAAATCCGCCATATTCTGCAAGTTGTTGAATCGTTTCCAGCTTCTTTTCATCAATCAACAATTTAATGGTTTTGGTGAAATTGCTCTTGATAAAAGCCTTTGCGCCCTCATTTTCACTCGCAAGGAAATAATCTGCAACGGTCTGGAAACGTCCCCCCAATGGAATGATGGTGAAATTTTCAGCAAGCAACCACATCATAATTTGATGAGTGTCAACAAGTGGCATATACCCCTTAAAGCGGTTCATATCAATGTTAGCAAGGGAAAATTCTTTCCCATTTGCAAAACGAACTTTTTCCAGCATATAGCATTTTTTCAGTGTCTCAACATCACATTCCACTAAATCCTTAGTGAAAATAATCGTGCGTACCTCTGAAAGCTCCAGAGAGGCAAATACTTTCGTATCCGGAACAGCCACATCCCAAATTCTGAAACACCCCTCAAATGCATTCCCCTCAATTTTAATGGTACTTGTGGGAATGGCAATCTGATAAAGGCTGACACAATTCAAAAATGCATACCGTCCAATGATTTTCACACTTGCCGGAATGTTGACATCCTTCAACCTTGCACAGTTGCGGAATGCACCTGCCCCGATACTAGTCACAGTATCCGGAATCAGAACACTTTCCAACTGATAGCAATTTTCAAACGCTCTCGGCTTGATTGCCGTCACTCCTTCTGGAATGACAATCTTTGAACGGTTAGAATCTGGTTGATACTTTTTCAAAATTCCATTTGTAATGATAAAACCCATAAGAGTCCACCTTTCATTTGATTTTCTCTAAAAATTCTTTTTCGGTGAAAACAGTTACTCCCAGACTTTGTGCCTTTGTCAGTTTGCTTCCAGCCTCTTCTCCAGCAATGAGACAATCTGTCTTTTTGGAGACAGAGCCTGTCACCTTTGCGCCCAGAGACTCCAGAATTTCTTTTGCCTGATTGCGTTTCATTTGAGAAAGCGTTCCAGTCAAGCAGACCGTCTTTCCTGTGAAAAAGTGGTCAGTGGCAACTTCCTTTTTGGTGAAAGGCATTGTCAAGCCGGAATCCATCAGCCTTTTCAATACGTCCTGTACAGAGGAATCATGCAAAGCATTGGAGACATTTTCCGCCATGACTTCCCCAAATCCTTCTATCTGTGCAATTTCTTCCTTGCTTGCGTTCTCAATCGCTGAAAGTGAGCCGAAATGCGCACATAACAGCGTTGCGCCCTTCTGTCCAATATTCCGGATACCAAGCCCGAAAATGACCCTATCCAATGGGGCAGATTTTGACTTTTCAATCGCTTTTAAAAGATTGTCGGCGGATTTATCCTTGAATCCTTCCAATGTCAGAATCTGTTCTTTCGTCAGCTGGTAAATTCCAGCCACATCCTTGACAAGATGCTTTTCCAAGAGCTGTGTAATCACTGCTGTACCCAAGCCGTCAATGTTCATCGCATCTCTTGA
>Ga0326511_10000525_pt1 | contig 33744 bp, 46 predicted proteins | sample 0_2496_0518_D_FD_203701 | JGI IMG/M metagenome (GOLD analysis project Ga0326511, IMG submission 203701) | Bovine rumen microbial communities from UC Davis, California, United States - 0_2496_0518 | ecosystem: Host-associated > Mammals > Digestive system > Stomach > Rumen | place: USA...
TGAGCGCATCGTGGCCGACTACAACAAGGGGCGCGCTGTGAGCTGCACGCCGTGGAGCGCGCTGCACGGCAAAATCCTCGAGGAGGCGCAGTTGAAGGCCGAAGGGAAGATACCCGACGGCGTGCGGTGCGGTTTCAGCCTCATCGACAACAAGGGTGGCCTCGAGGCCGGCGAACTGATGGTGGTGGCCGGGCGCAACAGCAACGGCAAGACCTCGCTGGCGCTGTGCATGGCCCTGAACGCCGCCATGCAGGGCGCGCCTGTGGGCGTGTTCTCGCTCGAAATGACGACGAAGCAGCTTGGCACCCGGTTGTTGTCGCTGCTGAGCGGCGTGGACGGTGAGCGCATCAAGCGGGGGCGCATGGATCAGGAGGAGTGGGACCGCGTGGCCGGAGCCAACGACCGGCTGCCCATCTACTTCGACGAGCGGCGCGAGAGTGACGTGGACGCGATGGTGGGCAACATCAGGGCGATGCACGAGCAGCGCGGCGTGCGCGTGGTGGTGGTGGACTACCTGCAACTCATGCGCTCGCGCGAGCGCGACAAGGCGCAGCAGATAGGCGGCATCGCCCACCGCATGGAAGCCCTGAGCAAGAAGCTCGAGATAACCATCATTCTGCTCTCCCAGCTGCGCCGTGAGGTGGGTCCGGACCCCACTCCGCACATGAGCGAGCTGAAAGAGAGCGGCGACATCGCCGACGCGGCGGACAGCATATACCTGGTGTACCGTCCCGAGCGACACGGCAAAGACCTCAAATACCCCGACATGGAGCAGCAGTGGAGTCAGTACAGCACCGAGGGCACCGCCCTGCTCATGTGCAAGAAGAACCGCAACGGCGCGCTCGCCGGCGAGCAGCTGCTGAAGTTCGACGCACCGACGACACGCTTCTACGAGGGCGGCGTTTTCGAGATTGACAACAACCTGCACCCCGGTGAGGACTTCAGCGAGGTGGCGCCATTTTAAAAAACATGGAAAAGAATAAAGGCACGAAGTGGACGAAGGCTGAGCACGAAGTGCTCGCCAAATACTACAAAGCGATGGGCTACAAGTGCGCCATCGTGGTGGCTGAAATAACCGGACGAAGCGAGACCGCCGTGCGGGCACGCATCAGGAAGGTGATGGGACACGCCTCCAACCGCGTCAAGAAAGAGGATAACACTCCGCCCAAAGAGGAGACTTACCAACCCCGCGTCAAGCGCAAGGGCGGCGTGACGTGCCTCCAGTGCAAGGCCGACCCCTGCTTTCGCGACCGCGACGGGCGGCGGGTGAGTGCGACGGACCTGTTCGACAGCAACCTCGCCGAAGAAGGGTGCAGACTTTTCACGAAAAAATAATTTTATTAACCACTTAAAAATTAACTTTTATGACAATCGCATTAATCATCATCTGCATGATGCTGCTGTTTTACAGCATCATGGTGAGCTGGCTCTACCGCCAGGCCAACGACGAGGCGGGCAAGTTCATGAACGACTACGACAAAGAGCTGGCGAGAAACAAGAAGCTCGCCGATGAGCTGCGCAAGACGTGCGGCGAGCTGAACCGCGCCAACGGCATCATCCGCAAGTGGCGCGACGGCGAGGCCACCAACGCGCCCCAGCCCGCGAGGCCGAAAAAGATTTATTTCACCCACACCACAAGGAAGGAGGGCCGCGATGAATGACGTGACAACGAAACAGCAGGGCAAGATGTTGCTGAAGGCGGGGCTGGAACCCGACACGGCGACGATGTACCACGACACGGACAACATGGGCAACGTGACGGTGCGCGCGGGCAAGCCTTACGGCAAGTCCTGCACCCCCGCGTGGACGGCGGGCGCGCTGCTGGGGCTGCTGCCCCACACGATAGGCCTCTACCGCCTTCGCATGGAGAAAGGCGATGGTGTGTGGACGGCGGGCTACCATTACGACGACGAGAAACGGCTGCACACCGTGTCCTCGCCCACGCTCATCGACGCGCTGGTGCTGCTCACCATGTGGTGGCTGGGCTACAAGAAAGGAGGTGAGATATGAGTTTATACAATATGATTAACGGAATCAGTCCTGAAACATTTATTTTTCTTCCAATGTTGGGAAAGCATCCTAGTGAGTACCCAAGATTTAGAGACTGTTTCATCAATGATGGTATGATAGAGGTTTTCACACGAGTAGGTGGTAACAATAGAAATAGTGGATTCGGTGAAGAAGAACTATATAAGCACCCTTATTTCGTGAAAACCTACGATGATGATTTCGATAACACTTATGGGACTTATGTATTCAGTGTTCCTGATGAGTGGAAAGACGATTTCAACAAACTGATGAATGGCGAAAAACCATCGGAAAGGTATATTGAACAAATGTGTAAAATTTTCCCTAAACTTGAAGATAAATTCAAAAAGTTGTGGGATAATGAGAAAGGAGGCGAGCGATGACCGCCGCCTCGGCTACGGCTACGCCCCCATGAGCAAAGAACTGAAAAACCAATAAAAATAAAAAAATATGGAAAATAAGAAAAGCAAAGGGTGCAGTTGCCCCTATTTCCTCCCGTGGGTGAACACTTCACGTGGTGAGATATTATGCGCTTGCGTTGACAACGTGGCGAAAACAATCCGCAAATGCGAATGGACCCGCAGCGGCGGCTGCTGGAAATACCCAGCCGAAAAGGAAGGAGGCAAGTGCTGATGGCCTACTTTATCCCAACCGCCACGCCTGAGGACACGGGGCGCAAACGTAAGACCACCATGTTCCGCGCCACCGCCATGCTCGAAATCCAGCAAGAGCCGCGTTACGCCGCCGGCGATCTCGTTACCCTGAACGGCGGCATCTTCATGGTGCGCTCCGTCACCCGCCGCACCGCACGCCACGGCAAAGGCAAGGGCTGCTTCCTCTACGGCATCGGCTGCAACCAGCCCGTGGCCGAGAACAAGCTCGCCACCGCCACCGAGGAATTCTTGAGCAAATTCTATTTAAATAAAGTTGAGCGATGAGTGATAGCAAGTTCCGGAAAAAGTGTTGCTTCAACTGCACGCATCACCGCGACTACCACAACAGCGGCAAATTCATTAACACGCTCGTGTGTTCTATCAAGGCTGGAAAAGTATATACAACGCCAGATGGTAATGAGTATCTCGGCATTGACTACAACAATCGCATGGCGGCTGAAACACCGCCATGCGATTTATGGCAAATCGACACCAATATACCGAAAGGGTTCAAGTGGTCATTTTCCATAAAAACCACCCCACAACAACTAACTTTTAATTTTAAGTGACATAAAAGAGACCTAATTTAAGACATCAATGCTGTAGACCTTTTACTCGATGGTGTATCATTATTGGCCTAAAACGCAAAAAAATATGAAACGACACGTTGAATCTACACTACAATGCGCCTGCGTGAAATGGTTCAGGCTGCAACACCCGCGGCTCGCCCTGCTGCTCAACAGCGTGCCCAACGGCGGGGCGCGCAACGTGGTGACGGGTGCCATCATGAAAGCGGAGGGAGCAGTGCGCGGCGTGGCCGACCTGGAGCTGAACGTCGCCCGCGGCGGCTGGTTCGGCATGAAGATAGAGATGAAGACGGCGACAGGGCGGCAGAGTGACACGCAGAAGGCGTGGCAGCGCGCCGTGGAGGCCGAGGGCTACCTCTATGTGCTGTGCCGCGGCTTCGACGACTTCCGCCACGCCGTGGGCGGCTACCTCGCCATGCCGCCGACACGACGCGAAAGTGGTTAATTGGTTTTACCATGTTTTGTTTTGTCGGGGTGCGGCTTCATTGTCGCGCCCCGATTTTTCTTTGCGTTTTAAACAATTAGTTTAAAGAAAAACACTATTTTTGCAAAAACTTACTAAACCCAAAAAATGGAAACTATTGATATAGAATCGTTGAGGTTCGACGACAAGAACTTCAACAAGCACACCGAGTTCGGCATGAGCCTGCTGGAGCGGTCGCTGCGCGAGAACGGCGCGGGCCGCTCGGTGCTCGTTGACAAGAACAACAACCTGATAGCTGGCAACGGCATCGTGGAGGCCGCCGTGGCCGCGGGCTTCAAGCGTGTGAAGATAGTGGACACCGACGGTGAGACGCTGGTGGCGGTGCGCCGCCCCGACCTCGAGCTGGACACGGCGGCGGGCCGCAAGATGGCTCTCGCCGACAACGCCACGGCGGCGGCCAACCTTGAGTGGGACACCGAGGCTATTGCCGAGGCGTGCCGCGACTTCGACATCGACGCGAGGGCGTGGGGGGTGAGCCTCGACTTCGATGATGGCGCGCGTTTTTTTGGCGGCGAGAGGAATGGAGAGCGCTCCGGCGAGTATGATGAATTTGAGGAGAAGTTCAAGCCTAAGCTGACCACAGACGATTGCTACACGCCCACTGAGGTTTATGACGAGGTCGCGAAATATGTGCGGAACATTGTAGGCGATGATCCAGAATTTGTGCGCCCATTCTATCCCAATGGGGACTACCGAAGGTTCCACTACCCGGAAGGCTGCGTGGTGGTTGACAACCCGCCGTTTTCGATATATGCCGAGATAGTCCGCTGGTATCTTGCCCAAGGCATAAAATTCTTTTTGTTTGCGCCAGCGCTCACGCAGGTTGTCGCCAATGCACCTGTGAACTATGTGGTAGCCTCTTGCAATGTGACGTATGAGAACGGTGCCGTCGTGCGGACATCATTCACTACCAACCTGCTTGGCGACATCGCGTTCACGACGGCTCCGGGGCTGAAAAGGGCTGTGGAGGCGGTGAACGGTGCCCCGGCCGCCGAGCTGCCTCTATATGGGTACGAGAATGTTATAACACCCGCGCTGCTATGCAAGCTCGCCCTCGTTGATTTCTCGGCAAAGAGAAGTGATGTGGCCGAGATTGCCAACCTTGACGCGCTCAAAGCGAAAGGTAAGTCGTTGTACGGTCGCGGGTGGCTGCTTAGCGAGCGCAAGGAGAAGGAGCGCAAGGAGAAGGAGCGCAAGGAGAAGGAGCGCAAGGAGAATTATCTTCACTTGTCAGACAGGGAAAGAGACATCGTTAAAAAGCTCAACACAACAGGATGGAAGGAGGACGGAGAATGACGAAATACTGCAAAGCGAAAGTGCGGGAGTGCGCCGAGTGGGTGGAAGCCCACGGTCTCTCGCAGCACGGCGGGGCCACCATCGCGGACTTCGCCGGAGCCATGGACATCAATGTGGGCACTTACTTTGAATGGTTTAAAAAAGCCGACTTTTCCGAAGCTATAAAAAAGGCACAGGCGGTGTTCCGCTCCAAGACGCTAAAGCGGGTTGAGAACGCCCTGCTGAAAAAGGCTACCGGCGGGGTGAGCATCACCGAAGAGGTGTCGTTGATTGAGGCGGGAGCCGACGGCAAGCCCACGCTGACGCAGAAGACGGTGAAGCGCAAGGAGACCGCTCCCGACACGGCGGCGGCGATATTCCTGCTCACCAACATCGACCCGAAGCGGTGGCGCAACGCGCAGCACATCGACCACACCAGCGACGGCGAGAGGATGGGCGGCGTGAACATCATCGTGGACAAGGAGACGGCCGACGCACTCAATGAACTGGCAAAGCGGGAAAATATTTAAGCGTATAGCGACGGCCATGAACGGGGGCAAGAGCATCATCGTGAACAAGGGCGGCACGCGCAGCGGCAAGACGTGGGCTTCGCTGCAATTCCTGTACTGGTACGCCCAGACGGTCCCCGGCTCGCTGGTGAGCGTGGTGGGCGAGACGCTTCCGTTCCTCAAGCGCGGTGCCATGCGCGACTTCGAGGCGATGATGGGCGAGTTGTGGGACGGCGACGCATGGAACGCCACCGACCGAGTCTACAGCTTCCCCAACGGCTCGCGCCTCGAGTTTTTCAGTGCCGACAGCGAGGGCAAGGTGCACGGCAGCGCGCGCGACGTGCTGTTCATCAACGAGTGCTACTACGTCCCCTACGCCACATTCAGGCAGCTGGCCGTGCGCACCCGAAGGCATATCTTGCTGGATTACAACCCGCGTTCGCGATTTTGGGTTGACGACCACCTTGTGGGGCGCGGCGACGTGGCCCTTATCCACAGCACCTACCGAGACAACCCGCACCTCACCGACAGACAGGTGGCCGAGATAGAGAGCAACAAGGGCGATGAGAACTGGTGGCGCGTCTACGGCGAGGGAGAGACGGGGAGCGTCGAGGGCCTCGTCTACACGTCGTGGGAGACGTGCGCCGCCCTTCCCGAGAGCTTCAAGCGCGAGTTCTACTGCATCGACTTCGGCTTCACCAACGACCCGACGGCCATCCTGCGTGTGCTGCTCGCCGGCGGCGAGCTGTGGATTGACGAGCTGGCCTACCGCACGGCGATGCTCAACGACGACATCGTGGACGTGCTGCGCGCCGCCGGAGTCGGGAGCAACGCCGCCATCGTGTGCGACAGCGCGGAGCAGAAGAGCATCGCCGAAATCAACAACAAGGGCGGCTACCACGCCGTGCCGGTGGCCAAAGGGCGCGGCAGCGTGACGGCGGGCATCACGGCGGTGCAAGCCTACCGCCTGCACGTGACGCAGCGTTCGCTGGGCACCATTGAGGAGCTGCGCAACTACTCGTGGCGGCGCGACAGCATCAACGGCGGCTACTACAACGAGCCGGTGGACCGTTACAACCACGCCATGGACGCTTTGCGCTACGGCGTGACCACGTTCCTCCAGGCGCGCCGCGAGAGCAACCTGCCTACGATGTACATGAACTATATCCGTTGAGAAATGAGAGAATACACGACATATATCAAGCGTTTGCGCTCCACCGTCAAGAGGGGTGAGCGCATGAGGGAGCGGCGGCTCGACCTACCGTTCCGTGACTTCGCCGTGCTGGTGCCGTTCATGACCGGCGACACGGTGGAGGCCGTCGGTGGCATCGCCCCGCCGCCGAAGATTGCGGGCAGGGCGGTGCCTCAGGACTTGCACATGGCCACCTTCGGCACGCTGGTGCGGTTGCAGGGAGTTGCGGGCGACGACTACACGGCCACGTGCTGCTCCCTTGTGGAGGTGCTCACTGGCGTTCCCGCCGTCGAGGTGTCCCGCCGTCCCGCCAGGCAGGTGCTCGGGGTGGTGAACATGGTGCAGCGCGAGATGGGGCGCATCGGCAAGCTGTTCCAGTCCTTGCAGGGCGACAAGAGCAGCGACGATGTGGCGGCGGGCATCGATCGGCTGAACTTCGGCGCGTTCGGCATCGTCGACTGGTACGCCCGCCGCATGGGCATCATCGACCATGAGGATGTGTTCGCCACGCCGTGGCAGCGCATCTACCAGTGCATGAAGATAGACTACGAGAACATCGAATTTAATCGGCGATTGCGGATAATCGCCGAAAGGAGGAAGAAATGAAGATAACGAAAAAAGTGGCCCAGGACATGGGCTGCGCCTATATTTACGACGACTTCGGGCGCATCAACCTCAAGACCGACAAAGTGAAGGACGGTGCCGTGCTGGTGGCCGAGACGCTGCCCACCGACGGGCGGCTGGACTTCCGTTTCACACCTGTTGTGAAGGGCACGAAGTCGCAGATTTTCGCTTTCCTGCGGCATTGCGACCTCGACTTCGAGGGCACCGAGGTGGGCGAGATAGTGGACGAGATGGCCGGTGTGGCCCGCGAGTTCATCATGCGCCTCAACGGCACTGGCGTGTACGAAGCCGTGGAGTCCGCCGAGTGGACAACGGTGCTGGATTTTCTTGACGCGAACATGGCGGGCGTGCGTGTGACGCTGACGCTCACCGACATGGCGGGGGAGTGTGTGAGTTATGAGTGACGTGGACATGGCTGTGGCGTTGCTCACTGGCACCATGCGCGAGGCGGTGGTGGAGCGGCTGCGGAAGCTGGGCGCGGACATCGGCGCGAGCATCGTGCGCCATGGGCTGCGTGCCAGCGGGCGCACCCAGGCGAGCATCCGTGTCGTCACCGACGCGGGCGGCGTGGCGCTGGTGGGTCGCAGGTACTTCCCCGCCCTTCAGTTCGGCAACGGTCCGTGGCGCGGCGGGCGCGGCGAGCGCAGCAGCTTCTACGCCTTCCGCGCCGTCATCGCCGAGTGGGCGCGTGCCAAGGGGCTTGTGTTCGGGCAGGCCAAGGAGCAGGAACGCGCCGTGAGCGCCATCACGGCGAGCATCATCAGGAGCGGCACGCGGCTCTACCGTTCGGGCGGGCGGCTTGACGTGTACGACACCCTCAACGCCGAGGCGGCGAAAGACATCGAGGCCATGCCGGCCACATTCGGTGCTAAGGCAGTGGACATCATCATCAACAAATGGGCGGGCTACCGCCGATAGGAGGACATCATGAACAAGACACAGAACGAGAGAACGACAACGGTGGTCACCGTGGGCGGTGCGTCCTTGACGCTCACCTTGCCGGTCATCGCCATGGCTTTCGGCTGGTGCACGGCGCGCCTTCACGGCGGTGCCACATTCGCCGGCAAGAGGGTGACGGTGCAGGGCGAGGGCTCCACCTTCACGGTGACGCTGGACGGCACCGGCAGTGCGCGCTTCAGCCTGCTGCCTATCATCCGCAAGGTGCTGCTCGACGGCGGTGCTTTCGACGTGCCGTTGCCCACCGACCCCGCAGCCACCGACATGACGAGCCCGTGGTGCGGCGAGATAGATTTGGTCGTGAGTGCCGAGGGCGGCACCGTGTTGGAGCCCATCCCGTTCCGCTACGGCGGTGCCGCCGTGTACGACCGCGGCGAGCGGTGGCTCACCTACGACCCCGCGGGCGAGAGCTTCTTCACCATGGGCGTGGACGCGCAGAAGCACGTCGACGAGTGGCTCAATGCCACGCTGCTGCAAGAGGCGGCTGGCGGCGGCGACTTCGACTACACGGCCGAGGTGGAGGAGCCCTGCGGCGCACATATCATGAGCGGCGCGGCCACCGTCCACTTCAAGGCCGACTGCCGCACCGTCAACGTGCTCAAGGTGAAATGGCTGGACGGCTACGGCGGCATCAACGAGCGGAAGCTGACGCTGGCGGGCGACAGCGTGACGGCGCGCGCCGGCGAGAGCTACGAGCGTCCGCACGACGACCGCGCGGTGAGCAGCGCCGCGTGGCGCGGCGACTACTACGCCGGCGACGACCGCTGGACGGTAATGGAGCCCGCGCGGACGCTCACCCTGGGTGACGACGGCATCCCCATGAACCAGCGCGGGTGGCTGGCGACGCTCGCCGTGTCGCCCTGCGTGGAGGTGCTGCTCGACGGCGTGTGGACGCGCTGCAACATCGCGGGCTGCACGCTCACCGCCGACCCCCGCAAGAGCACCTTTTCGTTCACCATCACGCTCACCGTGCCCACCCACATGGCGCAAACCTTTTGATCCATGAAGCAGCAGCTATACATCAACGGCGTGGCCGTGGACATGGCCACCGACGAGATAAAAATAAAAGTGGCGAGCAACGCCCTGACCCGCGCCGACAAAACCATGACGGCGCACAGCTACAACGTGACGCTGCCGCGCACCGCCACCAACGACACCGTGTTCGGCATGGCCTACGTCCCTGCCGCCGAGACTGGCGGCGTGGCGACGCACCGCTACCACGAGGCCGCGCTCTACTTCGACGGCGTGCCGCTGTTCGAGGGCGGCAAGGCGGTGCTCACCGCCGTGGACGACAAAGGCTACAACGTGACCCTGCTGTGGGGGCTGGTGGACGTGTTCGACGAGATAAAGCGCGAGGGCCTCGACCTGTGCGACCTGCCGATGAGCGAGCACTGGGTGGAGGGCTCCATGGCCACGTGGGGCACGCTTTACAAGGTTTCGGGCGTGGAATACAACAGCGGCATGGACGACGGCATCTACGCCACGCTCACCGCCGACGGCAAGGCCGAGGCGGACAAATATCCGTGGGCGGTGCCGTGGGTGCGTGCGCGGGCGATACTGGACAAGATAGCGCAGGTGTACGGCATCACGTGGGACTTCTCGACCGCTGCGGCCGCCGCCGTCGACACGCTGGTGCACCCGCTCACCACGCTGCGCTCCAAGTGCGACGACGAGGTTGTGGAGGGCTGGCTCAGCGCCATGATAGGCACGAGGACAGAGAGCGGCCGCGAGTACACTTATATGCAGTGGGGCAATATGCAGGCCGATAATATGCATATCGCCGGCAACGTGCTCAAATGGGGCAAGCCCTACGAGGGCGATGTGTACGCCGCCCGCGAAGTGGTTTTCAAGACGTTCAGGGTGCACGGCTACGCTTTACAGGAGTGGGAGTTGTTGTTCGCTCACACATGGGTGCCCAACATGGAAGTGGCCAAAGGGCAGGTCATCACGATAGGCGAGGGCAACGCCGTCATCGGCAGCGTGGAGCAAGGGTTGGGGCACTTCATCGACGTGACCTTCCACGACGTGCGCCTGAGCGCATGGCCGGCGGATGACGAGGGCTCTTTCCCCTGCCCCTCTGTCAAGGACTCCACCATTCATTCGGCGGACTGCTCAGTCACCGCCGACTGGGTGCTGGAGGACGTTGGCGACATGGTGGTGGGCGACGACTACTGCGAGGAGCGCAACTACCCCGCCGTGGGCGTGATGCAGTACATCAGCGAGGTGCTGGCGCACTGCGGCGCGTTCCTCGCCGGGAGCGTGACCAGGCCCTCGTCGCTGCGTGTCGTCACGCTGGACGAGGTGGCGGCCGCCACGCCGGTGAACGTGGACACGCTGGGCGTGGGCGAGGTGTCCATGACGCTCGACGACCTCGCCCGCCGCAACGTCTACAGCCACGTCGCCAACGACGACGACGGCACGGATTACACGGCGAGCGGCACGGTGGAGGTGGACGACACCACGCTGGCAGCCGAGGCGAAAGCCTTCGAGAGCAAGTTCAAGGTGCCGCGGTCCAACATCATCAAGTCGTGGCACGTGGAGCCCGACAGCGAAGACGAGAACAAGAACACCGCCCAATGGGAGGACAACGGCCCCTACATCTGCGGAAGGCGCGCCAACGGCGGTGGCTGGTATTTCGGCAACACAGGGCAGGACTTCGCCTCGGTGCTCGCCAACCGCTACCGCGGCTACTCCTCGATGGTGCTCCACCCAAAGGTGGTGGAGTGCACGGTGCGCATGGGCGTGCTGGAACTGCTGGGGTTTGACATGGAGCGGCCGCTCTACGTCAACCAGCTGGGTCGCGCCTACATCGTGGTTTCGATCGAGAGCGATAGCGGTGACAACTTTAAAATAACAATGGTTCAAATATAGGAGAGAACAATGGCAGCAGAAGTGGTGCAGAAAATCATCGACGTGAAGCTGGAGGCCAGTGCGGCCATCGGCGGCATCGTCAAGCTCAACGACGCGATAGCGGCGAACAACAAGGCCATGGCCGAGAACACGGCCATGATGCAGCAGGAGGGGGCGAACATCGAACAGCTCAAGCGCGCCAACGAGGAGCTGGCGGTCAAGACCAAGCAGCTCAAGGAGGAGAAGCGCGTCCTGCAAAAGGAGGTGCAGAACGAGCTGCGGCAGCAGGTGGCGCAGGAAGGGAGCCTCAAAGACCTGCGCGCCCACCTGAGCAACCTCACGAAGCAGTACGACAGCCTCTCGAAGGCGGAGCGCGAGAACATCGCCGTGGGCGGCAAGCTCAAAAACACCATCAACCAAGTCACCAACGAGATAAAGGCCGCCGAGGAGGGCACGCAACGCTACTACCGCAACGTTGGCAACTACCAAAACGCCATCATGGAGGCCATCGGCCTCAACGGGCGCTTCGGGTCCAGCGTGGCGGGCATCATCAACATGGAGGGGGGCTTCAAGGGTGCCATGGCCGCCATGGGGACGAGCGCCAAGGCGTTCGGCAAGGCATTGACTGGGTTGCTGGCCAACCCCGTGTTCGCCGCCGTGGCGGGCATCGTGGGTGCCGGCATGGCCTTCAAATGGTTCTACGACTACAACGTGGGGATGGAGGAAGCCTTGCGCCTGACACGCGAGTTCACCGGCGAGAGCGGCAAGAACTTGCAAAACCTGCGCGCCGAGATAGAGGCGACGGCCTCGACCTACGGAAAGGATTACAAGGACGTGCTCAGGAGCGTCGACACGCTCACCAGCCACTACCACATGAGCGCCGAAGAGGCCATCAAGACTATCAACGACGGTTTCCAGGCTGGTGCCGACATCAACGGCGACTACTTGCAGAAATTGCAGCAGTTCGCCCCGCTGTTCCACGACGCCGGCATCAAGGCTTCGCAAATGGTGGGAATACTCACGCAGACGCGCAGCGGCATTTGGAGCGACCAGGGGCTTGAGGCCATCAAGCAGGGAAGCGTGCGCATCCGCGAGATGAGCAAGACCACGAAGGACGCTCTCCGCGGCATCGGCATCAACGCCGACGAGATGGAGCGCAAGCTCAAGGGCGGCACACTGGGCACCTTCGACGCGCTCAGGCAGGTGAGCGCGCAACTGAAGGCCATGCCCGACAACTCCCGCGAGGTGGGCGAGGCGATGAGCGCCGTGTTCGGGCGGCAGGGCAAGTTCGCCTCGCAGGAGATGATAGAGCAGCTCTCCACGATGCTTACAGACGTGGAGGAGCTCAAGAAAGTGACCGGCGAGTACGGCGAGGCATTGGAGGCCAACCGCCAGGCAACCGCCGATTTGGAGAAAGCCAGCGCCGACCTCTTCAACGCTGGCGAGCAAGGGTGGGAGACCATGACCACGCGCGCCGACACGTTATGGAAGACAGCGCTCACGAAGGTCATCAACAAGGTCATAGAGCTGCGCAACAGGTTAGCAAAAGTATATAACGAAAGCGCAGCCTTCCGTGTCCTCGCCCGTGTCCTTGTCGGCGTGTTCTCCGGCACTTTCGACATCATCATCAACGGTTTCAGCCGCGTCGGGCAAGGCTTCAAGGTGATGGGGCAATGGGTGAAGGCTTTCTATGATACCTTCGCCAGCGCCTTCATGGCGGTGCGAGACATGGCGAGCGGGCTTGGCACCATCCTCTCGGGCGACATCACTGGTGGCATCGCACAGATGGGTGCTGCGTTGAAGAAGAACTTCAACAACGCACTCAACAGCGTCAACACCGCCATCAAGAGCACCGGCAAGCTCGCCCAGGACACATTCGGCAAGTTCTTCGATGGCGGCAACCTCCCCGACCGCATCGACATGGTGGGCGGTGGTGACAGTGTGTTCGGTCGCGACAGTGTGTTCGGTCGCGACAACTTCTCGCAGTATATCCTCAACGACACCACTGACGGCGGCACTGACACCGGCGGCGGTGGCGGCTCCAGTAGCGTCGGTTCTCGTGGCGGGAGCTCCAAAGAGACGCCCGAGCAGAAAGCCGCCAGGGAAGCCGCCGAGGCTCACGCGAAGCGCATGGCTGACCTCATCAAGCAAGCCAACGCCTTGCAGCAGAAAGCGCTCGAAGAGGAGAGCAAGACATCCATCGATGGCATCAACAAGCTATATGACGCGCAGAAGGCGGCTTTCTTCGAAGCCTACGGCGAGCGCGAGCGCTACGAGGGAGAAGCGGCTGATGCATATGACAAACTCCTCGCCGACATCGAGACCAAGCGAAAAGCCGCCATCGACAAGTTCAACGCCGACGCCTTGAAGCGGCAGGAAGCTCAGCAAAAAGCCATGCAGGACGACGCGAAGAAGCTGGCGCAAGCCATCATCGACGGACAGGAGGACGGGAGCGCAAAGCAGCATGAATGGCGCTTGCAACTGCTGCACCTGCAGCTGGAGGAGGAGCTGCGCGCCCTCGACGAGAACGAGCGCATGAAGACCGACAACCGCGAGGTGTGGGAGCAGACGCGCGTCGCCATCACGGAAAAATACCAAAAACAGGAAACCGACATCAAGAAGCAGTACGCCGATAAACAGCGGGAAATCGAGATGGGCAAGATCCAAGCGTCGGCACAGGTTGTCGGAGCCATGGGCGACATTCTCGAACAGGCTGGAGAAAATAACAAGGCGGCGCTCGTCACCGCAAAAATGTTAGGACTTGCGGAAGTAATGATTAATCAAGGCGTGGCTATTTCCAACGCCGTGAAAGCGGGCAGCAACGCCATCACGCCGTGGCAAATGATTGCGCAGATTGCCGCCAGTGTGGCAGCCGTCGTCGGCTCCATGATGAGCGCCTTCAAGGCCATCAAGAGCGCAAAATTCGCCACCGGCGGCTACGTCAGCGGCGCGGGCACCGGCACCAGCGACAGCATCCCTGTGCGCGTGAGCAACGGCGAGAGCGTCATCAACGCCAACAGCACCGCCATGTTCGGCGGCCTGTTGTCGGCGCTGAACCAGCTGGGCGGCGGCGTGCCTATCCAGGTGACGCAGACGGCCACCGCCGTGCATGGCGAGGAGATGCTCGCCCGCGCCGTGGCCCGCGGCGTGGCCATGCTCCCCGCCCCCGTGGTGAGCGTGCAGGACATCAACCGCGGCCAGCGGCAGGTGGCCGTGCTCAACGAAAGGGCTACGCTGTGACCGTCTACGACCTGCTCAAAGACAACATGGCCATCCTGCGGCGTTTCCACCGCAACGGCGTGGCCGCCGACAGCATCCGCTTCGTGCCTGTGTTCGAGGACTGGCGTCGCATGGCGGGGCAGGGTGCGAAAAAGCAGTACATCGAAGCCGTGCTGGCGGCGAAGTACGGCTACACCGAGCGTTACATCCGCATGATAGTGCGCTTCATGCAGGAGGAAGTAAGATAGATTGTTTTATACTTTTTGTTTACAGGGCTGCGTCCCCACCCGTGAGGGCAGGGGCGCTTTTTTTGCCGTGTGGAAAAAAACACTTCCACCTTATGGAGGCGGGAAACCGCAAAAAGGCGTGTAACCTTGCGTAACTTTGCGGCATAAACCCGGAAACAATGGCTAAACTCAAAATATACAGCGACATCGTGGGCGAGGAAGACAAGATGTTCCTCGCCTGGAACGGCATCGACAGCACCGCGTTCACCGACGTGGACGCTTTCATCGGCAGCGTGCCCGAGGAAGACGAGGCCATCGACCTGCAAATCAACTGCCGCGGCGGGCGCACGGACGTGGCCCTTGCCATGTACGACGCGCTGCGCGCCACCGGCAAGGTGATAAGCGCCGAGGTCATCGGTGAGTGCTCGTCGAGCGCCACGCTGTTGCTGCTGGCCGCGCGCAAGGACCTGCGCCGCGCCCACCCCAACGCTTCTATTCTCATTCACAACCCCTACATTTGCGGTTTTGTGGAGGGCGACTCGAAGCGCGTGGGGGCGATAGCCGAGAGCCTCAACGACGTGCGCGAGCGGTTCCTCGACATCTACGTCGAGCGCACTGGCGCGCCTCGCGAGGTGCTCTCGTCCATGATGGACGAGGACAAGCCCATGACGGTGGCGAAGGCCATCGAGCTGGGCTTTATCACCGAAGAGATACCGCCCATTTCGGCGGCACGTAAAACCCATAACACTACCCATTCAATGAATTTCAAGAACTTTTTCAAAGCCCTGCGAGGCCTCATGGACTCGTACGGCATGGACCTCACCACCGCCGACGGCGGCACGCTGGAGCTCGTGAAGGAGAGCGGCGACCCCGCGGTGGGCGACGAGGTCATCAGTGAAGACGGCGAGTACCTCATGCCCGACGGCACCACCATCGTGGTGGAGGGCTCCGTCATCGTGGAAATTCGCCCCGCCGCCGAGGAGGTTGAGGAGCCTGCTGCCCCCGAAGAAGGCGCGGAGCGAGGAGAGGAGACGCAGACCGAAGAAGCCGACGGGAGCGAGGCCGAAAAAGAAAGGCTCAAGGCCGAGCTCGCCGAGAAGGACGCAATCATCGAGGAACTGAAGAAGCAGCTGGAGGAGAGCCGCTCGAAGGCAAAGAGCGACGACGAGCGCGCCATTCTCGACATGGTGGCGGTGGCCGGAGGCCGCGAGTGGCTCGAGAACGTCAAGTCGAAAGCCACGGTGCAGCCCCGTGAGTTCAACGGCGGCGCGGAAAAAGCGCAAGCCCGGCGAGAGTGCAAAACTTTCGCCGAATACATCAGTGAAAAGCGAAACAACAAAACCCAAAAATAAGGAAAACAAATGGCATCTACTGGACTGAATTTCAACAACATCACCCCTCCCAACGGAGCGGTGCGCGACCTCAACAAGCTCGTGTTCAATGACGTGCTCTCGGCTGAGCGCCTGGGCAGCATTTTGAACGTGTTCACCCGCACTTTCGACGGCGACAAGCTCGACGTCATCGGCGAATTCGGCCTGCTGGGCAAGGCCTCGCAGGGCTGCAGCCCCGTGTACGGCAACGACACCATCAACACCACCGAGAAGACGTGGAACGTCAAAGAGTGGGAAATCGCCGAGAGCATCTGTTACAAAGACATCGAGGGCACGCTGGTGAAATACGCGCTCAACAGCGGCACCGACATCGACGACATCACCAGCAACCAGTACCTCGAGCAGGTGGTGCTGCCCCGCCTCGAGCTGGCCATCTACAAGATGCTCGTGCGCATCGCCTTCTTCGGCGACACCGCGGCCAAGACCACAGCCGACGGCGGCACGCTGCTCGTGGGCACCGACCCCGACTACTTCAAAATCACCGACGGCTACTGGAAGCAGATTTTCGCCATCGTCGCCGGAGACGCGGCACGCCGCGTGACCATCGCCGCCAACGCCGAGGCCACCAAGGCCGGACAAATGGCCGGTATCGCCACCACCGCCGTGGCCACCATCAACGACCTCATCGACACCGCCAAGCCCGCCCTGCGCCAGGCCGAAGACCAGGTCATCTACATGACCCAGTCGCTCGCAGACGCGCTCGAGGTGAACCTGCTCACCAGCTTCAGCGGCAGCGACCTGCACTGGCAGGACCTGTTCGGCGGCATCCGTGAGGGACGCTACCGCGGCGTGAAAATCCGCGTCCTGCCCATTTGGGACGAAATCATCCAAAGCTACGAAGGCACGGCGGCGGCCTACAACCTGCCCCACCGCGCCATCTACACCACCGCGCGCAACCTCGCCCTCGGCGTGACCGGCACCAGCGAGTTCAAAGACGTGGACATCTTCTTCGACCGCACCACGCGCCTCAACCACATCTTCGCCAAAGACAAGGTGGGCGCGCTCGTGGTGGCCGACGACCTCATTCAGGTGGCCTACTAAGCCTCACCCGGCTCATACGCTATTCTCCCCGGTGTGTGGGTGGTGACACACCCGCACACCGTTTTTTTTGAAACCTCTAAAAAAGAAATATATGGCACTTTGTGACTATCTTATCAACTCGAACATCGCCGGCTACGACTGCTCCAACCCCATGGTGAAAGGGGCCAAGGCCGCCGGCAAGCTCATGAACCGCGGTGACATCAACCTCGCCGGTGTCACCTATGACGAGAACAACCCATTCCTCGTGACCGCGCTCCCTCTCGTGAGCGGCAAGACCAGCTACTCCATCACCCAGGGCGGCAAGACCCCCTTCACGGGCACGCAGCAGGAGATGGTGGAAGGCACCTACCAGAACACGGTCACCAATACTGTGCAGTTCGTCATTCTCAAGCAGGACAGCGTCACCGCCGAGCAAGTCTTCGCGCTCATGAACGGTGAGTTCGTCGCCGTGTTGCAGAACAACAACGGCACTTATCAGGTCTACGGCCTCGAGGGCGGGCTTCGCGCTTCGGCAATGGTGCGCGAGCTTTACAACGACGACACCCTCGCCGGCTGGCTCGTCACCATGACCGAGGAAGGGGCCATCAAGGGCAACCTCTTCATCAGTGAAACGCTCTACAACACCCTTTAAAAATGCATTGACATGGCACTTTGCGATTACCTAATCAACAGCGACATCGCCGGCTACGACTGCGCATCACCCATGGCGAAAGGAGCCGAGAACAAAGGGTTGCTCATCAACCGCGGCGACATTGAGCATTATGTGTTCACCGACAACGACTTCACCGCCAGTATCAAACTCAAATGCGGCTACAAGAAGGCGTACACCATCACGCAAAGCGGCAAAACGCCTTTTGCCGGCACACAACAGGAGATGGTGGAGGGCACGCATCAAAACACTGTGACCAACACGGTGCAGTTCACCGTCCTCAAGCAGGACGGCGACACGGCACAGCAGCTGTTCGCGCTCATGAACGGCGAGTTCGTCGCCGTCATCCCCGACAGGAACGGCAACTTCCAGGCCTACGGGCTCGAGACCGGGCTGCACGCCAGCGCGGCGGTGCGCGAGCTCTACAACGACGACACCCTCGCCGGCTGGCTCGTCACCATGACCGAGGAAGGGGCTACCCGCGGCAGCATCTTCATCAGCGGGGATAATTTCACTGCTCTCACCGTCACGACCTCCGAATGCATCGGCCCGCCCGTCACCCCATGACACTGAGTGAGGCTACACAAGAACTTGAGGCGTTGAGGGGCTGGAGCGGAAGCACCGGCCTCCCCGCCTACAAGGAGCGCGTGCGGGCACTCTACACCGCCGTTACAGGCAAAAGCCTGCGCGACTGCAACTGCAAGAACATCTACAGCGACGCTATCGTCGAAATTTACTCACAGCTTAAACACCCCAACAATCGCATCATGACCAACAGCAAAGCACGTTTAGTCAAAGGCGTGGTGCTGCAAGTGAACGGCAGCCACTACACCAACGCCAACCTCACCGACGAGGTGGCGCGCGAGTTCCTGAGCCGCTACCCCATGCGGACGGACTGGTTTGAAGTGCTGCCGCCCAAAGCGGAAGCCAAGAAAGCTAAAAGCAAAGGTAAATGAACATCGAACGCATCAAGAAGGCGGAGCAGCGCATCGACGTGGGCTACATTTCCACGCTGGGCATCAAGGCTTACGGACGTAACAACCTCTATCCCCAGCAGGTCAAGGCCATTCTCGACGCTTCGAGCACGGGGAGCCAATGCGCCGACCGCTACGCCCGCTTCATCGAGGGCGGCGGAATGGCCAACATGGATCTGTACGGCATGACCGCCAACCACTACGGCGAGACCGTCGACGACATCGTGCAGGCCGTGGCTCAGGATATGGCGTTTTACGGCGGCTTCGCCCTGCACGTCAACTATGACCTTGCCAGCAGGGTGTGCGAGGTGCAGCACGTGCCGTTCGAGAGCTGCCGCCTGCAAGAGAGCGACGACAGCGGCTACATCGGCAAGGTCATCACCCACCCCGACTGGGCTGGAGGCACGACGCGTGGCGGCAGGGCCGTGAAGGTAAACAAGACCACCATCACCACCTACGACCGCTTCAACCCCGACCACGAGGTGGTCATGGCGCAAATCGTCGCCGCCGGAGGCATCGAGCGTTACAAGGGGCAAATCATGTGGGTGAGCACGGCGGGGCGCGACCGTTACCCGGCCCCGAAGTACGACCGCGTGCTCACCGAGCTCTCCACCGACGAAGGGCTGGGGAACATCAAGTTCCGCAACACCCGCTGCAACTTCCTCAGCAGCGCCTTCGTGGTGACGCGCCGCGGGCAGACCACAGGCAACGACCAGGAAGACCGCAAGAGGGAAATCGCCGCCCGCGGCTTCGCCGAGCAGCTCGCCGAGTTCCAGGGCGACGAAATGGGCAACGTGCTCATATCGCTCACCGTGGAGAACGACGAGGACAAGCCCGAAATCCTCGAGTTCCCGACAAAGAACTTCGACAAGGACTTCGACGTTACCGACCGCAGCGTGGTGGAGCGCATTTACTGCGCCTTCGAGCAAGACCCCTTCCTGTGCATCCGCAACGGCAAGCTGGGCTTCAGCGGCACCACCATCCACGACTGTTATAGCTACTACGCCAGCCTCGTGAGCAAGGAGCAGCGCATCATCGAGAGGGCGCTGCACCGCATTTTTGAACATTGGCACCAGCCATTGGCGAGCACCGACTGCGCGCTGCTGCCGCTTAAATACAACGAACAATGAACGTGACGACCTACGACAACGCCCTGCTCATCACCAGGGAGGATATTGACCGCGAGTGCCGGCCGTGCAGCACTCAGGACGCACTCGCCGACCGCTGCATCGAGGAGGCTCAAATGCTCGACATCAAGCCCGCCGTTGGCGACGCTGTGTTCCTGAGGCTGTTCGACCCCGCCGACGAGGCCGCGCAGACGCTGTGGTACGGCGGCAAGTACACCGACAGCTGCGGTAACGCCCGAATTTTCTCCGGGCTGCGCAAAGCCTTGCTCTACTACGCCTACGGGCGCATCGTGCGCGCCAGCGGCGGTGTGGCCACCCGCTTCGACTATGTGGTCAAGGCCGACCAGTACAGCGACAGCGCGGACGGCAAGGCCAAGTCGCAAGCCTACAACGAGGCCTTCAGCATCGCCGACGGCTATAAGGAACAGGCGCTTCTTTTCATGGCCGAGCACCCATCGGACTTCGGCAACGAGAGGCGCAAGATTATCAACAACCGCTTACAACTAAAAAAAATAGGCTATTAATGGAACTGACATATATACAAGGCAACAGCTTCAATGTTGCCATTCCATTGAAATTCAAGGTGGTGGCGCATGGTAACAACGGCGCCACCGTTGTTACTGATGACTACCTGCCCCAGGAGGGCGACGTGCTCGCCGTCACACTCACCGGCGGGAAACGGCGCTACCGCTACACCCCTACGATGGACGGCAGCACCGCCCACTTCGACATCGCCGGCACCGAGGTGGCGGGCGACTATGCGCTGGAGGTGACGCTGGCGCGCGCCGACGGCCGGCGTTACCGCTACGCCGCCTCCGAGGTGCTGCGGCTGTTGCCGTACACCGGCGACGTGGAGGCCACCGCGGGCGGCGACATCATCATCGGCGGCGTGGTGCTGGACGCTGGTGTGTTCCTGTTTGCCAAAGGCGACAAGGGGGATCCATTTGTGTATGAGGACTTCACCGAGGAGCAGCTTGACGACCTGGCGGGGCGCATTGAGTTGACACCCGCCGAGTTGGCCGAGATTGCGGAGCGTGTTGATTTGAGCGGCTACGTCAACGGCGGGGCTTACGACAGCCAAACCAAGCGCATATTGCTCACGCATGACAATGTGGTGGTGTCGTCGATTGACGCTACTGCGTTCATCAAGGACGGCATGGTGAGCGGTGTGGCGGTGGAGAACGGCTACATCGTGATAACCTTCAACACGGACGCGGGCAAGGAGGATATACGCATACCCGTGAGCGAAGTCTTTGACGCAAGCCTTTATTACACCAAGACGGAGAGCGAGGCGCGTTTCGCGGGCAAGCCTTTTGTGGTGACGTTTGCTGAAACGGCGGGCGTGGTGGTTGCGGACAAGACGTTTGCGGCCACGCTGGCGGCGTACAACGGAGGTGCGGCGGTGTACTTCCGTTTTGACGGGGCGGACATTCCTGCCACACCTATGAACAATCTTGGCTTCATCGGCGTGTTCCACTACATCGACTTGCTGCTGGAGGTGTGGTTGGACGATGAAAACAAGGCGGGAAAAAACACCTACACCCTCTTGACGAGCGGCGGCCTCAAGACTATCAACAACGAGTCGCTTGAGGGCAGCGGGAACCTGATGCTGGCGACACAGGAGGCTTTGGCAAATTATTGCCCGATTATTGAGGACACACGCACGTCTGCTGTGCCCAACATCACGGGTGTTGCGCCATTTGCTGAACTTGCTAACGGGCAAATGATATGGTTGCACCTTGCGTTTGATACCCCTAGCAGTGCGAGTATCACACTCACGTTGAGTAATGGCACAAGCACAGGGGCAATCCCGTTTTTCGGGCAAACACCAAGCGGCGGTTTTACTCGCATTTCCTTAGGGCTTTATAAAAGAAACCATTACAAGTTGTGCCGTTATGAGGCCGACAACAATCGCTGGGTGTGCGTGAACCACGACAACGATACTGTTTATTATGAATTGACCACAGAGGAAATTGAAACTGGCACAGCCACGCAAACAAAAGTTGTAAGTGCGGCTGTTCTTCGTGGTGCTTTTTACCTCAAAAGCGAAAGCGACACACGCTATTTGCCGCAAGTGGTCTCGGTTGACAACCAGTCGGCGCAGGTTGAACAGTCGTTGGAGAGCAACAAGTTCTACAAGTTCCTCAACCCTGTTGATGAGTTGACGCTCACGCTTGTCGCTCCCACAGGCTATGGCGATGTTATGGGCATCTATGCTGGCAAGTTCACGGCAAGCAGCACATGGGATAGTCTTGTGTTACCTGAAAGCGTGAGCATCGCAAGTGGTGCGCCTACTATCACAGCGGGTGGCACATACGAGTTTAATGTTTGTGATAACATCTTAATGTTGAGTAAGATATGAACTTGTTGCAAAGACGGAGAGAGATAATGAAAGGTGAGGACTTAAGAGCGATGGTTATCGTGCGCAATAGTTTTATCCCTATTAATGACCTCGTCCCGAATGACGATGAATGGGTTTTTGAGGGGTGCTTCAACCAAATAAAGCGGTTGAGAGACTATTATACACCTATCTTTGGTGCACCGAGCAAAAGCGCCGCGCAACTTCCCACCAATGCGTGGTGCTTGAGGCAAAGGTATAGCTCTAATGTAAAGATGCAGTGTTATTGCAACTCAACGAATCATATAGAAATACCAGCGTTGCCTGTGGACAGCGTTTTCCATACCTTCAAAATGGACAAGAACGGCATCATCATTGACGGAACGGCTTACAGCTTTGCCAACAGAGTGCAAGGGGATACTCTAACGGCGCGTTTTTCTTTCGGCGATGATGGCGGCGGCCAGCTCATTCATGGGTGGAAGTTCTTCAAGGCCTACCACAATGGAGTGCTATTGTTTGACTTGATACCAAAGGAAGACGCCACAGGCAAGCTTGGTTTTTATAATAAGCTGACAGGGACTTATTATTACAGTGGAGCAAATAAATACCAACCAATATGGTACGATGAATATTTACAACAAAACACATAAATTATGACGAAGTACATCAACACCAACGGCGAGGTATACAACGGCAGATATGTCGAGGTAGACGGGAAAAGATACATAAGCCCAAGTAGGGCGAAGTTGATAAAACTCGGCTACAAGGAAGTGGTGGTGGAACAGCCGCCGACGGACGACAGCGAGCAGGAGATTTTGGAGCTGAAACGGCTGCTGGCCGAGAGTGACTACAAGGCCATCAAGTACGCCGAGGGGTGGATAAGTGACGAGGACTACGCCGCGGTGAAAGCCCAGCGGCAGGCGTGGCGCGCGCGCATCAACGCGCTGGAAGGGGGTGGCGCATGAGCGAGTGGGCATGGCTGAGCGAGGTGAGCGCGATAGCCGCCGTGGTGGCCATCGTGAACCTTGTGGCGATGATGGTGGATTTGGGCAGCGGCCTCTACAAGGCGAAGCTGCGCAAGGAACTGACGACGAGCTTCGGGCTGCACCGTACCACCATCAAGGCCATCACCTACCTGGGCAGCGTGCTGATAGGCTACGGCATCGACGTTCTGCTGCACATGGGGCGCGCGTGGCAGCTGGTGGGCTGGAACCTGCTTGTGGGCGTTCCCGTGGTGGCGATACTGATAGGGGCGTTCAACTGCGTGGTGGAGCTGGTGAGCGTGCGCGAGAAGGCCTCAAGCAAGGCCGACAAGCGCGCGATGGCCCAGCTGGTGGCCATCATCAAGACGTTCAGCCGCGACGAGGTGCAGCGGCTGCTGGAGGCCGTGGGTAAGATACAAAACGAAGGAGGCGATGGAAACACTGAGGAAGGGCAGTAGAGGCGCGGCCGTGGCCACGTTGCAGCGTGCGTTGGGCATCACGGCGGACGGCGTGTTCGGCGCGCGGACCGAGGCGGCGGTGAAGGAGTTCCAAAATAGGAAAGGTCTGACGGCCGACGGCGTGGTGGGAGCCAAGACGTGGTCGGCACTGGGCGTGGGCGGTGGCGTAGACCCCGCCGTGGTGTTCTTGCCGCTATCCGTCCATGTGGGCAAGGCGGCCGGCAGGACTATCAAGTTCCTCGCCATCCACTACACGGCGGGGAGCACGAGCACGGCGGGCAGCGCGAGGGCGGTGAAGCGCGTGTTCGAGCAGCGCAGCGCGAGCGCGGACTTCGCCGTGGACGACAAGGAGATGGTGCAGTTCAACCCCGACCCGCGGAACTACTACTGCTGGGCGGTGGGCGACAAACGGGCGGCCAATGTGCGCTGCCCCGATGCCACGAACCGCAACACTATAAGCATCGAGATATGCTCCACGCTGCAACGGGGGACGAGCGCGGCGGTGCCCAACCACGATGGGTGGACGTTCACCGAGGCTGCGCTTTCCAACGCCGCACGCCTCGCAAAGATACTGATGAGGAAGTACAACATTCCCATTGAGCGAGTGGTGAGGCACTACGACATCACGGGGAAATACTGCCCTGGGTTGAAACATTGGAATTTTGGGCAGCTGTATGGCACCAATGGCAAGCCTACGGGCGAAAGGAATGATGAAAACGAATGGTTGAACTTTAAAAAGCGACTGAGATGAGCGATGGTAGGAAAGAACTGAGCGGCTGCGGCCTCACATGGCTGGTGGCGTGCGCACTGCTCGCACTGATGGCGTGGCTGCTGTGCGGCTGCAAGGCGAAGGAGGTCATCGTGGAGAAGCCCGTGGTGGTGGAACACACCACAGAGCGGCACAAGGTGGACATCGTGCGCGACACCCTTGTGATGCGCGACAGCGTGTATCACTGGGTGAAAGGCGACACGGTGCTGATAGAGCGGTGGCATCATGTTGCCGAGGTCAGCAAAATGACGGTTGCCGACACCGTGCGCGACACCGTGCCGCGTGTGGTCACGCGCGTGGAGACGCGGCAGGTGAACCATCTGCACCCATGGCAGCGGTGGCTCATGTGGCTGGGTGCGGGCTTCATCGCCGGTGCCGCCCTGTGGCTGGTGTTAAAGATACGGCGTTTTTAAAATAAGGGATTTTGAGCAAAAATTAACGGATATAACATGAATTCCCCACCTTCCCCCACCTCAAAAATTGCTTAACCCATTGAAACATAATGTTTTAGTTGGTTTTCATTTCCCCCACCCCCCCCACCTTGCCCCACCTCAAAAGTTAAAATTGTGTAAAATAGGCAATTTTTTTGTGGGAAAATTTGCACACAACAAAAAAAAGCATTAATTTTGCAATGTAAATTTAAGTTGAACATTTAAAACGTAGCATTATGAAAACAATCAACAAACAAAACATTAGCGAGTTGTTAAACAAAAGTATTTGCTTTTACTGCAAGCAATATATGGCCAACAGCGACATTTATGGCCAGGCCACAGTCAAGGACATCGACATGAGCAGCAGAAACCCGCTCAAGGTGGTGAGCGAGGGCGGAGAGGGTGACATGCTGCGCTACGCTTTTTTCAACAATTTTGGCGAGCTGTGCCTCGGTGACGCCGACAGGCTTATAAAAGTGTGGCCATCGTCATCGCACTTTCTTGTTTGCATGGAGGAGGGCGACAAGCGCTCACATGTGTGTAATAAAAGCGATGTTGAAGCAGGAGGAGCCAAAGAAGTCCGTGCTTTGAGCTACACGGAGGCCATGAACATCAAGGACGAGCTTTCTTTCTATTGCGCTGCAAAAGGCCGCTACGGCGTGGAGTTCACGATAGAGGAGGTTGAGGCATGACGCGCGAACAGATAGCAGCCACCATCAACGCCGTGCGCAAGGAACGCGGGCTTACCATCCGGCAGGTGGCCGAGAAGAGCGGGCGTGACACTCGCGCGGTGCAGGCGGTAATTCATGGAAAGTACAGCTACGGCATTGACACGCTGCTTGACGTGGCGAAAGTGCTGGGTGTGGAATTGGACTTAAGGTTAGACGATATCGCACATTTATGCTAATATTATAGTCTCTACAAAGAGGCTGTTTTTTAAGCCCCACAATGGGGCTTTTTTTATAGGGCTTAAAAAAGACTTATTTAAGCCCCTTTATTGCTTTCTAATACCCTCTACCTTTGCCGATAACCATGGCTACACTCCCACCGCACCAAGAACCACCCTGTTCGCTTCGTCAACTTTACGTCGGTCGGGCATGATGTAGCCCAAAGTGACCGACTGACCGTAAGTGTGGCCGAGCGCAAGGCTGATGACCTCGATGGGAACGTCAAGGCTTGCGGCCAACGTCGCCCAGCTGTATCGCGCCGTGTAAGTGGACAACGGCGGGAGGCCGAGCTCGGCGGCTATCGCCTTCATGTGCTTGTTGCAGGTGCTCGTGGCCGTGTGGACGCTCTTGCACCGCTCCAGCACGTCAACGAGGTGCTGCTCGCCCGCGTGCAGCTTGATGAGGCGCAGGGCGCAGGGCTCCACCTTTACGCTGTAAAGCCGCCCCGTCTTTCGCCTTGTGTAGTTGACGCGCCCCTGCGACACCTGCACCAAGGCGCACAGGTCGGCCATGTTGATGCCTATCAATGCGAAAATGATGCGCCAAATGTCGTGCCAGTAACGCTGAGCATCGGTGGCAGGCGTGTAGTTCCACAAGGCACGGATCTGCTCGAGGGTGAGCGCGCGCGGCACCGTGGGGGCGGTCTTTATCTTGTACTGCCTGAACGGATAGCGCGCCGTGGTCAGCTCCATGGATAGCGCGTAGTTGAACACCGTGCGGATATTGCGCAGGTGGATAGCCCGGGAGTTGACCTGAGGGCAGTAGGTGACAAGGTAGGTGTCAAAGGCCGACAGCCACTCGGGCGATATGTCGCCGAACTGAAGGCGGGAGACCGCCCCACCAAGCCACCGCCGCAGGTGCAGCATCGTTTGCTTGAACTTGTCCGCCGTGCTCGGGCGGCGGCACAGACCGCAATACATTTCCAGGACTTCCATTACAGTAGCGTCCGTTAAATCGACGGGGTAGAGGCGTTCCGCTATCATGTCTCGCACCTGCATTGTCGTTAGGCCGCGCACGCCGCCCTCGTTCATCATGTGCATGATTGCGTCGTTGGCGCGCCCCAGCGACGAGGCGGCCACGCTGTTGAACACGTCCGCACGCGGATGGCTCACCACACGCTTGCGCACGTTATCCCACTGGTCCGGGGTGATGCGTATGCCAAGCAGCGGGATATAGCAGCTGCTGCTGGCGTGGTTCACGGCGATGCACAAAGGTGCCGTCCCCTCGCTGTCGAGGTACCCACCACGGTAATATAGCGACACTCGAACCTTGCGCATTTTCCTCTTGCGGTTTTTTTGCGGTTTTTTTGCGGTTTTTTTGCCACTTTCGGCGGCGTTTCGCCACTTTTCGCCACCTTCGGCAAGGTCGGGCGAAACGCCGCCAATACTGGCATTTCTTGCGGAGTGACCGAGATTCGAACTCGGGAACCGCTTGTGACGGTTACACGCTTTCCAGGCGCGTAATTTAGTGGTCATAATTGTTTGGTTTTTAATGTGTTACAAAATCGGCTGAAAAATTTGCGGTTTTTTTGCGGTTTTTTTGGTAATTTTGCGCCGCGATTAAGGATAATCCATGCGTGATTTTCAAGTGTTATTTTTCATAACTGCTACAGGAGCCGCCGTCCGTGAGGGCCGCGGCTCTTTTTACGGCCATGCCAACGGGTAGCCGGCGGTGTCGAAGAAGAAGGTGGTGGCTCCGTTGCCTGCCACCGGCACCGTGACCGTGAACTGAGAGGCCGAGCGCAGGTGCTCGAGCAGCGAGGGCACGTCGTCGACGAGGAACAGCGATGTGTCACCGCCAGGGAACGGCGACACGGCGAATTTGACGGCCTCCCCGAAGTCGAAGGCCACCATGATGTACCGCTGCCCTTCACGGAAGTCGCTTGTGGCTTTTATTATTTTGCAATAGGCCACGTCGCGGTCGGTGTGCCCGACATAGACCCCCATGGCCATTTCATTGCCTGAGATGAACTCGGGCTGGCTGCAAATGCCGGCCACCGGGCAGTGCTTCGTGTGTTTGTAGTTCCACACGAAATTGTCGGCGGCGGCGCTCAGGCACGCCAGCAGCATTGTAAGGAGTGTTATCGTCCTCATGGCTCAATAGATTATGGGTCGGCGGTCGCAGCGCACCACGTTGAGCACCATTTTCACGTCGGCGAGCGGGACCTCTTTGTCGGGATAGAGCGGGTTGTAAGAGTGCATCGTTATCATGCCTGTTGCCGTGTCGTGCTTCGTTATTTGCTTGATGACGATGCCGTCGTTGGTGACGAGTGCGAATAGCCACTTGCGGAAGTGTAGTGGCGCGTCGCGGTAGAGGTGTGGCGCGATGACGCGGCACAGGCAGATGTCTCCCTCTTTGATGGATCGGTCGGTGCCGTCGTCCATGCTCTCGCCCTTCACCTCGAAGGCGTAGTATTCACCGCGTGGCAGTGTGTCGCCGTCGATGATGAAGGGGTAGCGCGGCAGCGCGGCGACATATTCATCGTCGCCGTAGCCCGAGGCGAAGCCGCCGTGCATATATTTGGGCACGAGCGGCGCGTTGTAGACGATGCCGGCGGCGGGGCGGGAAAAAGCGTTGAGCAGCATTTCGCCCTCGCCGTAAAGCAGCCACTCGCGATTTAACTCAGGGAACGCGGCAAGCACATTGTTGAGCTTATCGCCGCCGAACCCCTTGCGCATGGCGTTTAGATAGCCGTTAGATAAATCGCAGCGGCGTTCAAACTCTTTTTTGGTTATTCCAATAGAGTTAATAAATGTTAATGTTCTATCTTTAATCGTTTGCATTTTAGGTAATTAGAAAAATGTTGTGATTATTTTAGAAAATTTTTTGGCAAAATATTTTTGTATATTAAAAAATTGTTGTAAATTTGCGGTGTTCAAATATTCAACATGGCAAATTTAAACAAAACTTTTTAAAAACCAAACATTATGAAGACTGACACCTACCTCATCATGGTTGACCTCGACGGCGACATCGTGTGCTGCGCCTTCACCGAGGACATCGACAAGGCCAACGCCTTCGTCAAGGCAATGGCAGAGAAAGACATTTTTGTGTGGATTGAAAAAAAAGCGAAATCATGAGCAACTACAATGAATTGGCAAGGGAGCTGCGGGACAGGACGGCCACAAGCATCGCCAGCGGGCAGCTCGACATCATCGCCACGCGCGAAGGCATCAAGGTGAAGCCGAAAGGCAACGGCTGCACGCTGCATCAATTCGACGCAATCGCAGAATTTGTGAGCGAACACGGCATGGCGGGCTTCGTCGAAGTCAAGGACTGGCAGCCCTGCATCACGCTGTGGGCGTTCGACTGAGCACAGGCGCGGGTGGCTGGAGCGGTAACGCCCGGCAGGACACACCAAGGACGTAGGACACCCGCGCTTTTCTTTAAAGGTACTTGCAGGATGGAAGCCTCAGGCTGCCCCTCCACGGAAAGAGCCACGCGACGGGCAATGTGGCTGACAATACGGAAATGAGCAGCGGTTCGACTCCGCACCGTGGAACTAAAATGACACACTAAACAACAGAGAAATGACACAGACAGACAACTTCAAGCTCCAGGAGCGCAACGCGCAGATAGTGGAGCGTTACAATTCGCTGACGGCCGCCCAGCCGCTGGCGACCCCCAACAAAGTAATCAACTACCTGGCCGGCGAGTACAACCTCACGCCGCAGCAGATAGGGCGCATCGTGCGCGAGGCCGGCGTGCCCACCAACGGAAAGGAGGTGCGGTCATGAGGCGCGCGTTCAAGGCTATCGCCACGGCGGTGTGCTGCGTGGGCTGCTTCGCCGTATTCAACGAGAGTGAGAGCATCGTCCCCAACCTGGTGGGCATGGCCTGCGTGCTTGCGCTGGCACGGCTCCACCGTGACACCGAGCGGGCATGAGGGCCACCCACCCCGACATATCGCCGGCCGGCAGCTACTGCGTGGTGGAGGCTTCCCGCCTGCTGGGCATCGACCGCCGCTCGCTGCGGCGCTACGAGCAGCAGGGGCTTGTGCTCTCGCACGCCAACAAAATGGGCAAGCGCCGCTACTCGGGCAGGGAGCTGCTCAAGCTGTGGAGGCTCAGTTATTGAAAGGCAATGATAAGAGTTTTTTCATTTTCATACGCTTTTGGTTTTGACCCACTGTGAAGCGGGGTGACCGATGTAATGATTCATAATTTTTTGAAGGTTTGGTTTTTAAAAGGAGGGAGCCCGCCGCGGGCGGTGCCGTAACGGCAGGGAGGTTCGACCCCTCCCCGGGCAACAAAGGGCGCGGGAGCAACTTTAGAGAAAGTAACAAATACGCACAATGTGGGGCAACATTGACACCCGCGCCCACGACAAAGCGGCAAGAGAGCCGTGCATCAGCATCAGTGAATGAGCCGTGGCGGGCGACCGCCGCGCAAGGGATTGAAAGAGCCACGCGACGGGCAATGTGGCCAGGACAGCATCGCCACCAGCAAGGGTGCGCCGGCAGAACGTTCCATGAGCAGCTGTTCGACTCAGCGCAATCCCGCGAGGCAAGCCCCGAAGCCGTAAGAGGGGGACTAAAACAAAACAGACATGGACAACAAACAAAGCAGGAGCGTGTTCGAGACGTTGAACGCCATCAACGTGAACGAGCACGTCGAGAAGAAAAAGAGCGGCGAGAAGAACGCCGACGGGAGCGAGAGGTACCTCACCTTCCTCTCCTGGGTGTGGGCGTGGGGGCAGGTAAAACAGCACTACCCCGACGCGAGTTACACGGTGCGCCACTGGGGTGACAAGCCCTACCTCGCCGACGACCGGCTCGGCATCATGGTGGAGACCTCCGTGACCATCAAAGGCGAGACCATCGCCATGTGGCTGCCGGTGATGAACAGCAGGAACAAGTCGATGAAGACGGCCCCCTACACCTACAAGACCAGCTACGGCGACAAGACGGTGGAGGCGGCGACCATGTTCGACGTGAACAAGGCCATCATGCGCTGCCTGGCCAAAAACATCGCCATGTTCGGCCTCGGCCTCTACATCTACGCCGGAGAGGACCTGCCCGAGGAGGAGGTCAAGCAAGCGTTGAACGAGAAGGCCGCTGCACAGGCGAAGAAGACCGAGGAGGCCGTCGCCGAGATGCGGCAGGTGAGCAGCCTGCACGAGCTGAGCGAGGTGTGGAACAAATGGACGGCCATGATGCCGGAAATCGGCAAGAAGGGCAGCGAGTTCTACAACGTGACCGGGAAGATAGCTCAACAACTAAAGGCGGTGCAATGATGGAACAGAGGACCAACGAATGGCTGCTCGCCAGGTTCGGCAAGTTCACTGGCAGCGAGGTGGGCGCCCTCATGGTGAAGGGCCGCGGCGCGGACTTCGGCGCTGGCGCGCTGACCTACATCGACAAGGTGGCGGCTGCGCGCTGTCTCCGCCCCCACATGACCCCCGAGGTGATGGGAGAGTACAACTACTACTGCGGCGTGCGCGTCACCGCCGCCATGCAGCGCGGCGCGGACAGCGAACCCGAGACGCGGCAGCGTTACGCCTTCATGCGCGGCGTGGAGGTGAAGGAGACCGGCAGCGTGGACCACCCGACGGTGCCGTGGTTCGCCGCCAGCCCGGACGGACTGGTGGGCGACGACGGGGCCATCGAAATAAAGGACATGGGCGCGGATAACTACTTCGCCTGCCGTTTCCACGTCAAGGACGCGGCGGGGCTGCACGATTTCAGCAAGACCTACTACTGGCAGGTGCAGAGCGTGCTGGCGTGCACGGGGCGCAAATGGTGCGACTTCGTGGTGCGGTGCAGCGTCGTCGAGGATGTGGTGGGCACCATGCTGCCGCTGCACATCGTGCGGATCGAGCGCGACGAGGAGGCCATCGCCCAGCTGTGTGACCGCGTCGTCAAGGCCAACGGGATTGTTGACTCATTAATGGCCGAAGCGCATGGTGGAAATAAGCAATAAGGACGCGGCTGCTGCCGTCACCTTCCTCGCCTGTTACACGCAGACGGCGCACGACGGCAGCACCCGGGAGATAAACAAACGGCGGAGAGCCAAAAATTTGATTTACAAACTTCAAAAAAAAATCTTATGCAAATTACAGGACAAATCCAACACATCGGGCAGCCTGTGAGCGGCACGAGCAAGGCCGGCAACCCGTGGTGCAAAATCGAGTTCGTGGTCATGGAGCAGCAGGGCGAATACCCATGCAGCGCGTGTCTCACAGCCATGGGCGAGGCCAACGTGGCCACCGTGAGGCAATGGACCGTGAACACGGCGGGCACCTTCCACTTCGACGTGGTGGCGAGAGAGTACAACGGCCGCTGGTACAACGACCTCAAGTTTTTCAAGTTCGTTCCCGAGACGGCGCAGGCCCCGGCGGCCCCACAGGCTCCGGCGGCGGCTCCGGCTCCCCAACCGTTCAGCTTCGATGAAGCGCCGAAAGACGAGCTGCCGTTCTAAAAGCGCAACGCGGGCGGCGACACGGGCTGAAAAACGCCCGTGTTGCCCGTTTGCTTGCGCGCCACGGCGTTTAAATGTTTTGATTGATATGTTTTACCCCGAGATAACAGAAAGGCTTAAAAATGGCAAAATTTGAAAGTGATGGAGGTTTCATCGTGCTGCACCGCAAGTTCAGGGAGTGGCAGCATTATGACAACAGCACCGTCAAGGACGTGTTCCTAGAGCTCTTGCTCGTGGCCAACCACAAGCCGGGCCGGAGCCGCGGGTTCCGCTGCGGCAGGGGTGAGACATTCGTCACAATCGGCGCGCTTGAGCACTCCCTGGGCCTATCGAGGCACACCGTCATCAAGGCCCTGAAGACCCTCGTGGAGAGCGGCGAGATAACACGCACGAAATTAAGCCAAAAAGTAACAAAAACGACTATCGTTAATTACACTAAATATCAAAATATTGGATATTACAGCGGTGCAAACACTGCACCACAGGCTGCACCACAGGCTGCACCACAGACTGCACCACAGATTGCACTCAAACAACAATGGAACAATAATAACAATGGAACAAGTAACGTCGTCGTCGAACAGCAGCGCGCGCGCACGCGCGAGGAAATCGTCGCCGACTTCCTGGCTCCGGAACGTGCCGCGTCGCTTGAGGCATTCTGCATGAGCAATAGCGTGACGGTGGAGCAGCTGCGCGACCTCGTGGCCCAGGTTGCGACCGAGTGGGAGCTCACAGGCCACACGCACAAAGACCTCGGCGACGAGCAACGGCACATGATAGACCAGCTGCGCCGTAAAATCGCCGGCACACGCAAGGAGATTAAGGCCGCCGCCGTGCCGGTGGAGCAGAGGCGCGCCAGGTTCTACGGCGAGTGCGCCGACCTCATCAAGAACCACGTGGGCACCCGGGAACAGGTGAAGGACTTCTTTGACTTCTTCACGCAACCGACCGCCGACGGGCTGATGCTATTTGAGAATTTTGACGCATGGGACACAAAAACAAGATTTATCGCAAATGTACAGAGACGAAACAAATGACAACCTGCTCGCTTCGCGGGTGGAACTTCGCGACACGCTGTTAGAGCGCACGCTCATCTACTCGCTGCTCTCCGGCTGCAACAGCACCGGCTATGTGTCGTTGCTCGCCCAGGTGCTTTCCGACGACGACTTCACGGACCCCGAGCACCGCACGGCATGGCACCTCATCAAGCGGTGCAAGGAAGATGGGCAAGAGGTGAACACGCTGAACGTGTACGCCCAGTCACAGGCGGCCGGGCTGGAGTTCCACCCCGAGCGTTACATCGCGGGTGTGGCCGACGGCGACGCATGGACGCTGGGCGTGGCGTTGCACTCCGTGGGTCAGCGGCGGCGGCTGGTGGAAGGCGGCGACGGTCGGCTACCCAGCCTCAACGACGTGCTGCGTCGGCTGACTGACGACAGAGGCTACGACAGCGGCGCGGCGGTGGCCGACCTTGAGCGCATCGTGGCCGACTACAACAAGGGGCGCGCTGTGAGCTGCACGCCGTGGAGCGCGCTGCACGGCAAAATCCTCGAGGAGGCGCAGTTGAAGGCCGAAGGGAAGATACCCGACGGCGTGCGCTGCGGCTTCAGCC